>VMHT01062990.1_pt1 | contig 19151 bp, 17 predicted proteins | sample 4693611 | NCBI WGS metagenome assembly VMHT01 (sample SAMN12280063, study PRJNA550983) | marine metagenome | isolation source: seawater sampled from same location over 5 years 0.02-0.2 micron viral filtrate | place: USA: collected off the coast of southern California halfway between the port... ...
CTGGATCCCGAAAATCGAAGCCATGATGAAAACGCCGGAAGTGGAACTGGTGCTGGTGGGTACCTTACACATGCCTGGCGATAAAGGAGTGCTGGCATTGCTGAAACAAAAAGGTTACACCCTGAGGCAGCTTTATTGAACTTTACACTTTGAACAAAGGCCGCATGGATAACCTACGGTCTTTGAGCGTTCAAAAGCCCTGCCTACCACCTGTTAGATGAACAAGACGACATCTGGAAAGCCTCAACCACACTGGATCTCTTTTTGCTATGTTCTTTGCCCGAAATAAAACCTTTGGCTTTTTGTCACTGTATCTATAGCTATCAGATCTACAGACAATACCTGCCAAGTATGACTTTACCTTGCTGGCGGCAGTTGTCGGTTAAAGAGCCTAATTGAGTTACCAAAGGAGAGCACCTTGAAACTTTCACATTCCCTACAGACTATGCTGGCCCTGGCAGGCCTGTTCATTGTTACCGGCTGTGCTTCAATGGGCGAAGGCACAGTGGCACAAAAACGTCAGGCGATATTGTCGATGCAAGACACTGCACTGGCCCGCTTGTACCAGGAAAAACCCGATACCCGCGCGCAGTTGCAAAGCGCCGCCGGTTACGCGGTATTCAGCAATGCCAATATCAATGTTATTTTTATCGCAGCGGGCACCGGCTATGGTGTCGTTAATAACAATACTACCGGGGCTAAAACGTATATGAATATGGCCGAAGGTGGCCTTGGACTTGGTATTGGCGCAAAAGACTATCGTCTGATTATGGTGTTTCATAACCAGCGAGCGCTGAGTCACTTTATCAACAATGGCTGGACGGCCGGTGGCAATGTAGATGCAGCAGCAAAGGCCGGAGATAAAGGCGGATCCGTTCAGGGTGAAGGTTATCTGGGTAATGTGACTGTCTACTCCATGACCGAAAGCGGCCTGGCGTTACAGGCCACGGTAAAAGGCACAAAATTCTGGCAGGATAAAGAGCTGAATTAAGTTTTGTGCACCGGGTGTGATCAAAACCACGTCAGGCTCAGTATTTTATCTTCGTGAATATTGTTTAATTTTATGTAAGCGTATTCGATGAATGCCCGCCTGACGTAGAGGTTACCGGAGTTTTTTAACGCAATTCTGGTGAAGTTAATCGCGAAGGCTTGCATTCTAAAAAACAATTGATTACTGTTCATTGGTCTTAAAGAATTACGAATTTTTAAAATTATGTATAACTGCGCTGCAAACCATCATCACCATCATATAGCATAACCTTTCAGGTTCGTGCTGGAAGGCTATTGTTTCCTTCCAGTGGCGCAGATGAAGATTTCTAAGGCCCCCGGAAGGAAACTTTCGGGGGTTTTTCGTTTTAGGCGCCACAATCATCAAAAGAGGAAGCAACATGAGCGACAGCAGAAGACTACGCATTGCCGTACAAAAGTCAGGTCGGTTAAGCAAAGATAGCATCGAATTATTAAAAGCTATCGGAATCAAATTAAACATTCGCGACCGTCTGCTTATTGCCCACTCCACCAACGAGGATATCGACCTTTTACGGGTTCGCGATGACGATATCCCGGGCCTGGTGATGGATGGCGTGGTTGATATGGGTTTTATCGGCGAAAATGAGCTGGAAGAAAAAATGCTCGAACGCGCTGCGGCGGGTAAGCCCGCCGATTATGAAGTGCTGCGCCGGATGGATTACGGGGGTTGCCGGTTATCTATTGCGGTTCCCAATGAAATGGAATACGACAATATCGAAACCCTGCAGGGTAAAAAGGTTGCCACCACTTATCCGTTTTTGCTGGAACGTTATTTTAAAGAACAAAATGTGGATGCCCAGGCGGTGATGCTGACCGGTTCGGTGGAAGTGGCGCCCCGTGCAGGTGTGGCCGATGCTATTTGTGACCTGGTCTCCACCGGTGCCACCCTGGAAGCCAATGGACTGGTCGAGAAAGATGTTATCTTTCGCTCCAAAGCCGTGCTGATTAAGCGCTCAGGGGAGATGTCTGCAGCCAAACGTGAATTACTTGAACGCCTGGTTCCCCGCATTGATGGGGTCATGCAGGCCAAAGAAAGTAAATACATTATGTTGCACGCTCCTAAGGCTAAACTGGAAGAGGTAAAAGACCTGCTACCTGGTGCTGAAAATCCGACCGTTCTGCCCCTGGCCGGCGGGGACGATACCGTTGCTATTCACGTGGTAAGTCCGGAAAATCTGTTCTGGGAAACCATGGAAAAACTTAAAGACTTAGGTTGTCGGTCGATTCTTGTCATGCCAATTGAAAAAATGATGGGTTAAACAATGCTTATCTGGAATGAACTGGATACCGCCGCTCAGCGTCAGGCGCTGGCTAGACCGGTACTAAAAAACAGCAGTGCGTTAAAGCAAACCGTCAGCGAAATTCTGGCTGATGTTGAAGCTGAAGGCGATGAAGCCGTGCTGGGGTTTACCCGCAAATTTGATTGTCCGGACCTGACCTCACTGGTATTAAGCAGCGACCAGCGCGATGCGCTGGCCAGTCAGGTAAGTGACGAGGTAGCCCAGGCCATTGATACTGCGTTTACCAATATCAAACGCTTTCATGAAGCCCAGCAACCCGAAGATGTGGTTATGACCACCAGCCCGGGCGTAACCTGTGAGCAGCGCTTCGTGGCCCTGGAGTCGGTGGGGTTGTATATTCCCGGAGGGACTGCGCCCCTCCCCTCGACGGCTTTGATGCTGGGCGTGCCGGCCATGGTCGCCGGGGTCTCGCGCAAAGTGTTATGCACCCCGCCTTCGGCAGACGGCACCATTGCCCCGGAAATTGCGTTTGTGGCCAAGCGCTGTGGTATTGATGAAATTTATTTATGTGGCGGGGCCCAGGCTATTGCAGCCATGGCACTGGGCACGGAATCTATTGCCCAGGTAGACAAAATTTTTGGCCCCGGCAACAGCTTTGTTACCGAAGCCAAACAGCAGGTCAGTCTGCGCCCGGATGGCGCTGCCATTGATATGCCTGCCGGGCCCTCGGAAGTGCTGGTACTGGCCGATAAAAACGCCAATCCGGCGTTTGTTGCCTCAGATCTGTTGTCCCAAGCTGAGCATGGTACTGATTCCCAGTCTATTTTGGTCAGCGACTCCAGGACCTTAATTGAGCAGACTCAGGCTGAAGTAGAAAAGCAGCTTAGTGCGTTATCCCGTAATGAAATTACTGTGCTGTCGATGGAAAATGCCCGTTATATTTTAACCGACGATCTGAACAGTGCGATTGAAGTGAGCAACCGTTACGCCCCAGAACATTTAATTCTTCAGGTAGCTGAGCCACGTCAGGCTATGAGTCGGATTAAGCATGCCGGATCCGTGTTCTTAGGGCCATGGTCGCCCGAATCGGCCGGTGATTATGCCTCCGGGACTAACCACGTTCTGCCCACTTATGGATATGCAAAAAATTATTCCTCGTTAGGCTTACTTGATTTTATGCGTCGTTTTACGGTGCAGGAACTTACCGAAGATGGTTTACGTCAGCTGGGCCCCCAGATTATGACCCTGGCCGCTGCTGAAGGTCTGGATGCCCATGAAAAAGCCGTCGGCCTGCGGTTAAAGGCATTACAGGAGTCCGGTGATGAGTAACATTGTGGATACTTTACTCAATGACAATCTGGTCAATCTGAAACCCTATGAATCGGCGCGCCGGCTGTTCGCCGGTGGCCAGGACTGGCTGAATGCCAATGAGTCGCCGTTTGCCAATGAGTATACCATCGACAGCGAGCGCTTTAACCGCTACCCCGCCTGTCAGCCTGAAGCCGTAACGGCCGCCTATGCAGACTACGCCGGTGTGGACATCAGTGAGTTACTGGTGACCCGGGGCGCGGATGAAGGTATTGAACTGCTGATTCGAACCTTCTGTACACCCGGCGAAGACAATATTCTGATTTGCCCGCCCACTTATGGCATGTACGCCATTAGCGCTGAAACCTGCAACGTCGGGGTAAAAAAGGTGCCGTTAAAGCCGGATTTTTCCCTGGATACTCAGGCGATTTGTGCTCAGGATGAAGTCAATCTGGTATTTATTTGTGCTCCTAACAATCCCACAGGCACCACCGTTAATCCTGCTGATTTAGAGCAGATTCTGACGCATTTTGGCGATAGCGCTCTGGTGGTGGTGGATGAAGCCTATATCGAGTTTGATAAAGACAATACCTGGGCCGGGCAATTAACTCGCTACCCGAACCTGGTGATATTGCGTACCTTATCCAAGGCTTTTGCCCTGGCCGGATTGCGCTGTGGTTTTACGCTGGCTAACCGGCCGGTGGTTCAGGCATTGCTGAAAGTCATTGCCCCCTACCCGCTAGCCGAACCTGTGGCCCAGATAGCCGAGCAGGCTTTGTCGGTAGCGGGTCGTACTAAGGTTGAACTGCAGGTGGAAACCCTTAATCGTCATAAGCACTGGTTACAGGAACAAATAGCCGCGTTACCAGGCTTTAGCATCACTGGCGATACCCGGGCCAATTTTGTGTTATTTCACAGCGTCCACAATAAAGCCCTTATGGCTTATCTGGTGGAACACGGCATGTTGATACGGGACCAGTCCAAACAACATAACCTTGAAGGTTGTCTGCGGGCGACGGTAGGAACCGAAACACAGAATCAGCGCCTGATCAGCTTAATCAATGACTTTTTACAACAAACAGGAGTATCGGCATGAGCCAGCAAGCCATTTTATTTATCGACCGTGATGGCACTCTGGTTGAAGAGCCTGCCATCGACAAACAACTCGACTCGCTGCAAAAGCTGGTGTTAGAGCCAGCGGTGATCCCGGTGCTACTGAAATTTCAGGCTGCCGGCTTCAAACTGGTAATGGTGTCAAACCAGGATGGCCTGGGCACCGACAGTTTCCCCCAAGCCGACTTTGATGCGCCCCATAATATGATGATGCAGATTTTTGAAAGTCAGGGTGTGAAATTTGACGATGTATTAATCTGCCCCCACTTTGACGCAGACAGCTGCGCCTGCCGTAAACCCAAACTGGGGCTGGTGAGCGACTATCTTCAAAAGGGCAAAGTCGACTTTACCCGTTCTGCGGTAATCGGCGATCGCGACACCGATTTACAGCTGGCCAAAAGCATGGGGATTCAGGGCATTCAGTACGATCGCACCAGCAACAACTGGCTGGCTATCGAAAAAAGCCTGCTGAATTCTGCCCGTATTGCTGAAGTGGTAAGAACCACCTCAGAAACGGATATCAAAGTAAAAGTCGATTTGGACTCAAGTGCGAAAAGTCATATGGCCACCGGCCTAGGCTTTTTCGACCATATGCTGGATCAGATTGCCACCCACGGCGGCTTTGAGCTACAGGTTGAGGTTAGCGGTGATTTACACATCGATGATCATCACACCGTTGAAGACACTGCGCTGGCTTTAGGTAACGCGCTGAAACAAGCGTTGGGTAACAAGCGGGGGATTGGTCGTTTTGGCTTTGCCCTGCCAATGGATGAGTGTCGTGCAGAATGTATTATGGACATTTCCAATCGCCCGCATCTTAAGTTTGAGGCCAACTTCACCCAGGAAAAGGTCGGTGAAATGGGCACTCAGATGGTAGAGCACTTTTTCTATTCACTGGCACAAAGCATGGGCTTGTCCCTGCACCTGTCCACCAGCGAAGGCAATGCTCACCATCAGGTAGAAAGCCTGTTTAAAGTATTTGGCCGTGCACTGCGTCAGGCCATCACCCGTCAGGGCGACGCACTACCCAGCAGTAAGGGAGCCTTGTAATGTCACAGCGCATTGTGATTGTAAATACAGGGTGTGCCAATATCTCTTCGGTGCGCTTTGCGCTGGAGCGACTTGGGGTTAGCGTAGAAGTGTCTGCCCAGGAAAACGTGATAAAGGCCGCCGATAAGGTATTTTTGCCTGGGGTGGGCACCGCCTCAGCCGCCATGCAAAGTATCTTGCAAAAGAAACTGGCGCCGACGTTACAGGAACTGACCCAGCCGGTGTTAGGCGTCTGCCTGGGGATGCAGCTGATGGTCAGCACTTCGGCCGAAAGCAGCGCCGGCGAAATAGACTGCCTGAAGCTGATGCCCGGGGCAGTTAAACGCATGCAGGCCAATGGTCAGCGTCTGCCACATGTGGGCTGGAACACCGTAAACAGTGTGGCTGAAAACCCGCTGTTTGCCGGCATCGACGATGGCACCTACTTCTACTTTGTTCATAGCTTTGCCGTTCCTGTGTATGAACATACGCTGGCAAGCTGTGAGTATGGACAGCCCTTTTCAGCCGCTATCGGCCATAACAATTTTTATGGCGTACAGTTTCACCCGGAGCGCTCTGGCGATGCCGGCGCTCAGTTACTGACTAACTTTGTGAACATGTAATGATTATACCTGCAATTGATTTGATAGATGGCGCAGTGGTACGTCTGTACCAAGGCGACTATGAGCAAAAAACAGAATATCAGCTTGACCCGGTAGAGGTTGTCCATCGCTATGCCGATGATGGCGCCACCTGGTTACATATTGTTGATCTCACCGGCGCCAAAGATACCAGTAAACGTCAGTTAGAGCTTATCCGGGCGATGGTCGATACCAAACGGATGCAGTTTCAGGCGGGCGGTGGTATTCGCAGCGAAGATGATGTGGCGCAGTTGCTGGCCGCAGGGGTCAGCCGGGTAGTAATTGGCTCTCTGGCGGTTAAAGAACCGGAGCTGGTTAAACACTGGATAACCAAATACGGCACCGATGCCATTGTACTGGCGCTGGATGTAAATATTGACGAGGATGGCAATAAACTTATTGCCACCCACGGCTGGCAGCAAAGCTCTGGCGTTGCTTTGGAAGACTTGCTGAATGACTTTGCCGAAGTGGGCGTGACCCATGTCCTGTGCACCGATATTAGCCGCGATGGCACCTTACAGGGCGCTAATGTAGAGCTGTATCAGCAGATGCAGCAACAGTTTCCAGCGATCGCCTGGCAAGCGTCGGGCGGCATCGGTGGCCTGGATGATATTCGTGCCCTGCGCCCGGCTCAGGTGGAGGGTGTGATTCTGGGGCGGGCCTTGCTGGAAGGCAAATTCACCGTGAAGGAGGCAATTGCATGCTGGCAAAACGGATAATTCCCTGTCTGGATGTACGTGACGGTAAAGTGGTAAAAGGCGTTCAGTTCAGAAATCACGAAATCATTGGCGACATTGTCCCGTTAGCCGAGCGTTATGCTCAAGCCGGTGCTGACGAGCTGGTGTTTTATGATATTACCGCCAGCTCTGATCAGCGGGTAGTGGATAAAAGCTGGGTTAGCCGTATCGCTCAGGTTATCGATATCCCCTTTTGTGTGGCCGGCGGCATTAAATCGGTTGAAGATGCAGGGCGTATACTGGAGATGGGCGCTGACAAAATCTCAATCAATTCGCCAGCGCTTTCCAACCCTGACCTTATCAACGAATTGCACGATGTGTATGGCCAGCAATGCGTGGTGATTGGCATTGATAGCTTTTATAACGAAAACACCGATCAGTACGAAGTGTATAAGTTTACCGGCGATGAAAGCCGCACCCAGCAAACTGCCTGGCAAACCCGGGACTGGATTCAGGAAGTACAAAGTCGTGGCGCGGGTGAAATCGTGCTTAACTGTATGAATCAGGATGGCGTACGCCAGGGCTATGATGTTCGTCAGTTAACCGCTATTCGTGATGCCTGTCAGATTCCGCTTATCGCTTCAGGCGGCGCAGGTGCTATAGAACATTTCCGGGCCGTGTTTGAACAGGCGGATGTTGATGGCGCACTGGCGGCCTCGGTGTTTCATAAAGATCTGATAAACATTCAGGAGCTTAAAAACTACCTCTCTAACGCAGGAATTGCCATGCGTAAAGCTCATACCCGTAGCAAGGATTAACGCCATGATTATTGATATCTCAAATATGGGCGAACTAGCCTGGGAAAAAATGGACGGCCTGTTGCCAGCCATTGTTCAGGATGCCACCAGCGCCAAGGTGCTGATGCAAGGCTATATGAATACCGATGCGCTAAAAACGACCCTGGAATCCGGCAAAGTGACCTTTTACAGCCGCTCGAAACAGCGTTTGTGGCAAAAAGGGGAAACGTCAGGCAATACTCTGGATTTGGTGGAAATTGGCTGCGACTGCGATCACGACTCGCTGCTGGTGATGGTAAATCCTAATGGCCCTACCTGTCATACCGGTGAGGAAAGTTGCTGGTTTACCAGCAAGCCTGCGGATTTCACTTTTCTGGCGGATTTGGAACGGGTACTTGCGGCTCGCAAAACCGCAGATCCTAGTTCAAGCTATACTGCGAGTTTGTATGCCAAGGGCATCAAGCGTATTGCTCAGAAAGTTGGTGAAGAAGGGGTTGAAACCGCGTTAGCTGCCACGGTAAAAGATACCGAGGAGCTTAAGAACGAAGCGGCAGATCTGCTTTATCATCTGACGGTACTAATGCAGGCCAGTGACATGTCATTAAGTGATGCTATTGATGTGCTCAAGGCGCGGCATAAATAGCCACAACAGACCTTTTTTGTGATCTCTAAAGCCCGTCTCTACGGGCTTTTTTTATGTTTGGGTGTAATTTTATCAGTAAACAAAAGACTATATTGTGCAACTGTTAAATTAAGGATAAATTCAATGTGGCACCGACTGCTTAAACTGGTAAAAGAGAATTTGGGTTTTATCGCGCTGATGCTGGCCTTACTGAGTGTTCGTAGCAGCATTGCTGACTGGTATCATGTGCCCACCGGCTCAATGCAGCCCACCATCGCTATCGGGGATAGAATTTTTGTTGATAAAGCCGCCTACCGGGTAGATCTCCCATTTACTGATATTGCGCTGGCCCGCCCTGCTAAGCCCGCCCACGGCGACATTGTCATCATTAATTCGGCCCAGGCTAAGACGCGTTTAGTTAAGCGGGTAGTCGGCTTGCCGGGCGACACGGTAAGGCTCAGCAACAACCACCTCATTGTGAACAATACCACCTATAACTATCACCAGGAATCTGACGATATATTTGTGGAAAGTAGTGCTCATACCCGTCATCAGGTAAAACTGACGAGGGCACAAAGCGCTTCGAACCAGGCGCTAAAATATCGTAGCTTTGGGCCGGTCACGGTTCCTGCCGACCATGTGCTGGTATTAGGAGATAACCGCAACCACAGTGCCGATTCAAGGGTGCACGGGTTTGTGCCAGTCAATGAAATTGCGGGTAAAGCGACTGCGGTACTTTGGAGCTGGCCTGAAAACAGTACCTGGCCAGATCTGCAAACCTGGTGGCAACCCCTGGAATAATTTTTTCAAATTTTTTTATAGTTTGTACTTGAAAACATTTGGAATGATTCTATATAGGTATTGTCGACGCCGCATTAGCGGGTTGACACTACCGCCGCCGGCAAGCCGGGGCATAACTTAAACATATTGCTTTTAATCGAGGATATGACTATGCGTACTATCGATCTATCTCCACTATACCGTTCTTTCATTGGTTCAGACCGTCTGGCATCGTTAATTGATGCGGCCAACCGTGCCGATAATCAAGGTACCTATCCGCCCTACAACATTGAACTGTTGGGTGATGATCAGTACCGGATCTCTATGGCAGTTGCCGGATTCGGACAGGATGATATCACCATTGAAGCTCAGGATAATACGTTGAGCATTCAGGGTAAAAAGCCTGAACCGGCTGAGCAAGAAGAGCGGAAATTCCTGCACAAAGGTATTTCTGAAAAGAACTTTGAACGTAAGTTTCAGTTAGGCGACCACGTAAAAGTAGTGGGAGCGAATCTGGCCGACGGTTTATTGCACGTCGACCTGGAGCGCCACATTCCGGAAGCGAAAAAGCCTCGTCGAATTGAAATCGGCACTCGTTTAATTGAAAACAAAAACGACCAATAACCTGTAGTAGGTTTTAAGTGGGCCCGGTTCAAACGGGCCCGAATATTGTGTTGCTGGATTACCAGGACACCCAATTACATATTGCTTAATAAAGGATATGAAAATGCGAAACATTGATTTATCACCACTATACCGTTCATTCATCGGCTCTGATCGTCTGGCTTCTCTTGTAGATAATGCCAGCCAGACCGAACGTCAGACCGCGTACCCACCCTACAATATTGAAGTGCTTGGCGAAGATACTTACCGTATTTCAATGGCCGTAGCAGGTTTTAATCAGGATAATCTGAGTCTTGAGACCCGGGAGAACACCCTGTTGGTAGAAGGCCAGTTGGCCGCTGACGATACTGACAAACATAATGCGCCCCGGTACTTACATAAAGGAATTTCTACCCGGAACTTCAAACGTAAATTCCAGCTTGGCGATTATGTCAAAGTTCAGGGTGCCGATTTGAGTAATGGTTTGCTGCATATCGATTTAAAGCGGGTGTTGCCCGAAGCCAAGCAGCCTCAGCAAATCCCTGTTGGTAACCACAAACCCTAGTTTATCGATATCAGGTATTACATCCTAAGACTCCCTGATGACTTTTTGCCCTCTTGATTTAAGAGGGCTTTTTTATTGGTTAACGCGAGTGGCTAAATCTTTAGTCATACTGCCCTTGTTCCCTACCCCGTCACATCTGGCTATTTCTTCGGCAGGCTCTTTGTCAAAACGACAAATTCTGCGGTATATGCTGATAACTTTCGCACCCACAGAACACTTTGTTATTTATTCATCTTTTTTGGTATGTAGAACGTAAGTATTTTGCTTTCCCGCCGCGGTGAGTTTGGTAACATCGCGCCTTCTGTAACGATTAAGCCTCATCCATAAGAAGTGCCGGTCATTACAGCTATAACAAATGCCATAACAAAGAACTTCTGCATCATTGTTATTACTGAGGATGAACACACATGAAAGCATTTGCACTTTCTCCCATCGCTGCCACGCTGGTCGCGGCTAGCTTTCTGCCTGGCGCTTATGCCCAGGACAATACGCAAACCAATACTGAAACGGCAGAGCAGGAAGCTGAACAGATTCTTATCCTGGGGTCACGTCGCCCGGGTCGTTCCGTGGTACAAAGTAATGTACCGGTGGACTTGATAGACGAAGAAACCCTTGGAGCCGGCGGTTTTAATGACATCAGCCGTCAGCTGCAAAATGTAGTACCCAGCTTCAATTTTTATCAGCCATCTTTGGTGGATGGTACCGAGCATATTAAACCAGCCTCGCTACGTGGCCTGGCCCATGATCAGACCCTGGTATTGCTAAATGGCCGCCGTTTTCATAGTAGTGCCTTGTTGAACCTGAACGGTTCCACCGGCCGTGGCTCGGTGTCGGTAGATTTAAACGCAATTCCGTCAGCCGCCATCAAACGTATTGAAATACTGCGAGATGGTGCCGCCGCTCAGTATGGCTCTGATGCCATTGCCGGGGTTATCAATATCATCACCAAAGATGCCTCTGAGGGTGGCATGGTATCGGTGTCAGGCGGCAGCTACTTTACCGAACTCGATGGCGTCCCCGAGCTTCTTGGCATACAAGTTGATGAGCAGGGTAATATTGTCCCGAACGAAAATGGCAGCAACCGGGTTACCGGTGTCTACGGGGATGACATTAGCCGCAATGATGGCGAAAATATTAATTTAGCGGCCAATTTCGGACTGGCCATAGGGGATGATGGGTTCGTTAATTTTACCGGTGAAATCGCCAATGCAAACCGTACAAATCGCGGCGGCTATGATGATGGCGATACCTACCCGCGAAATGCTGACGGAACCTTTGATGAGCGTGAGTTGACGGTCGACAGAAATCGCTTTAACTTCGGGGCCCCGGATTCTGAGTCCTATACTTTGCTGGCCAACGCAGGATATTATCTGGATAACAATGCCCAGCTGTATTCCACCCTTTCCTTTCAGGATAAAGAAAGTATATCCGGTGCGTTTTTCCGCGAAGCTGCGGATGAAGGCTTTTTTATTCAGAATATTTACCCGGATGGCTTTACCCCACAAATTCGTGCTGAAATTCAGGACTGGTCTGTATTAACCGGGATCAAAGGCAGCACCGAAAACTGGGATTACAATGCTAGCGTGGTTACCGGCAGTAACGAGGTTGATTACACCACGTTTAATACGGCAAACCCGACGTTTTTACAACAAACCCCCACCAGCTTTTACGGGGGCCAGCTGGCCAATCAGCAAACCACAGTAAATTTTGATGCCTCGCGCTTTTTAGATGTTGAAGGCCTGTTTTCACCCTTATCATTTGCCATCGGGGCAGAATACCGACTGGATGAATTTGAAATCAGCGCCGGCGACGAAGCCGCGTATACCAACATTCAGGCCACCGGCGACGACGGCGAGCCGGTGTTTGACGAAAATGGCAACCCGGTATACCAGTCTGATCGCTTGTTTGCCCAGGGCGCTTTATACTTTTCAGATGCCGCTCAGGTGGATGAAGATCGCCATAGCTATGCCTTCTACGTAGACTTAGACGCTGATATCACCCAGCGCTGGAATGTTACTCTGGCCGGAAGATACGAAGATTACTCGGATTTTGGCTCTACCTCTAACGGTAAAGTAGCCACCCGATATACCTTTAGCGATTCGTTTTCGGTACGCAGCTCCGTCAGTACCGGCTTTCGGGCCCCGTCATTACAACAGCAGTTTTACACCTCGGTAAGCACCAACTTTATCAATGGTGAAGCGCTGGAAATAGGCACCATTTCGGCCACCAGCCCGGCTGCCATGGCATTAGGCGGTAGTCAGCTTGAGGCTGAAGAGTCGACCAATGTCAGTGTTGGTTTCACCTGGACTGTGATTGATAATCTGACTATCACTGCCGATGCCTACCGTATTGATATTGATGATCGTATCGTATTGTCCGAAACATTAGGTAACGATGCGGATGAGGCTGCGGTGGTACAGCAGGTCTTCAGTGAAAACAACATTGAAGGGGTCGGTGCCGTACGCTTTTTTATCAATGGCGTAAACAGTCGTACCGAAGGTGTTGATGTGGTGGCGAACTACGGTATTGATGATGTGGCTTCTGGCGTTCTGAACCTTTCACTGGGCGCCAACTACAATGAAACCGATGTAAGTGGCGTAGTAGCCAGTGCCGGCCCCAGTGATTTGTTCGCTCCGGAAACCTTATTTGCCCGACGCGAGCGCGCCCGTCTGGAAAACGCAGCCCCCCGGGTGAAAGCAAATGCCACTGCTAACTGGCAGGGAGAAGATTTATCACTGATGCTACGGGGTAATTATTTTGGTGAAGTTACCCAGCCAGGCAGCACGCAAACCGGTGATGTCACTGTAGATACGGCCTTTATTGTAGATGTAGAAGCAGGGTATTATCTGACCGATGATCTGGAGCTGAATATCGGCGTGAATAATCTGTTTGATACCTACCCGCAGTCAGCGGTCATTACCGATGCTCCTGATGTGGGCCAGTTCGACTATGTTATCCCCTACCCTAACTTTTCTCCCTATGGTTTTCAGGGACGCTATGTTTACGGTGAATTAACGTACCGATTCTAACTTACACAGCGGACCAGTTTTGGTCCGCTTTTTTTTGTCCATTATTCAGTATTTTCAATCCTATCAATTCCTTGCGCCATCTGCGCTATCGCCTTTCCCCCCTCCTTTTTTGTTATATAAATTTACACGGCTTGTTACTTATTAGTGAAATTGCAGGATTGCATTTTACCTTATAAAAGTGCTATCTATGGTGCTGTAGCATTCGCTACCCACAACTACATCATTAAGGAAATACATATGAAACAAGGTGTTAAACGTAGCGCTTTGGCGGTAAGTCTGGCGTTACTGGGATTATCCTCAGCGCCGGTTGTGCATGCACAACAAGACGATCAAGCCGCTTCCGATGTTGAACGTATTGCGGTAACTGGTTCACGGATCAAGCGCACAGATATGGAAGGCCCCTCACCTATTCAAAGTATCGATGCCTCTATGATTGAAGGCATGGGCTATGAAAATCTGCAGCAACTTCTTGAACGCATGCCTTCTACCGGTGCCGGTACTTTTTCTACCCGCGGCAACAGTCAGGATTCCACGGCGAATGGAGCTGCCGCCGTTTCTCTTCGTGGCATGGGCCCGGACGCCACTCTGGTGCTTATTAATGGCCGCCGGGTAGCCATCAGCGCATTTGCCGAAAGTATCACCAATTCATTTGTAGACATTAATTCCATTCCCGTTTCAGCGATCGAGCGAATTGATATCCTCAAAGACGGCGCCTCGGCAATTTATGGCTCTGATGCAGTAGCCGGGGTAGTGAATGTTATCTTACGAAAAGATTTTGAAGGTCTGGAAATCAATGTTGGCTATGGCGGCACCGATGGCGATGCCAGCTACGATGAAACCACCGCCAACATGGTATGGGGCACTCAGTCAGCCGAAAGCAGTTCGACCATAATCCTGGATTACTTCAACAACAGTCGTCTAGGGGCGGATGAAATGGGTCGCTTTGGTACAGCGAATCAAACGCCTTATGGCGGTAATGATTTTCGCTCTTCGCGTGGCTACCCGGGATATTTTTACGTCGATGGCGAAAAAACCATTGATCCCGATTGTCCTGCCGACCAGGCCACTGCTTCGGGCAGTTGTCTGTTCGACTATGGCCCCTTTGGCCTGACTATTCCGGCTGCCGAACGGGTGGGTATGATTGGTCAGTTTGATTATAAACTGGATAACGAGTTAACCGCGTTTATGGAACTGGCGGTTCAGCACAACACCTCTGAAGCCGGCGGTGCGGCTACGCCGTTAGATGAAGATGCCGGGCTTACCGTACCGGGGAGTCACCCTGACAACCCGTTTGGACAGGATATTGAGATTGGTCGTTATCGTCCGGTAGACGCCGGTGCCCGACGCTGGGATATATCTACCGATACGTTGCGAATGGTAGCCGGTCTGCGCGGCGAATTTATGGACTTTGACTGGGAAGCTTCCGTTCAGAAAGGCCGCAGTAAGTCAGAACAAAGTGGGGATCAGTCTCAGGGCTGGGTGCGTGTTGACTGGTTACAACGTGAAATTGATGCCGGTAACTATAACCCATTTGGCGGGGTTACCAATTCGCCAGAGGTTATCGACAATATTACCACCAGCCTGGTACGTCGCGGTGAGTCGCGCATGACCAGTGTTGATGCTCATATTACCGGTGAAGCCTTTGATTTTGGCGATGATGTGGTAATGATGGCGGCCGGCGTGGAATATCGTGAAGAAGAGGTGTCTGACATTCCCGATATCCAGTTCCAGCGGGGCCTGATCTTTGGTACCGAATCAGTTTCAGCCCAGGCTGAACGGGATCAGTATGCCGCGTATCTGGAGCTTTCAATTCCTTTGGCCGAACAATTAGAGCTACAACTGGCCGGCCGATACGACCATTACAGCGATTTTGGAAGCACCACTAACCCTAAAGTTGCCTTACGCTGGGCGCCGTCAGATCAAATCACTGTACGCGGCTCCTGGGCTCAAGGCTTTCGGGCCCCCTCTCTGGCTCAGGTTGGCCTTGGCCCATCCGAAAAAAGCGTATTCTTTGTGGACCAGTACCGCTGTGAAGCCACTGGCCTGGACTGTGAATCGCTGGATTACAACATTCAGTTTTCCGGTAACCCGGGGCTTGAGGCAGAAGAGTCTGAATCATGGAATGTTGGGGTTATCTACGCCCCGTTCCAGGAGCTTGGCTTAAGTGTTGATGTGTGGAGCATCACTCAGGACAACAAAATTGACGAGCAGCAATTTGGCTTAGTTTATGATGCCGAATGTAACGATCAGAACAGCGAAATTTGTGTACGCCTGGCGCCTCAGTCCGGTGAGTCGCTGGGCACCATTCAAAAGATCTTTAACACCTATCAGAATGTTTCCTCGCAGGAAGCCTCCGGGGTAGATTTCAGTGCTAACTATATGCTGGCGCTCAATGAATATGGCGAAGTGAAGTTTAATCTGGACTGGTCATATTTGAATGAATTCGAAAAAGACAATCTGGATTACACCGGTGAATATGGTTATCCGGAGCACCGCTGGTTATTCGGCACCACCTGGATGCTGGGTGCCTTTGATGCCAACCTGAACATCAGCTATATCGGTGAGTTTGAAGATACTCCGGATATCGACTTTGATGGCGTTCTGGACTTTGAAGATAACACGTCCCGAACTGTAGACTCTCAGTTCCTGGTCGACCTTCAGGGGGGCTATAATGTCTCTGATACCCTGCGCCTGGTGCTTGGGGTTAACAACTTACTGGACGAAGAGCCGCCATTTGCTATCGGTAACGGTGATAGCGACCTGTACGGGTACGTTGGCGGGATACATAACCCACGAGGCCGCTTTATCTATACCAAAGCAACCTTCCGTTTTTAAACCTCTTGGATGAATTAAAAATGCCCGCTATGTGCGGGCATTTTTGTTACTACCAGCCATTGATGCGTGGCCAGGTGGTATAGGTGTGTTCATTGTCCTGAGTTACATAGTAGCTTTGATACTGCCCGGCGGTGGCACAGGCATGTACCGGCAGGACACGTAACATAGTGCCGTAAGCAAAGGTGTCGTCCGGCGCCCGACCATCGCGATGTTTGATCACCCCGTGTTCCTGATTCGTATGGGCCACATACCATCCTTCAAGCACTTTTCCTTTTTCATCGCACACCAGGCCATAACCACAATCAAGAGCGTGGCCCTGAGTCCCGGTGTCTCGAGATAACGCCATCCAGCCAGCATCAATCAAAACCCAGTTTTTGTCTTGTTGATGACCAATAACACAGGTGAGTACGCTAAGCGCAATATCGGCGTATGTGCACACCCCTACCCCTGCCATGACCAGATCGAATGTCGCATAAACACCAGCGCGCATTTCACTGAGACCTTCCCGGCTCGCATTCGCCAGCACGGTCGGGGTAGACCCGGCCGATATCATCGTACACGGATAGCCAGCGTCCGCCAGGTTCTTTGCAGCAAGCAAGATCTGCTGACATTCCTGTTGGGCCATCTGGTCTCGTGAGGCCGCATCAAAGCAGGCGTATGACGCCCCGGCGTGGCCCATGACGCCTGCAAATACCAGCGAGGGAGCGGCAGCAATTTTGGCAGCGATGGTAATTAATGACTCATCGATGGCTGCGACACCGGCACGCTGCCCATCGACATCAATTTCAATGGCAACATGCAACGGGTGCGTAAGCTTATATGCCTGATCACATAACTGGGCAGCGGCCACCGCACTGTCGATAACCACCGTCAGCGTTACCGCCTCATCTAACAGCTCGTTAAGTTGGGCAAACTTATTTGGACTTAATCCCACTGCATAGAGAATATCCTGATACCCGGCGCCAGCAAAGGCACGGGCCTCGGCCAGGGTCGAAACGGTAATAGGCATCGGAACCGGAGCATAAATTGCCGCGGCCTCAAGTGACTTCAGGGTTTTTACATGAGGTCGCAGGGCCACGCCCTGCTCTTCGCATTGCTGTGCCACTCGCCGGGCGTTGGCCATTAACTTTGGCTCGTCGATTATACAAGCCGGGGTAATAAGTTTTTTCAGCGCCTGCATTACACCACCGTATAGTGAATCATGTATAGGTTAGCCGTGGCTAAAAACAGCATGGCACCGAAGGTAAACATCATTCCGGTAACCCGCTGCCAGCTTGTGCCATGATGATGGCGCAAGCCATAAGCATGAATAACCCGGCCAAATAACAACAGGCTTCCGCCTATATGCAGAACCCAGCCAAAGGCGCCCAGGCTTTCCAGGCAGGCGAGCAATATAATGGTAATTGGCACGTACTCGCTAAAATTACCATGGACCCGGCTCAGTCTTTCTAATTCGGGGCTGTCACCGTGTCCCAGGCTTATCTGCTCGCGTCGACGGACACTGATCACTACCGCTGACAAGTACAGATAACATAAAGCCAGTAAACTGGCGTAAAAAGCCGTTATGAGCAAGCCCATCCGAAAACTCCCTGATTGTAATAATTATGCAGCTGGCCAATGGTTAAACAGGGGATGACCCCGTATGTAACAAGAAACAAAAAAAGGCCGCCAGGCGACCTTTTCTGATATTGTTGCCAGCCTGGGCAGACCTGAACAACTGTAGCGTTAGCCCAGAAGTTCGTCCAGTTCTTCACTTACCTGTTCTACCGGCTTAGTGCCATCCATTTTGTGATAAGCACAGTTACCTTTGTCGGCTTCATCAGCATAATAGTCGACCAGTGGTTTGGTCTGCTTATGATAGACGCTCAGGCGATGACGTACGGTTTCTTCTTTATCATCATCACGAATGATAAGATCTTCACCGGTAACATCATCTTTACCTTCTGTTTTTGGCGGATTATGTGACACGTGATACACCCGGCCTGAGGAAGGGTGCACACGGCGTCCGCTCATACGCTCCACAATAACATCATCAGGCACGTCGAATTCAATAACGTGATCAATAACAATACCCGCATCTTTCATTGCGTCAGCCTGGGGGATTGTGCGCGGAAAGCCATCCAGCAAAAATCCATCTTTACAATCTTCACGCGTGATACGCTCTTTGACCAGTCCAATGATAATATCATCGGAGACCAGCTTACCTTCGTCCATCACCCGCTTTGCCGCCAGACCAAGATCTGAACCTTCTTTTATAGCAGAACGCAGCATGTCACCGGTAGAAATTTGTGGGATCCCAAATTTCCCCATTAAAAACTGAGCCTGTGTTCCTTTACCGGCGCCCGGTGCGCCCAGAAGAATAATTCGCATTGTTGCGCTCTCCGCTTTTATTTTTAAACTTTCGGCACTTTACACACTCAATCTGATAGTGACAAGTCCGATACCTATTTTACCAAAGGCCGCTGCATGGTTTTAGGCTGGCTTTGCCCACATTGTGTAAGTAAATATGAACATTTTCTTGCCCCCATCAGGCATTGTCGCCCCAGCCATACCCTGTGTTCAGGCCTCTCGACACCACCTGCGCTTTATCACTAAATTAGCAGATACGCTGCTTTAGGCAAAACTTCGGGAAGAACCTGCTATTTATCTATATTTTCTGAATTCTCGGTGCCCAGCCTGCCGGTTAAAGAAGGGCTGGGGGTAACCTTTATTAGGAAACGGTAACATGGCTGAAGCAGACATAAAAAAGCCGGCTAAACAGCCTAATGCCAGTCAGTTAAGCTGACTGGCATTTTTCTTTTTAGGGTATTTACGAGGCTGTCCCTTCACTACCCGTGGATAACTTCTGTCCGGTTTCTTATTGGGCAATTCCAGCATTCGTA
>VMHT01111517.1_pt1 | contig 19130 bp, 13 predicted proteins | sample 4693611 | NCBI WGS metagenome assembly VMHT01 (sample SAMN12280063, study PRJNA550983) | marine metagenome | isolation source: seawater sampled from same location over 5 years 0.02-0.2 micron viral filtrate | place: USA: collected off the coast of southern California halfway between the port... ...
TCAATGTTCCTCAAGCCTTTGCAAATGGGTGGTTTTCAACCGCTGGACGTACCCGCCAATGGGTCACAAACCATCTTTCGATGATCCCAGACAAGCAGTCGTATCGTGTACGTGATGCTGTCACGAGAAGAAGTCTAGGAAACGTCGATGAGGCTTTCGTCTTGTCACTGAACGACAGTGGGGAAGACGATGATGGATCTCGGCGCCAGTTCGTGATGGCGGGGCGTACATGGATGATCATCGATGCAGATCCGGAACAATCAGAATTGCTTGTCGCCCCGGTTTCAGATCAAGCGAGTGCGCCTCAATGGGTTGGAGAACTTCCTCCAGTCCCAAAGGCAATTGCTCGGGATATAGGACGATTACGCCACCTCATTGCTGAGGACATTGGGGCCTATGAGGCACCTACCAAAGAGGACGACAGCGTCCTCGATGTCAATGCACTGTTCGCCGATCGGCATTCCACGTTGAAGGAACATCCAATCGATGATGAAGCGATGGGGATTCTGGCGGAAACCATCACCAACCACATCGAAATGACTGGCGTCCTGGCAACCGACCGGAAAATAACGATTGAAGAACGAGAGGATGCCATCGTCATCAATTCATGCCATGGTTCCAGAATCAATGAGGCAATTGGCCACTTCTTGATGGCTATGGCGTCGACAAAAACAGGCAAATGGGGGCGGTTGGTGAATGAACCAACGAGAATCAGCCTACAAACAGGAGAAATACATGCTCAACATATCATCGGATGGCTTACAGAAACGCCACCTGATGCGTTGCAAGGATTGCTCAGTGTTACCTTACCGAACTCGAGGCAGGTGCGATGGAGGTTTGCACAAGTCGCCAAAACATTTGGAATTCTGCGCCATGGTGTCGACCCTCGAAAAATCAATCTTCAAGCCTTGCTCAGAAAATACCGAGGGACTGTGGTGATGGAGGAGGTGCTCGACAAGTTGTTTCATGAACGCATGGACGTCCTCGGTGCCCGCGATGTACTTCATGCCATACAAACAGGTTTGATTTCCCTTGAAGTTTCACCAACCGGGCCTATGGGCGTCTCCAATCGATCCAGTCGTGACCTCCTACTCCCCAACTGGGATAACGCCGCAGTTCGCGAGAAATTACGCACACGTCTCGTCAACGAGCGAGCTGTCCTTTGCTGCCTCAAATGTGGCAATGTGCGTCGATTCAGAGTGGCCAGGTTCAATGAGATTGAAGGCATCAGGAAGTGCACAAAGTGCTCTGGCACCATGCTTGCCTGTGCCCGAGAGAGTATGCAATCTATGCTCGAAGGATGGGTTGCCTCAGAAGATGAAAAAGATCAGGGGCGTATGATGAAAAATGCCGACATCGTTCAGAGCCGTGGCTATGAGGCCGTGGTCTGTTTAATGGGGCGGGGGATTGGAGAAGCAACTGCACAGCGCTTGTTAAGGCGCACCCAGCGAAACAATATGGAAGGGTTGCTCGAAGCAATACACAAAGCAGAAATCGAGTATGCACGAACACGACGGTTCTGGTCCTAAGCCGGTTGATTCAACTGATTGATAGCAAGGGCTGCCGCCACAACATCGCCATCTTCCCACCAATCCACGGCGATGAACGTTGGACGCTTTCCATGCTGATTCCAGCATTCAGTGGCCCGTTCTACCAAAAAATCAACATTGTTGGCTTCTTCGCCCCTTGAGGGGTCAGAAAGGCCAAGTGGCCCGCTAAGCCAGTTGTTCATATGATACACTGCTTGCTCCGGGTCGCCTCGAAGTGGATCACAATTCATGTCTTCAGTGTTCTCTTCGGCAAAATTCGTTGTCCAGCTGTGTGTCAAAAAATCATGAATCCATGGATGATTGATGTCCCCAGATTGCTCCCAAAAGACAACCAATGGAGTTCCGCCATCAAGCATCTCACCCAAGGTAGGCCAAGGCGAGTTCATTGGATGAGAGAAGACCATCTCGTACAGGCCAGAAACCTCGAAGACCGCTTTTAGATGGTCAGGTTGTACATAATTCTCGACCAGCAGGGTCACCACATCACGTGGTGAATTTTCCATGAAATTTTTCAAGTCACTCAACCATGCTTCAGCATCCACATTTCCGTAGCTACAAGGGCTGAAACCACGGTCATCATCACCATGGCACAAGCGTACAGTCTCAATGCGCTCGTCGCCCAGTGTTTCGTAGTGGGTATCGATCATGAAGGCTCGCATGCCAGCTTCCCATTGAGCAGCAAGACCGGTTTGGTGATTCGCAGCTGGATAATAGATTCCATCTTCGTGTGTCGAGAATGCGTTATGTGTTTCAGGGAAGGTTACGTCTGAGTACGATCTTGAACACAACACGGCCAAACCATTGCACACCTCTCCATCCTGAACTGGTTCCTCGTCGACCTGTGAGCCAAGAGGCACCGTTGGAGTCACACAACCTGGCAGCATCAAGAGGACGACGAGGGTCAACAGTCCAATGGAGCCCCGCATAAAATGGCCTTCATGTGCCAAGCCATCAATCACTCGGTTGAACAGACGTCAATCCGACGGGTCGATTGTTCGTACCACAACACCTGCCTCAAGGAGCATGCCGTTTGAGGTGTCGAAGTCCTCTTGCCATCGTTCGGGGATGCCTTCCGGTGTTGGGTAGACGACTTCACGAATCCCAGCTTGAATCAGAGAACGAGCGCAACGGGAGCAAGGTGGCCAAGTGACAAAAGCAGTGTTTCCCTTGAGCGAGACACCAATTCGGGCAGCATGCATGATGGCGTTTTCTTCAGCGTGGCAAATCAGTGGGTATTTTTTCTCGCGGTCGGTCAACCGATCGTTGTCATCACTGATGCCTCTTGGAAATCCATTGAATCCCGTTGAACGGATTTCACGATCTTCGCCGACAACGACACAGCCTACCTTTGTCGATGGGTCTTTGCTCCATCCTGCAATGTGCGCAGCAAGGTCAAGAAAACGCTGGTCCCACTTGTCGCTCATCGTCGCACCAATACGAGCACATGGGTCGGTGCTATGATTGCTTCGCCAAGAGCGACAGGTCCTCATCACTCGAAAGCCCGAGATACTCGAGTATGTTTCCCTGTAAGTACAACGAACCGAGACTGACCACCAATCCAACCTCGCCGGAATCGAGCCGATCAAGGTGTGCGACTGCCTTGTTTGGGTTTTGATTGACATAAATTGACTCACAAGGCCATTCTAATTTGGCAAGTTCGTCAACAGAAACGCCAGGATACCTGCCCCCTTGTGGGACTGTCAGAACAATGTGCTGAGGTGGGTGACGGTGGCAGAGGTCAATCAAAGGCTGGCAAAACACTTGCAAATTAATTTGAGGTGATGTACCAAATAACAAACTCCACCCTGCAGCTCCACTCTTGCGGGCTTCGGAAACATGTTGTTCCAACTCAGGAAGGACTCGCGCCAGTCCTGATGGATTATGTGCAGCATCGAGAATGAACGAATGACCACCCTGGGTTGCACTCTTGACGTGTTGCATTCGTGCCGGCCAATGGACTGTTTCGAAGGCGGTTTTCAGAGTTGATGTTGGAAGGCCACTTTTTTCCAATAATGCCCTTGCAAGAAGACGAGCCTCTTCGCGAACTGAGGTCTTTTTTGGGATGCTGATGAAATCGACTTCAGCCGGTCGTTGCTGTTCACCAAGGTCGGTTTGACCACTGTTCTGCACCTGCTCAATAATCGCCTGTTTCACATCTTTTTCCAATGGATTTCGAACCAAAATTGGGCGACCAGGGCGCGCTATTGCTGCCTTTTCTTTGGCGATTTCAGGGATGGTATCCCCGAGTATGTCGCTATGTTCAGCGCTGAGTGATGTGACCAAACAGACAGTAGCAGGACCAGAACGAGTTGCGTCTTTACGTCCACCTAAGCCGGTTTCAAGGATCAATACCTCGACATTTTCCATGCTAGCACACTGCATAGCAGCAAGGTAGGTCGCTTCAAAAAATGTCAGCGGCACGGCAGGAGATTGGTCAGCAGCTTGGCGAACAGATCGTAAAGCAGCATCAAATTTCTCCGTCTCAATTGGCACACCATTGACTCGAAGGCGTTCTTCGACTCGAATGAGGTGGGGGGATGAAAACAACAAGTTCGACACACCACTCAATGAAAGGGCACCCGCAACTAAGGCACAGACGCTACCTTTGCCGTTGCTGCCAGCAACATGGAGAATATGTGGGGGCGAGTGGGGAAGATTGAGTCGTTCAAGAACAGATTTTGTTTGGCGTACGCCAAGGGCCATCCCGCCCTTTTTCGTGCCTTCAAGCCACGTGCGTACCTCGTTCAACCGCTCCGCCTCTATCGCTCCGAGCGCCCCCTTGGTCAAGAGCCTCTCGTCGTTCACATCAAAGATGGAAGGACGCCCCCGTAGGGGGCGCTCATATGCATCATGCTGATATGGGGACGCAACCTCCCATCACCATGAGCAACGAAGATTCTGCAGCATCGCCAAAGCAAAAGGCGCAGGCTCAAGCCTCGAAGGAATTCGAAGCCATGGAGGCCGAACTTCGCCAAGAAGACAACCTCTGGACCATGATGAGGGAGCAGATGACATCGATGCTCGGCATGATGGGGATGTTCATCCTAACCATCGTTCTTGCACTCTTCATTCGTCCTTGGTACGACATTGGAGGCCTGCATGCCTTTGGAGATACTGGAGCGACACAGATACGGTGGGTAGCGTTAGAACTTGTGATGATCTTCATCTTCACTGCGTTTATTCTCATGCTTGCAAAATACAAGAAAGACTGGGTCATCAAGTACGGTATCATGGGCGTACTCGCCCTTGCATTGATGTATTCTACAGTGCCATTGGCGCACATGGTGATGATTGATTTAGAACCAGACCCCTTTGCCTTTGAAAGTGAACAAGAACGAGATGGCAGTCTTATGGCGCATGTCGGCTTTGATGGACATCTCATTTCAAACTTGACTGGCGGAGCTGGCACATGGGGTGACAACGTCACATATTACGAAAACAACGGCATGAGTGAGAATACCCCTTCCTGGACAAACAGCCACGAACGTTTCCCAGCTGGCGATGGTGATCGAATTCAGGCAAGCATTGGCGAGGGTGTGTTCACCTTTGCCAATGGGGCTTGGGTGTGGTACGTCGATTCAAGCACCGGTGAAACCATTGACTCCTACGCTTGTCATGAATGGCAAACGAATGATGATGGAGAGAACTATTCGACATTCCTCATGGAAATTGGAACTGCTTGCATGCTTGCATTCCACACCAACGATGCAATGTACATCATCGATGAAGGCAACTTCATCCACCGATTCAACACCTTTGACGAAAGCCCAGGCCTCATGGTAAAGCAGGCCACATGGAGGCTTCCTGTTGGCCTCGATGCACATTTAGAAACTGCTCATGTTGAGGTACTTGATGTCAACAAAGTGATGATCGCCGCCCCGAATATGGCCGTGGTCATCGAGTTGGAAGAATTCTCTGGAGCAAACGATCCAATGGCTCCTGAAGCAACGAATTTCGCCAAGGTGCTCTTCCAACACAACGCAACGAGCACCATTACTTCCGCAGACTTTGGACCATCGCCTTGGTCGGATGCGAAATACAACGTGGCAGATGCCACTGAAGGCTTCATTGTGATTGGCGAAGAGAATGGCGACGTAAGAGGATTCGAATGGAACGCAACGAGCGATTCTGAGTTTACTGAACAGTCTGCAATGATGCTTTCGGGCTTTGGAGAAACCATCCAATCGGTGCGCCTGGTGGACAAAGATCAGTCTGGGTTCTCAGAACTGTTAATTGTGACTGAGGACAAAGTGCATTGGCTCTACGGGGCGAACCTCGTTCAGCTCCTCAGCGTTGACATTGATGAGGACTACGTCACAAGTTGGTTCTCGAGCGATACCAACGACGAAATGCACCTCAACGTGCTGTCTTCAGGCCAATCAGTGACGGTCGAGACCGGATTGGTCACAGAGGATATGGAAAACATCAGTGGCCTCCAATTGTACGATGTGCCGTTGGTGTTAGGCGTACTTGTCGCTCTCGTCCTCATGATCTTGCTCTATGTCCACAGTGAATGGTATGTCGTCAACACGGTTGGCGTTCTGGTTGGCGCAGGCGTTGTTGTCATGCTCGGCGTGGCCTTTGTACCGACGCTCATCATCGTGTTCATGATTGCAGCAGCGATTTACGATGCTTGGGCTGTTTACAAGTCAAAACACATGCTTGATTTGGCGGACACGATGATTGGCCTCAGGCTTCCAATCCTCCTTGTCGCGCCACAAGAGAAAGGCTACTCATTTGTTGAGGAAACAACCTCCATGAAGCAGACCAGTGAACCCGTGGCAAGGCCTCAAGGTGCACCGAAAAAGAAGAGCAAGGACGCCATGTTCATGGGTTTGGGTGACGTGATTTTCCCGGGTATGCTTGTTGTATCAGCCGCTCAGTGGTTGGACCACAGCGACGCTCTGCTCGTCGCCCTGTCAACCCTGATTGGTGGTTTGGTTGGCTACTTCATTCTCATGACTTATGTGGCACGAGGACGGGCCCAAGCAGGCCTTCCTTTGCTCAATGGAGGATCGATTCTTGGCTATGTTGTTGGAGGGTTCTTCTTCATTGGTTCAACCATATTCGACTTTGGAATTTCGTTTTGAGGTGATTCATAATGCTTGAAATTAACATGTTCAGAAATAATCCCGAAATGATCCGTAAGGACCACGATAAACGCGGTTTGCCTCATGATGCTATTGAAATGGTCATTGCTCTGGACCAAGAATGGATCAACTTACAACACGAAACAAATCAACTGCGTGCGAAAAAAAACGCTGCAGCCCGAGGTATTGGAGCGGCAAAGAAAGCAGGTGATGAGGAAGCGGCAAAGCGAATTTTAGCAGAAGTTGCGGACTTAGGCTCCCAGATTACGGCTCTAGAAAAGAAAACTGACGATGCAGTCGCACAACGAGACAGCATCCGAATGAGCATCCCCAACATCCTCCATGAGGACGTTCCAAAGGGCGCTGATGAATCAGGCAACACCGTTCACAGCGTCCATGGAAGCAAACCCGAATTTGAATTTGAACCGCGAACCCATAATGAGCTCATTGAAATGAACAAGTGGGTCGATCTCAAGCGAGCTGCTAAAATCGTTGGGAGCCGTTTCTTTTTCCTGAAGGGTGATCTTGCACGACTCGAATTCGCCCTTCAACAGTATGCTGTCGATTTTATTCGAGAACGTGGATATACCTTCGTCCAGCCTCCAATGATGATGAATAAAGAAGCCTATGAAGGCGTCACAGACCTGTCTGACTTCGAGACCGTGATGTATGGAGTTGAACCTGACAAGTACTACATGATCGCAACCTCTGAACACCCCCTCACTGCCATGTTCATGGGTGAAACAATTCCTGAATCTGATTTACCTCTTCGTATCGTTGGCGTGTCTCCGTGCTTCCGACGTGAAGTTGGATCCCATGGACAATCAGACCTTGGAATTTGGCGAGTCCATCAATTCACGAAGATTGAGCAGATTATCATTTCAAGCCCGGAACAGTCATGGGATTTACAGGAAGAATTACTGCAGAATTGCATTGACCTTTGGGATGCCTTAGGCATGCACTACGAAGTGGTCAACATCTGCACCGGGGACATGGGGACGGTCGCTGCACGAAAGTACGATCTTGAGGCGTGGATTCCAGGAGCAGATCAATACAAAGAAATCGTCTCGTGTTCAAACTGTACTGACTACCAAGCCAACCGACTTCAGATCCGATACGGGCAACCTGGACACTCGGGCCAGCCGATTGCGCACACGCTCAATTCAACCGCTGTCGCTACCTCGAGGGCACTTGTCGCCATCATGGAGCAAAATCAACTCGAGGATGGTCGAGTTCGCATTCCTGAAGTATTGCAACCGCTGATGGGAGGCCAACAGGTGCTCGAACCTTGCACTTGGGGTTAATCCATTGGATTGATATATTGTTGAATCAATTGAGAAACATGAATGAAGAAGAGCGAACGCTCTACTTTGGTTACGGCTCGAACCTTGATCACAATGATTGGTTGGCCTGGTGTGAAGAGAAGGGCGTTGACCCATCCGGAGTTGAAGAAATTGGGCCTTGCTGGCTTCCTGATTACCGATTGAAGTTCCACTACCGATCGCAACGTCGGAAAGGAGGTGCTGCTGATGTGGTACCCGCAGGTACTGGCCATGCTGTTCCTGGGGTTTTGTTTGCACTCAAGGATCAGGCCCTTGAGAACATGGATCAGAAGGAAGGCCACCCTCACTTCTACAAACGTTGTGATGTTGAAGTTCTGCTGACTGATGGTACCTCATCAAAAGCGATGACCTACATGCTAGTACCGAACCGTAGGAAGGAGTATGTCGCCCCGACGAAGCATTATGAAAGCATTATTGAAAGGGGTCTCAAAAAGCGAAATCTTCCAATTGCAGATTTGAAAATGGCAATTGAAAATTTGGACACTTCATATCCCGTGAGCTACGTGTTTGTTTATGGCACCCTCATGCAAGGGGAATTCAGGAGCCATACCCTGACCCAACATGCATCCAAACCACCACAGATTGGTGAAGTGAATGGCACGCTTTACGATCTAGGCGATTACCCCGGTATGCTACCATCCATGAACGGGCAGGTTCACGGAGAAATCTACGAACTCGATGATGTGTTTCATGGACTGCAATCGCTCGATCGGGTTGAAGGATTCTATGGCTTTGGAGCAAGTGACTCACTGTTCAAGCGTACAATTGTCAAGGTTAATGTTGATGGAGGGTATGTATGGGCGTGGACTTACATCTATGGTGAGTCAATTGATGAATCACTCAAGATACCATCTGGGCGTTGGCGAACCGCAGAATCATGATTCATCCAAAGCGAGCAAAGCCACGCCTTGTTCGACTTGGTCCCCGGCTGCATAGTGGACTGCGCTTACTGTACCATCGTTTGCGGCAACAATTCTGTGTTCCATCTTCATCGCTTCAAGAACCATGAGCGTAGTACCCGCAGAAACAGATTGACCCGCAGTGACAAGCACCTCAAGCACTTTGCCTGGCATTGGTGCAGTCAGTCCGCCTCCATCGTCAGTGTCAGATGCGCCCGGTTCAATCCGCTCGAGTTTGAAGGTATGGCCCTCTGCATGGACCCACCACACATCGCCAACCTTGGCCACATGGGCGAACGATGTTGATCCATCTGCATTGGTGATTTTTAGCCGTCCGTCTGCCATGATGGTTGCAGATAACCCACCAAGTGACCATTCGTGACCGTGCTTTGCCACCGTGACTTCAATCGGCCCCTCAGGACTGCGGAATTGGTGATACATCACGGAAACCTCCTGTTGATGGTCTCAAATGGACTTGGTGAGGTCTCCTCACCGCCACTGGCGACAGTTTGGCCACGATGTAACCCGGAACTTTCGCCAACGGCTGCGGCCATTAATGCAGCATCTTCGACCGAGCGAGGTACAGTAGGTTGCCAGCCATCTGGCCATATGCGGTCGATGGTGGTCGTATCTGTCGTACCGTTGATCACTTCAGATTCATCACATAATTCGCGTAAGAAACGAATGTTTGTGGTTGTTCCAAGCACCACAAATTCGTCCAAAGCCCTACGCATTCGTTGAAGCGCTTCTTCTCTGGAAGGCGCCCAAACGATGAGTTTGGCCAACATTGGATCGTAATTCGGTGTGACTTCATCACCTTCTCGAACGCCTGTATCAAGGCGCACTCCTGGGCCTTCTGGAGGTCGGAACACAGCCAAAGGGCCGATGGCGGGTAGGAAATTATTTGACGCATCTTCTGCATACAAGCGAACCTCGATGGCATGACCACGAATCATCAATGGGCCACAACTCATTGCATCACCAGCGGCGATTCGAAGTTGTTCTCGGACCAAATCAACACCCGTGACCAATTCGGTGACAGGATGTTCAACCTGAATCCTGGTGTTCATCTCCAAAAAGAAGAATTCACCTGTTGGTGCGAGTAAAAATTCCACTGTACCAGCCCCTTCGTAATTCACGGCCTCCGCTGCAGCAACCGCAGCTTGGCCCATGGCTTCGCGAAGTTCAGGCGTCATTGTTGCACAAGGGGCTTCTTCGAACACCTTCTGATGTCGGCGTTGAACGCTGCATTCTCGTTCTCCAAGGTGAATGGTTCGTCCATGACAGTCGGCAAGGACTTGGATTTCAACGTGCTTTGACCCAGTAAGAAGACGTTCCACGTACACACGACCATCGCCAAAAGCAGCAATGGCTTCACGGCGAGCACCTTTGGCAGATTCAATCAGTTGATCTGGGGAATGAACAGCCCTCATACCTTTGCCGCCACCACCGGAGGAGGCTTTGAGTAACATCGGGTAGCCCACCCGATGGGAGGCTTCTTCGATTGCTGCAAGGGCATCGCTTTCATCCTCATGTTCGATTTCCTCACCGGGAATAACTGGCACCCCAGCCGCACGCATGGTGATTCTTGCAGTCATTTTGTCGCCCATCTTTTCGATGGCCTCGGGGCTTGGGCCAACCCATTGTAGGCCTGCTTCAGCGACAGCGCGAGCAAAATCTGCACGTTCCGAGAGGAAACCGAACCCTGGGTGAATGGCGTCTGCCCCCGTTGATTCAGCGATTGACAAAATCTGATGCTGATCTAAATATGTCTCAGCGATGGTTTCCCCAGACAGCAAAACCGCTTCATCGGCAAGCTCGACGAACATCGAACTCGAATCGTTTTCTGCATAGATTGCAACGCTCGCCAATCCTGCCTCTTTACAAGCACGGAGGATTCGACAAGCGATTTCCCCCCGGTTTGCGACCAAGACCTTGCTGACCATCAAACAACACCTCTCATTCTGGTTTCCAATTTGCAGGTCGCTTTTCTAAGAAGGAAGAAAGGCCTTCCTGGCCTTCTTTTGAACCACGCATCGTACTGGTGAAGTCGAGGGTCCAATCCCTTAATGCCTCATCAGAATCGGTCCAACGGTCAAAGTTCATGGTGAGTTCTTTAGCGAGCGTCACGGCACACGGACCAGTTGTCAACACCTGATCGAGCAGCGATTCAATGGCTGCTTCAAAAGCGTCAACATCTGGAACAACGTGTTCGATAAACCCAGTACGAAGTGCTTCATCTGCTCCAATTCGACTTGCTTGCATAGCGAGGCGACGGAAGCAGGCAGAACCAAGGCGACGGTAGACATAAGGTCCAATCACGGCAGGAAGGATGCCCAACTTGCCTTCTGAAAGAGCGATTTTGACGTTCTCGGTGGAAATCACATGATCAAGGCAGGCCACCAATCCAGCACCACCACCCAACGCCACGCCTTGTATGGCGCCAATGGTAAAGCAAGGGTGAGCCCACAGGCTGTTGAACAAACGATCAAGACGCTTTGAGTCGGCTCGGTTCTCTTCTGGCGTGTTAGCCCCAGCATCGCGCATCATGTTGATGTCAGCGCCTGCACAGAAATGACGACCTGCTCCCGAAAGGACGAGAGTGCGAAGGTAAGGCGTATTGTTTGAATCGTGCAATGCGTCAAGCCGTCCAGCACTTCGAGCTGCTGTCCAATCAAGAAGGTCACACAATTCAGTGATGAGTTGTACATTCAATGCATTGAACTTGTCTTCGCGGTTCAATCGCAAATTAGCCCTCGAGCCCTCAATGGTCATGGAAACAAGTTCTGTTTGAGGGGGGTTCTCCATCGTTATCATGTTAAAATCTCCAATTGCATTTTTTATTTTTCAATTGACATATCACATACGGAAAACGCCAAATCGATCGTTTGGAAGAGGCGCGTTTCTTGCCGCCCTTATGCACAACCCAAGCACATCGCGGGTATCCCTTGGGTCGATGATACCGTCGTCCCAAAGGCGAGCGGTTGAGTAGTAGGGACTCCCTTCGGTCTCGTACTGTTCAAGAATAGGGGCACGGAAGGCGTCCAATTCTTCACCGGCCATGGGCTCCAAGCCTTCTCTAGCGCGCTGATCTTGCTTGACAGTCGTCAACACATCTGCGGCCTGTGGTCCACCCATGACTGAGATTCGACTGTTTGGCCACATGAAGAGGAACCTTGGATCATAAGCACGGCCACACATGCCGTAATTGCCTGCACCATGAGAACCACCGATGATAACGGTGAATTTTGGCACGTTAACGCAAGAGACAGCGGTAACGAGTTTGGCTCCATCTTTGGCGATGCCACCAGCTTCGTAGGCCTTACCAACCATGAATCCCGTGATGTTTTGGAGGAACACCAGTGGAATCCCACGTTGACCGCACAACTCCACAAAGTGGGCGCCTTTGAGCGATGATTCAGAAAAGAGGATCCCGTTGTTGGCCACAATGCCAACTTTCTGGCCGTGGATGTGGGCGAACCCACAAACCAGGGTTGTTCCATAACGGGCTTTGAATTCGTGGAATCTTGAGCCATCGACAATCCTTGCAATGATTTCCTTGATGTCAACAGGAGTGCGGTTATCGCTAGGAATCAACCCCAGCAAGTCCTCAACATCGTGTGCGGGGGCCTCAATTGGAGTTGTTGGCATCGGAGCGAGTTGTTGAGGTCCAATGTTCTCAACCACGTTCCGAACCATACGCAATGCTTCAGGTTCATCTTCGGCGAAATGATCTGCAACGCCAGATTGCACGGTGTGAACTTCAGCCCCTCCGAGTTCTTCGGCTGAAACTTCCTCGCCCGTTGCAGCCTTTACCAGTGGTGGGCCTGCAAGGAAGATGGTCCCGTTGCCTTTGACGATAATTGATTCGTCCGACATGGCAGGCACATAGGCACCTCCTGCCGTGCACGAACCCAAAACCGCCGCTATCTGTGGGATTTTGTCACCCGACATCCGTGCTTGATTTCTGAAAATACGGCCAAAGTGACCAATATCAGGAAACACTTCATCCTGCATTGGGAGGAAGGCCCCGCCTGAATCAACGAGGTAAATGCAAGGCAAGTTGTTTTCATGCGCTATGGTCTGTGCACGGATGTGCTTTTTTACCGTCATCGGGTAGTATGATCCGCCTTTGACCGTAGCGTCATTGGCCACAAAAAGACACTCACGACCATGCACGAGGCCGACGCCTGTGACGATTCCTGCGGAGTGGGCACGCCCATCATAGAGTTCGAATGCTGCAAGAGGTGACAGTTCAAGGAAGGCCGTACCGGGATCGATGATTCGCTCAATTCGCTCACGAGCCAGAAGTTTACCTCGGCTTCGATGACGGTCGACGTATTTGCCACCGCCACCCATCGAAGCAACCTCGAGGCGCTCGCGCAACGTTTTAATCAATTCGAGATTGAATGATTTACGTTCTGAAAACTCGGGGTCTGCTCGATTCACTCGTGTTGGTAATCGGTCCATCTTCACCCCTCAAACAATGGCAGGCGGAGGCGACATTTAACCCTATTACAAACGGACAAAGCCTCGTTAGACTCCAAGGGTCAATCGACCAATGTCACGCAAGCCCGGGGCAAGACCAACAATCAGCACGGCAAGAACAATCAAAAGGCGGAAGTGGCGTTGTCGTTGCTCCACTTTCATCTCTGAGAACAACCAAACAATTGCGGCAATCAAACAAGCCTTCACCAGAGTAAACAGCCATGCCCCCTCACCGTACTCAATCCCAACCGCTTCATTCAAGCGCCCACCGAGGAGGATCACCTCATTGCTGACTGGATGTTTCTCACCATATCCGAAGGAGTCGATCCCCACCATGGTTGCAAAGCCATCACAGAGTTGACCGAAGACCATGGCCAACACCATCGGTGTAGCGAGTAAGCCTTTCCTTGAGAGCAACTGGACTGGGTGGTGTTGTGTGAGTTCACCTGCTTTATCCCAAGCATCCAATCGGACGCCTTCTGGGAGAACACCTGCTTCATGACCACATAACTTGAGTTGGCGCAGATCCTCGATACCAAATCGATACATCACGATACAAACCAAAGCTGGCAGGCCCAGGACCACGAAAAGAGGCCAAATCGGTGTCGTCTCGAGCACACGGGCGCTTTCTTGGGCCCATGGAGTGGCTAAGAACTGAGCCCAGTGGCTCAACCCAAGAACAACGGCTGCTGAACCAAATGAAATCAGACCACGGGTAATAGCGGGCCAGTGTTGAGTTTTGAAAAATGACCAAATCAGGGTGGCAAAGGCAGCAACTAAGCCAGCAATGACCCAACCCTGACCCATATCTTCGTGTACGACGTATGACGGCTGGTACAATAATCCCCAGTGGAACATGAGAGCAATCATTAGAATTGGAATTAACGAGATTCTCACTTTAGCTTCAATCTTTTCAGTAATTTGACCGTCCCATTGCCCGGCTAACCATTGAGACAAGACGGCAATACTAACAAGCCAGGCGGCAAGATGAAGATGAATCAAGGGCGAAATGAACAACACATCGAGTTCTGATGTAAAGAAATCTGCGTCTTCCAAAACACGCATCACAGGTGCTAAGCAGACCCAAACGACGAGTGCAATGGTCATTCGATCGTCGCAAGGAACATTTGCCTTACGAAATACTGCCTGTAGAATAACCACACATGCAAGCATTGAACCTGTGTAAATTGCAGTGTTTTCAGGTGAATAACCGGCGTCTCCAGCTGCACCTGCATCTTTTGTGATTGGGTCCCAAATAATTGGTTTGAGCCCTTCATCCCAAACCGCTTCATTGGCCAGAACAAGCCCGGAGGCAACGGTTGCAATCAATGCAAGTGCGACCCAGATGAGAAATTTTTCTGCACTTGAATATTCTGAATCAGGTAGCGCTGGTTCAGAGGCTTCCAAATGTTCTTCCAGTGAGTTGGTTGACATGGTTTGCCCTCAGTTCTTGCTGTGCATCATCCTCGATATTCTTTGGGATATGCCAACTGAAGGCTTGGACCCTTTCTTCACTCTTCTTCTTGGGAGAGGCGAGCGACGAGGTCTGCTTTCTTGCCGCCAACTGGAAGGCCTGCTGCTTTGCAACGTTCCTTGAGTTGGGCCACGGATAGCGACGAGAGATCTTGGACCTCGTCTTCGCCTTCTTCGTCGTCTTCAACGCCGAAGCCTCGTGGTTCATGGACTTCGATGAATGAAACCTTGCCGCATTCAACAGCGTCACGGATGGTAGTGACCAAGCGGAACTTGAGCATGGCTGCGTTGGTGTCGAACAGCATAGTTTGTGGTAGGACAATCATCAGATCATCACCATCAAAGCTCACTTCGAAACCGCTGTGGCCTGTGTTTGCTTGAAGAAGGGCAACGACTTGGTCTTCCTTTCCTTCAACAACATCTACAACCTTGAACGAATATTTGAGCGACTTTCCGGCCATTGGGTGGTTGTAGTCGATTCGTGCCCGACCTGCTGCAAGGTATGAAAGGTGGCCTTGGCGGTTACCGATGGTGACTGGAGCACCAATGTAGAGTGAGTTAGGATCTTGGACAGCACGAATCAGTTTGTCAATGCTGATGGTTTCGATTTGTGTGGCGTCTTTCTCACCGTAAGCGTCTGCTGGAGCGATCACGACTTCGGTTTCCTTGCCTTTCTTTGCTTCACCAAGCGCTTCTTCGAAGCCCGGTATGAGTTGGCCTCCACCGACGACACACACCATTGGTTCGTAGGTGCGGTTCTCTTGATGGGCATCGTGCTCTTTTGCGACTGCTTCACGGGTGGTCTCGATGAGGTCACCGGTTTCATTGTTGTAGAGTTCATAATCAACGTGGACAATTGTTCCATCTTCCATGGTATTACCTCCCTTTCGGGTAGTCCGGCGACCGTCGCCCCCTTGATAATTCCATTGGCGAGGCCTTGCGTCACTCTTCGCCTTCAAATTCGACAAGGTTGGAACGCAGGCTCTTGTTTTTGCTTGCATCACCTGCTACGACAATCGCCATGCCAATCATCATCGTCACCCAGCCGAGCCAAACTGTGTGAGATGCAGGGAGGTCGTAGACCGTAACTCGGACCATTTGCACAGACGATTCTCCACCATCAACGGTTTGAGTCATCAGACCAGATGCTTGGCTGCCATCGAAGATGAAGACAATATCACCGCTCCAGCGCGTCAGTGTATCGACTTCTGAGCGGGCCGTTCCCGTTGAATCAAATCGCAGCATTCCCGGTTCAACCATACCTATGGCATCTGTTGGTACGCCATTTTCGATGGCATAGACCGTAATCTGGACCCCAACATAACCATCGCCGACCTCGAGGTTTTCTGATTGGAATTCTAAGCCTGTGAATTCGAAACCATAGTTGCCATCGATGATAATTTCATCCCGCATCATTGTTATTCGATGGCTTGCATCGCCGCGGTCGATGAGCACGGTTGTGTAAACGTGGCCGATTAACAACACGACAAGTCCGAGGTGGACAAGGTGAGCGCCGAAGGGAATCCTTCGCCACAGCGCTGCTTTTGAACGCTTTTGGCGTTGAACAACAAGTGCTTCACGGGCCACCGGTAAAATCACCAAAAACAACATTGGCAACACGAGCCAAGCCAATGTGCCTCGAACTAAGAACGAGGAGATAACCGTGCTTGCATCCATTCCAAATGCTTCAGGCTTCCACAGAGCAAAGAGAATGGATCCCCCCAAAGTAGCAAGCACCAACCATGCATTTCGTTGTGAATCGCCCTTCCGACCTGTGTAGATCACCATAGCGGCTGCAAATGCGAGGACGAAGGGAGCGCCATAGACTTCATGTGCATCGAAATTCACTGCGTCGATGCTAGCGAGCAGCAGTACCAATGTGAGAACGAGATAAAGACCAACAAGGACAACTGAAGCCCAAAGCGCGATTTGCATCTGGCCTTTGCGGTGAAACAGAGAAAATCCAGATGGCTTTGTATCCACCTCTGGAGCGAAAAGCCAGGGCAGGACGAACAACAACATGGTCACACCGGCGGCAAGGACAGTCACCAGTTCTGCCCATGCTCCTGAAAGCGCCAGCATCACTCCCGCAGCAGCCCAAGGCCATGCTTTTGTGGCATCGGCTGCAAAGAAGAGCGGTGCAAAGAACAACAGTGCAAGCCCTCCATAAAACGCATTTTCTGAAAGAAGCGCCATACCGATGTAAAACAGAAGCAATCCCCCTAACGCAGCATACCCTTGCATCTGGATGTTTCCGCCTAACTTTCGAATCATGGATTGATAACTCCATCCTTCTTCGGATAATTCAAGTTTTGATGGTCTGAAGACCACTTCGACTGCCAAGGGGAGCAGCATCAGCATCGGAAAGAGCGCACTTGGTACCGATTGGTAGACCTCAGCACCTGGAAGGAAACCGCCACCATCGCCTAGGCTACCAATCACGGCGATTATCGCCCCAATAATCGGAAGAAGGAACCACAGCGCCCCGTTCCAAGAAGGCACAACATCCGATTGACGTCGCTGGTATTGAACCCACAACCCGACAAAAAGCAGAAGCAGAATCATGTAACTCATGACTTCAACGCCAGCGAAGGTATCGCTCTTGAGCAGCACCATTCTCGAAAAAGCATCCGTTGGTGCTGATCCGTCATCGGCTGCGACAAAGGTGTGGACTGATGAGGCCCAAACCCCACCAGCCCTGGTCACCAACGTGGCAAAAAGAGCCAAACCGCCAGCTGCAATCCCTCCACCTATCCAAACCGCGTCTTTTGTAATGCCCGGGCGAGTACGCATGTGGGAAAGGAGGACAAGTGCTAGCCAGGGCAAGAACGAACCTGTCTCAACTGGGTCCCAAGCCCAATACCCACCCCAGTCGAGGATGAGGTAGGCCCAAAGGCCTCCCAATCCAATTCCCAAGGTGGCAACAAAGAGACCGGGCCTCACTGTTGAAAGCATGCGATCTTTGATGCCCGAGGCGTTGGTGAACATCGAGGAAAAGGCGACTGCTGCTGAGTGCAAACAGAAGGAGTAGGCGAGAAAAATCAACGGTGGGTGGATAACCATCAAGTCGGTCTGCAGTAATTCATTCAGTCCTCGCCCAACAAAGTAAGGCGAAGCTGCCTTGAACGGGTCAAGTGTTTGTGCGTTGAGGAGCACAAGAAAACTGAAGCCATGAATCAGTCGCAAACGAAGGATTTGGGTGTGTTCGCCTTCACCAGACATAGGTTTGCGCCAAAGCCATGCAAGCAATGACATCCACAGCACCCAAAGCAACAGTGGGCCTTCACGAGCAGCCCATGTTGCTGCAAATCGATACTTCAGGGGGAGTGCGGCGCCACCGTAGGCTACAACATGGTGAATGCTGGTGTCATTGACGAGAAAGCGACTTGCTAAGGCAACAAATGGAAGCATCATCAAGAGGTGAAGCACCAACGATGCGCCTTTTGATTGCTGATGGATACGAGGGCGGAGTAGAAGCACCGCCGCGGCGAGGAGGGCTAACCAAAGCGTCGCACCCCACATGATTGTCGACCAGCAACCATCCTTCAAGGACATTGCTGATTGAAATCAGTGATTACCAACCGAAATGCTTTGCTCGAGAATAGCCAAACGAGAGCAGAATAGGGATGACTCGCTTGGTCAGAAGTATTGGTTTTGTCACAAGGATTTTCAACCCAATACCCAACTTTTGGAATGGAGACATGTTGCCTAACTCCTCGGGTAAACACTTCGCCATGATCGACATTTCCTCATCCGTTAAGTCATAGAGTGCAGTTTTACCCTTCAGAATCTTGTGGTATGGTGGGAATCGCTTTTTCCAAGCGGCTTCATAAGCACCTAGTCTTGCTCCAGACATGTCGCCTTCAGCGAGTGCTTTTGTTATGGTTTGAGCTGCTTCTCGGCCCGACCAAAGTGCGAGGTGAGAACCGCCTTCGAAGAGGGGGGATGTGAATCCTGCAGCATCTCCGACAAGAATGACGCCGTCGGCAACCGTGGTCGAGCGAGGCCCGGAAATAGGAATTGTTCCACCGAACGGACGCACCTTCACGCCTTCGGCTCGCCATGGTGGATTGACGGTTGGTTTACCATCGAGATAGGTATCTTCAATAAAGGAATTGAGATACTTGATCGCCCCTCTCTTATCGGTGGTGACTAAGCCGACGTTTGCTCTTCCACCCGCCTTGGGGATCATCCACACATACCCATGTGGTGAGTATTTTGGCCAGAGGTAAAAGTCAAGATAGCCATCGTTTGGAACATCCAGCATCTCGTACTGGAAGCCTGCAA
>VMHT01010509.1_pt1 | contig 19123 bp, 28 predicted proteins | sample 4693611 | NCBI WGS metagenome assembly VMHT01 (sample SAMN12280063, study PRJNA550983) | marine metagenome | isolation source: seawater sampled from same location over 5 years 0.02-0.2 micron viral filtrate | place: USA: collected off the coast of southern California halfway between the port... ...
ATTCAGCTCATTGGGCTGGTACAATATTGTTGTTTAGTATATCAATTAATCAAATAAGTAAATCATGAGTTTGGTAATGTTTGGGGTTGGTTTTTTAATTTTTGGATTATATTTAATTCTCTTAATTTGGAACATAATCTATAATGGTAATAAACAAAAAGAAGAAAATTATCCCAATTTAGACTTACATAGATTTGATACAATTGATATGGATGGAATTGGTAATCAAGGTAGAGTTCCAAAAATAAGGACAAGAGTTAAATCGAGAAAAAAGGTAAAATGAAAAAATTAATGATTATAGGAGGTATCAGTATGATGACAGCAGCGGGTACTAATATGATTTGGCATAAACAAAAGCTAAATGATCCAAATATTTTTAATCCAAATACACTTGCTATTACAAGTGGTGGATTTTTTGTTACATTAGGTTTAACATATAGATTTTAATATGAGACGATCTTATCTTAATGCATATAATTTATTTGTAGGTAAAACAACTTATGATGAGTTAGCTAATGAAGGTGAATTTTATTTACCTGTTAACCATGATGATAAAAACGTATTGTTAAATTATTTTGAAAGTACTGAAGAGTATGAAAAGTGTAGTAAAATAGTTAATAATGGCTAAACCAAATAAAAAATTAATGGAACAAATGACTGTTACTGAAAGGTTTAATTACATAAGTGCCTTAAAACAAATAGAGCATAAAATTACCAAGTCCAAAGACAATGTAAGTGAAAATGGAGATGAAGATTGGATTGATGGAGTTGATGAGGATGACCAGGTGGATGAAATGGATTACACCGTGTGGGTAGATGGAGACGATGACAATTATTAATTAAAATTATACGACAGTGGAAACATATTATAGTTTATTGGGTGTGCCCCTACTATTTACATTTACCTATCTATGGTGCTTAATTGAAGAACGTTCTAGACGTAAATCGAAACGTAAATATGACAAGCAAATGGCAAAGTATGACACATGGCGAACAAAAACAAATAGTGTGTAATAAACGCGTGAGAGGGTATATGTCATAAAATGTGCCTGGTGTTAACCCCTTCCCCTCGCGCATCCAACCTCTACTATAGGTAACGAATATATACTTGTGAACACGCGCTGTTCACGAACGTTCACGAAAGAAATCGGTGGATCCATGTGGAGAAGCGAGATCCTGTTCGTATATTTACGGGGTAAATGAGGTGCGAGCCCAAATAAAAATAAAGGTTATGTTAAATAAAGGAATGATTGATGATTTGATTGAAATGGAAGGCAAGCAATTTGCCCATAATTTCAGTGCTACAGGTTGTAGCTTGTGTTTGAATGTTGACGTCGAGAACGACAAAGTGTATTACCAGGAGTGTTACAGCCGTCACGCCAATTTTACTGGTAAGAATCGTTTCGGTGATCCACGTACTGACAAGCTTAATCACCCACGTCCAGGTCTCAAAACCATGACCATGCACCAATTTTATGGTGCTGCTATTGGTTGGGTTTAATTAAAGACTTCCGTGGAAAGGCTTGGAGAAGCAAGATAGGGTTCGTATATTTACGACGTAAATAAAGGTTATAAATTAAAAAATAAAGGTTATGTTAAAGAATTTTAAAAGTGGATATGCAATTAGTGGTTCTGATCAAACAGCTAAGGGCGAGAAAAACGACTGCGTGGTGAGAGCCATTGCGAATGCTTGTGACGTTAATTACACTCAAGCACACAAATATGTTGCCGAAACTTTCAATCGAAAGAAAGGTAAGGGTACAAAAATGTTTATGGGTACAATGGATACAATTAAAGAAATGAAGTTTGACAATGTTGGTCAGCTTGATATGTTTAATGATGGCATTACTAGAAAAATTAAATGTCTAGGTTATGGTCCTAAACAAGGTGGTGATATGTGTAATCCAAAATACACTCACAAGCCGGTTGCATATACTGTTAAAGCATTTGCTCAAAGGTTTAATAAAGGTAATTATATTGTTGCAGTAAATGGCCACGCATTGGCGATTAATAATGGTGTGGTGGTGGATAACGGTAATTATCAGTACGATGGCTATCGTAGGGTAGTTGAGGGTGCGTACCAGGTATATAAAGCCTGAGTACGTAATTTGTAAATATTAGATGGTGTCGACGACCATTGTAGGGCCTGCTACGGTTACATAACCTCCCGTAGTGGGTACCTTACTATATACTATTAATTTATATGTTGCAACGGTGGGAATACATAATACTTACACTGTAATATAATTGGGCGGCCGGCGTACCGCGTATGTATGTAATATTTACCCACGCATCGCCGCCGTCTATCGGGCGTGTATATGCGCCAAAAGGGGTGTAGCCATCTTTTTAGTTCGTACGTAACTATAGAGCATCGATGGTATATACAAATATACTATATGCGAAGCCCGTAGTGAATAATTGATTTAAAAATCCGCATTTGCGCATTCGTAGAGTACTACGATCTTTAATTATCGACAAAGTATATATTGATATAAAAGAAAATAAAGGTAATTGCGAGGAAACTTGGCTCCCCAGGATCCCTTTCGTATATTTACGGGGTAAATAAGGATAATTAATAAACAGTTAAATTAAATAAATAAAAGTTATGATGAATTCAGAAGATTTAAAAACAGCAAAGTATTTGACGAAAGAAAACATGAAGAGCATGGCTCCAAGTATTTTTGCAGAAAAACCAAGTAATGAGGTTTCAAAACATTACACACACATTCCAACAACTAAAGTAATTGACGACATGGAGTTGTTAGGTTGGAAGCCAATTGAGGCGAAAGAAGTAAAAGCAAGGAAAAAATCAACAAAAGGTTATCAAAAACACCTAATTGTATTTAGGAATGATGATGTTGTAATTAATGGTGAAGATGGTGATACAGTATTTCCACAGATCCTATTGACAAACTCACATGATGGTAAAAATGCTTTTCAATTCCAAGCAGGTTTGTATAGATTGATTTGTTCAAATGGTCTTGTAATTGCAGATACTCAATTTGAAGCAGTTAAAATGAGACACATGGGTTATACATTTGAAGATCTTCAAGTAAAGATTAAAGAGATGGTTGAAAAGCTTCCATTAACAGTTGAGTCAATGAATAAAATGAAAGCTAAAGAAATGGCAGAGGAGGAAATTATTCAATTTGCTAAGGATGCTATTAATACAAGGTTTACAGAGAAGGAAATTAATAGAATTCAAATCGATCTTAAAGAACTTGTAAATCCAGTTAGAAAAGAAGACGCAGGTAACGATCTTTGGAGTGTATTTAATGTAGTTCAAGAAAAAATCGTCACAGGTGATTTCGATTACAGAGCAGGTGGTAAAGTTAGAAAAGCTAGGGAAATTAAAAACTTCAAGCAAGACATGAAGATTAATAAAGAATTGTTTGATTTAGCTCTTACATATGCATCATAATGAAGTAGTTTGGGTTAACGGAACGTTTGATGTGCTCCACATGGGGCATATCAATCTGTTTCAAAAAGCCCATGAGATTGGAAGTAAATCAAAATACTACGATTGGAAAGTTATAGTTGGTGTTGATACGGATAGGAGAGTAAAAGAGAAAAAAGGTAGTAGTAGACCGATAAATAATCTTCAGAATCGTATGGATTTTCTTCACTCAATAAAGTACATCGATCAAGTTTGGGAGTTTGACACGGATAAAGAGCTAAGAGAATTAATGTGCCATTTTGCACCTAGATGGATGGTAATAGGAGAAGACTATAAAGACAAAAAAATAATTGGAAGTGAGTATATAAAAGAAATAATTTACGTACCTCGCTATCAAGGTTTAAGCTCTTCGGCAATTATAAATGGAGCCCACAACTAGCATATATTTATTATAAAATTTCCAGTATGGCAACTTACAATTCATCATCTATGTGGGATGGAGTTCTTGGAGAAGAACTTACGGGTGGAACGCAATATACGTTCGCGCTTCAGACATTCCCATATCCCTCACAATCAGTGTATGCTAATGCGGCTTACTTCATGGTTGACTCATCATTAGAACAAAACTACGATTTATCGCAAAGTGCGGTTGTGGCTGGAATAGGCGAGTCATCATTCAATGGAACATTTGCCGACTTTGTTAACGACATATCTCAATCAAACTTCGTGTCTTCATCATGTGGATTTGCGTTTAACATGCAACAAATATCTGCTTCAACCCAACCTGGTGGAGAATTTAAATTCACACCTACTACAACTATACCCGCTAATTCATACTTAATTAAAGCAAGCGGACATTTTCTACTAACAATAGCATAATGTATAATGTATATACGTATTTACTGATTTATATATGTGAAGGAGAAGCCTTTTCGAGAGAGTTTGGAGTCCTGAAGAATTGTTCGTATATTTAGACATAATTAAAAAATCAAGGTTATGAAAATGAAAAAAGATAAAAATATAATTAAATCTCAAATGTCACCAATTGGTGCTTCTTTAATAGCCCTTCTTTGGCTGTTTGTAGCATTAATGTTTTTTAGTGGTTTAGTTTCTTGTACTAAAGAAACAATCTACCCCTCTCCATGTAATGGTGATTGTGAAACCTCATATGAAATAATTTACAAAAACCAATTAATTTCTCCTAATAATAGCGGATTTTATGAAATTGAATGGGATGACTTAAACTATTTTCAAGTATCCGGTTATCTTACCCCTTTAAATGATGATTATGTTTTAAATGGTATTCCCTTAGTTGAAGCTAGATTTGATTCGGATTATTGGATTGTTATGGATAGTTTAACATTTCAAACACCTATGTATTCTTATTTAGGTTGGTTTAATAGTAATACTTTGAATGATCCTGTTTCAATTGGTAATTTTGAAATTACACTTAATGATATGTTTTCGTTATATCCCCCTCTCAATGTTGCGGGTTACCAAATACCTAGATATTTTGACACAGATCACCCTGCTGCTCATACTATACTAGGTACATATTCAAAATACAATTACCAACCAACACAAAACATATTTTTAGATAATGAAATGGTAGGTGATACAATTAATATCTTTATTGAAACTCAATTCAACACAGACTTTGGTGAAACAGAAATAGTTGAAGATCAGATCAAAGTTGTTATTATATAATTTGGAAAATTAAAAAATAATTATTATATTTAAATAAAAACGTTATGTCAGAAAACAACAAACAGGACTATCAAGAAAGTATTGATACATTAATTACTTTTGGAGAAGAGGGTTTAACAGCAAGGAAAGATGATCCTCGTACTAAAGAATTTATTGAAAAGAAGGAAAAGGAGATTGATGAAAGATCAATTTTTGAAGGAGTTAATCTTAGAGGTGCAAGAGAAGAAAATGAAACTTTTGAAGAATATAAAGATCGTCAAAAAATGAATAAAGTACTTCTTAAAATGTATAAAAATTTCGGAAAAGAAAAGTGTTGGGAAATGTATCCTAATGGGTTTAAATCAGCTATGGATCAAGCTAAAGAATCAATGAAAAAAGCCAATCAACCACAATGGACAATGTCCACCGAAGATGGAAAACAAATCCCAGTAACAATTAAAGAAAATAGTGATGAATCCGATTCGTGAAGCATTTCTAAAAGAGTATAAAAGTGACTCAATGTTTGAAGTAGTTCAAATTCTTGATAGAGCTAATGATTTTGGGTTAACTACAGAAGTAGTATGTACTGCCCTTAAAACTATGAAAGAACATCCCGATATGTCCCCACTCCTTTGTTTGCAAATTGCGTCAAAAGATTGGGATTTGTAAAAATTTGTTCGTATATTTAAGTATAAGATAAAAAAGAAAAGTTATGACCGAAAAAGTAAAAAATCCTAGAATTGAAATGATTAATGAGATCATTTTCCTAAATAAAATTGCTACAGAAATGTGGCAATACCATCCAAATAACCCACAACAAATAAATGTTGTAACGGAATACCAACAAGTTCAAGATAAAATCGAAGAACTTCAAAATAAAATATCAGAATTAGATAAATAAACACTCGTATGCTCGGGTGGTGGAATTGGTAGACACGTCAGACTTAAAATCTGATTCGCCGAACGGTGAGTGCGGGTTCGAGCCCCGCCCCGAGTACAAATCCCCCAAAACGTTATTTTTTTATTAATATGGACCAGTAGCTCAGCTGGATAGAGCATTAGCCTTCTAAGCTAACGGTCACAGGTTCGAATCCTGTCTGGTTCACTATATAGGCAAGTATCTCCTCAAGCTTATACCTTGTAGAAAGAGTAACTGGTTACATGAGGGTTCAAGTCCCTTCTTGCCTACCATATGTATTAGTGACAAAGCGTTGTCAATTCCCTTAACCTTTTTAAATTACTAATACATGAAAAATTTATTTTTTACATTGGCATTTTTACTGCCTACTTTTCTTTCTTCCTCCCAAATTCCTACTTGCGATATCGAATTGCTAGATTTAAACTGGGATGATAAAGAAATTACTTTAACACTAAATGATAACTACTGTGAGAGCACCCCATTTTGGGTTCCCACTAATGATTCAGTTTATGCAATACAAATGTTTTTTGCATTTGATGGTTGGCAATGCTCAATTGCCTCTAATAATTCTAATTTTATCCCTAATCTAGGGTTGAATGATACTATTACTTATTCATTTGAAGAATGGACTGATCCATTTAATTGTTTTGAAGGTGCATTTGAGCATTATATAGAAACATGTGAAGGACAATTAACTATCGCAGGAGCAAATAATACAGCTGGTATAGACGCAAATATAGGTAATAATTACATAGCTTATAACCCAATATGGGAAAATTGCTATAATACGCTTAATATCAATGAATATACGCAAGATATTACATACCATGTATATGATTTATATGGCAACTTATTAAATACATGTAGTAAAATTCCTTGGGCTGAAATGAAAGGGTTTTATATAATAGAAAAAAATAATGAATATACAAAACATTTTGTTAGATAATTTGGATTACTAGTATTTATAACATATATTAATATTTTACAATTAATAAAAGATGACATCCAACCAAGAGGATACATTAGTTGATATTCATACCGAGATTACTCAAAGTAATCTTTGGGAAGAATTTAATGCTCAATTAAAAAAAATGAATACTCAACCAAAACATAGATTTAAAGATGTATGCGAAAAATGGGAATATGCTCTTTATAGAATAAAAGGTGGAGAATCTAAAAATAAATACTAAAATGTCAACATTAGATAATATATTTGGTTTATTTTCACACGATAATGAAGATTTATCAACGGGAAAGACCACATATATAGATCTAAAAAATTCTCCAATGTATTATATTGGTATGTACAAAAAATTAATTTTAAATCATATTAATTTTAATAAAAAAGTTTTAAGTTTCTTTAAAAAAGCAAATGATGAATTTAATATTCAAGATATAAAAGAAGCTGGTGAGTTTGTTACCTATAAAAGAGCATGGTCTTATATAAAAGATATTAACTTAGAGGATGAAGAACATATAAACGCTATTGAATATTACTCTGATGAGTATTTATCTACTGCATTAGAATTGGGTATTAATTTTTTTCAACAAGAAGAAGAATATGAAAGATGCGCATTTTTATTAAAAATCAAAAATAAGTGTGAAGAATTTTAATCTAAGCTTGGAGCCCCTTTTTCTTAGTTGTATATTTGGGGTACCGGGTACGAGAAGAGAGAGAAGATTAGAGAATAAGAGAAAATAGGTACAAGGGTACAGGGTGTACCCAATTAACACAAATAATAAAAATATGGCACTAAGAAATCCAGAAACTATAGTTAGACTAACCAATAAAATCCAAGGAAGTCTTACTAATTTAAAATTAATGGTTAAATCACAACAACCAGTAAATGAATTTATTAAAAAGATAGAGGAAGCAGAAAATACTCTTAGAGATTTAGAATCACAATTAGAAAGAGAACACGCAGCATTAAGAAACGGATAAAATAAAATCAAAGTTATGAAATTATCAGCTCAAGAAATCAAAAACAATTGGTTAAAGCTAACGGTAACAATTGAAGAATATATTTCTTCACCTAGAAAAGAAAAATTATTGGAATTTTATAAAAAGTATGAGGATCGTCTTATAATGATGCCTGCTTCACATAAAAAAGAATACCATAATGCTTTTCCAGGAGGGTATATTGATCATGTAAATAGAGTTATTAATTGTGCTTTACTACAGTCAGATTTATGGGAACAAATGGGTGCCGATATGTCTACTTTTACTAAAGAAGAATTAATATTTTCAGCTATTAACCATGATTTAGGTAAAATGGGAGATGATACTCATGAATCTTACTTACCTCAAACTGATAAGTGGAGAAAAGAAAAATTAGGAGAAGATTACATGCATAATAAAGAAATTCCATTTTCATCTGTCCCAGATCGAGGTTTATTTTTACTTCAACAACATGATATTAAATATACTTTTAATGAGATGATTGCAATTCAAACTCATGACGGTTTGTATGACCCAGCAAATGATAAGTATCTAAAATCATATATGCCCGAAACAAAACCTAGAACTGCATTGCCTTTTATTTTACATCAAGCAGATATGATGGCTGCTAGAATTGAATTTGAAAAAGAATGGTTACCTAAATTTAAAAATTCTTTGGATACCAAGAAAGAAAATTATACATTATCGAATAAATCAACTAAGTCAAAAGCTTTAGGAACTATAAAAAGTGAAGGACTTAAAAATATGTTAGATAATTTATGATAACAACTATAATAATACTATCAATAATAGTCGTAGCCTTAGGTTTTACGACTATTAATCTATTACGCAAAAATGAAAAGCAAGAAGATATCTTATTAGGATATTTAAAATACTTAGATAATATCTCTAGAGTAATAGAAGTAACAGATGAAAAGTTAAAAAAAATAGATGCTAAAGGCTCATTTGAAGGTGATGATGAAATAGGTTTTTTCTTTAAAAATGTAAAAGAGATTCAAAATATTCTTAATGACTTTAATATTAAGAAAATTTAAAAATAATGGATCATATAATTGAGAAAAATAAAAGAGAAAGAAAAGGTAGAGTATACTTTACAAAAGAAACAGAAGCAGCTATTGTAAAATACAACAATTCTACAGATAAAGAAGAAAGGAGTAATCTTTACCAAGATCATATCCATTGGCCCTTTTATAAATTAACTCAAAATATAATTCATACTTTTAAATTTTATTATACTGAAGTTGAAAATTTAGAAGATTTACAACATGAACTTATGGTATTTTTATTGTCAAAAATCCATTTGTTTAATCCTGATAATGGTGCTAAAGCATATTCATATTTTGGAACTATTGTTAAACGTTGGTTAATAGTATATAATACTAAAAATTATGGTAAAAAAATCCAAAACATACAAATAAGTGATTTAAATAATTACTCAAATTTAGATCAACTTAACCCAGGTTTTATTTCATCTCAAAAGATGGATGAAGGTCTTAATAAAGTAACAGAAAAAGAATTTGAAGGGGATGATTTAGCTTTAAAAGGATATAAATATGAAGACAAATTGTCAATTTTTATAGATCAGTTTGTAGATGAATGTACTGATAGAATTTATATAATATTCCCTAAGGGAAATGATGCTCAAATAGCTGATGCAATATTAGAATTATTTAGAAAAAGAGATAATATAGATGTGTTTAATAAAAAGGCTTTATACATTTATATAAGAGAAATGGTAGATGTAAAAACCCCTAAAATTACCAAAATAGCTAATGTTTTATATAAAATATTTAAAGAAAAATATATGTTTTATTTAGAACATGGTTATTATCCTACCTCAAAAAATTAATTTAAATATATTTATAACCAAAAATTATGAGCCAATTAGATTCAATAATATTTGGGGATAAAAAATTCTCTGATATACTTCAAGAGATTTATACTAATCAAAGAAAAAAATCAACTCAAGTTAATGCCTTAATTTCTGAATTAAAGCCACTTATACAAGAAATAGGAGATGCTACTCTTATAGTTCCTTTAATAAAGGAATATATGGAAATAGGAGTAAAAAATGATGATGCCTTAATTAAAATGGCAACTATAATTCAAAGAGCAGTCCAAAATGAAAGTGAAGATGGAGGTTTAGGAATAACAGATGAAGAAAAAGAAGCACTTATAGCAGAAATGGAAAAATTAAATCCAAAAAAGGATAAAAAAGATTAAACATGGCTGTTAGAAATGTCACAGGATTAAACTCAATCCACCCTCAACAAATACCAACTGGGGGTGAAGCTAATATTTTCCCTGGAAGGGTTAGATATGCTATGCTTGATGATCAAACTCAAGCTGAAGCATTCAAAAAATTCGGTGAGTGGAGTTCTATTGGAAGTATATTTTTTGATAAAATAAACCAACCAAATCCTGATCCTCAATTTACTACGGATAATTATGCTCAAGCTTTATTTCCTAATCAATCTGTAATACCATTAGAAAATGAAATAGTTTATATAATGGCATTACCTAATAGCGATGTACAATCTAATGTAAATGATGTATCATATTATTATTTCCAACCTATTAACATTTGGAATAGTGTTCATCATAATGCTATCCCAGATCCTATTAATGGTCAAGTTTTACCCCCCTCTCAACAACAAGATTATGAAGAAACTTCAACTGGAGCTGTTAGAAGGGTAACAGATGGGGGTACGGATATAGATTTAGGAAATACATTTCAAGAAAGATTAAGCATTAGAAATTTATTACCTTATGAAGGTGATAATATTCTTCAAGGGAGATGGGGTAATACTATTAGATTTGGATCCACAGTTTTAGAAGCAAATATTCCTAATCCTTGGTCTGAGTCTGGTGACGATGGGGAGCCTATTACTATTATTAAAAATGGACAACATGAAGAAGACACTGACCCTTGGGTCCCACAAGTAGAAGATATAAATTTAGATTTATCAAATATATATTTAACTTCAACTCAAGCTATACCAATTGAGGTAGCTAGTAAAAGTTATAATTCATACTTTAATGCCCCAACATCTCCCAAACAATTTACAGAACCTCAAATAATCTTATCATCTGGGAGATTATTATTTAATTCTTATAGTGATTCAATATTATTGAGTTCTTCTGATACAATAAATTTAAATGCTGAAAATAGTGTAAATATAGATACAAAAACTACAATATTACAATCTGATAAAATTTTATTAGGTGATAAAAATGCAAGGGAATCAGTTATACTAGGTGATAAATTCCTAGCAGATTTTCAAAATTTAATGACCCAAATAATGAGTTTATCTGCAGCATTACAAACTCCTATAGGAACCCCTATTCCGTTTATTCCAAATGTAGCAATTCCTGTACCTGCTGTTCAAGTACAAAATGCAGCTCAGAAAATGTTAAATAAAATCCAACAATATAAATCTCAAGTAAGTAAAAGTAAATAATGGGGTTAGAAACAGTAGTAATAAAACAAGTAGTTAACGTAGCTAAAAATACAGCTAAGATACAAGATGCTATATCTGTAATACAGGAAAAGGTAGTTAATGATGGTCTTAAAGTTGTAGAAGCTTCACAAATAAATACTAATATGTTAACTTTTGATATTGTTGCTTTAGCAAAAGGAGAAATTGAAGATACTGATAGTATTCTAACTCCCGAAAGTTTATGTAGTGCTCCCCCTTTAACTCAAGTTCAAAAAAACGCTGGACAAATAGCTGTTGATGATTTAAGATCCCAATTATCTGTAACTATAAATAATATTGACGCTTTAAAACAAGGATTAATAACAGTTCAACAACCCTTACAAACATTAGAAATAACAGCCCAAAATTTAGATAATATTATAACAACCGTTAAAGCAGCAGTTAAAGTTATTAAATTAATTCCATTACCAACATCTGTACCTCCAGGCGTAGGTATTCCTGTAAATGTTTTAACAATCCTATCTGATTCATTAGACACTCTAGATAAATTAATTGGAGCAGCTAAAGGGGTTACTAAGGCAGTTCCTCCATTAGTTAATAGTGTGATTAATATGATTGCTCAAACTATATCATTAGTAAATGAATTAATTGAAAGAATAGGACCAGTATTAACCTTATTATCATTTGTTCAAGCTAAAATTGATTTAGGGGATGATTGTCCTTTAGTAGATCAAAGTGATATTAATACAGTAAAAGCAAACGTCTCATCAGCTTTACAAGATGAAATTAATGCATTAGGGGATTCTTCCATCCCAGCAATTAATACCTTTAATGAAGATCAGTTAATAAATCAACTCCAACCTAACTCAGATAATCCTTTAATATATAAGGGTTTTACACTTACAATAGAATATAATCCTAATAATAACTTTGATTTCCCTCAAAGAAGAGTTAAGGGATTAAGATATTTTTCAACAGGAGAAAATGCAACTTCTTTATTTTACCTATCAGGAATAAATAATGTTCAAACTGGACCCCTTAGTGGACCTATAACATTATACAATGATCCAACTGATCAAGGGAAATATTCTTTTAGTTCATCAGCTCAAATACTAGTAGAGGAAATTAAATATAAAATTGATCAATATTTAGGTGGACTAAGAGAAATAGCTAATAAATTTAATATTCAAAACCAAGTAGCTAATGATAGACAAATTGGTATGTTATCAAGGGATCAAATTGATGATTTTAACCAAACAAACCCTTTACCTGATTACTTATTAAATGGTCAAAATATAGTAAGATTAAATATAGGTACTTTAGGAGGACCAGAAACAGTATCAGGATCAATACAAATAAACAAACCAGGTACTAAACTTGAAATGAGTTCGTTTGGGGGTACTATGACTAGTAATTATTTAGATACTTTACTAACAATTACTCCTCCAGTAGGGGTAGGATTACCAAACCAAGCAGCACAAATATCTAAGAATACAACAGTTTTTGCTTACAACACAGCAAAAGAAGAATATATTTTTCCAGCAACTGGATCCTGGGGGTATCTAATGAAAATAACAGCAGGCGAAGGAGGTAGCGCCCAAACTAATTTTGACTTAATATCTCCATAGTAAAAGTTTAATAATTTAATATTTATAAATAAAATGAAGACATCAGCATTAAAAGCAATAATAAAAGAAGCAGTTAAAGAAGCAATTCAAGAAGAACTGAAAGATATTTTATTAGAGGCAGTAAAAACTCCTAAAGTTACAACTGTAACATCTTCACCAGTTGTAGAACAAAAAGCACCACAGCAACCTGTAATGGATGCTAAACAAAGAGCAGCAGCATATCAAAATATATTAGGTGATACTGCAGCTTCTTTTAATAGTAGTAATGCTCAATCATTTGTACCACAATCAGGTATGGATGTAGCAAATGGTACTTTACCTCCTGGAGAGGTAGATATGTCTCAAATAATGGGATTAATGAATGGTAAATAATGGCAAGAATAATACAAAGTAAATATCCAATAGATCTTCAACCTAGTAGAGCGGTTGGGTTTGGTTTTCCCTTAAATGGGGATGCTGTCTTTGTACCTACTTTTTTTACAAGGGATCAAATTAAAGCAAATTTAGTTAATTATTTATTAACTAATAAAGGAGAAAGAGTATTTAAACCAAATTTTGGTGCCGATTTAAGAAATTTATTATTTGAAAATATATTAGATTCTACTACAGATGATTTAAAATCACAAATACAAAATGATATTTCAGTGTTTTTTCCAAGTGTAGTAGTAAAAGAAATAAAATTTAATAATCAACAAGATGAAAATACTATAAATTTTAACTTAAATTATCAAATTGTTAATTTTGGGATTGATGATAGTATTGATATATTATTACAATAATGGCTAAATTAGAAAGAGACATAAGATATATTGATAGGGATTTTAATACACTTAGAAATTCCTTAATACAATATTCAAAAACGTATTTTCCAAATACGTACAATGACTTTTCAGAAACATCTACTGGAATGTTGTTTATGGAGATGGCTGCTTATGTTGGTGATGTTTTATCATTTTACTTAGACAACCAGATTCAAGAAACATTTATCCAAAAAGCAAGACAAACAACTAATCTTTATGCTTTAGCTTATTCTTTAGGATATGTACCTAAAGTTACAACTGTAGCCTCTGTTGATCTTGATTTCTTCCAACAGGTTCCTGCAAAATTAGATGGAGGACAGTATGTCCCTGATTATGATTATTCATTAATTATCCCAGAAAATACTCAAGTAACCTCAAATTTAGATTCAACACAAAAATTTATAATAGAAGATGCTATAGACTTTTCAGCATCTAGTTCTTTAGACCCTACAACAGTGTCTGTATACCAAATATCAGGTGTGAATCCAACATTTTATCTCTTAAAAAAGACAAGAAAAGCAATATCAGCTACGATTAATACCCAACAATTTGCTTTTACAGCAGCTAAAAAATTTGATACAAGAACTATTAATGATACTAATATTATAGGCGTATTAGATGTAATTGATACTAATGGTCATACTTGGTATGAAGTGCCTAATTTAGCACAAGAAAACGTATTTAATTCAATTAGAAACACAAATGTAAATGATCCTAATTACTCTATAGACCCTGAAGTTCCTTATTTATTAGAATTAAAAACAGTACAAAGAAGATTTGCAACCCGTTTTTTAAATTCAGGTTCATTACAATTACAATTTGGGGCTGGTAGTACCAAATCAACAACAGAAGAAATAATTCCAAACCCCGATAATGTAGGATTAGGATTACCCTTTGAAAAAACAAAACTAACAACTGCTTTTTCCCCTGTAAATTTTGTATTTACTAATACTTACGGTATTGCTCCTTACAATACTACTTTAAATGTAAGGTATCTAACAGGTGGGGGAGCTAATGCAAATGTAGAAGCAGGAACTTTAACAGGCATTGATGACACTAATATTGTATTTATCAATCCAGATTTATCAAATACAACATTAGCTAATACAATATTCAACTCAGTATCTAGTAATAATATATTAGCAGCAGATGGGGGTATGGATGGAGATACTGTTGAAGAAATAAGACAAAATGCTTTAGGAAATTTCCAAAATCAATTAAGAACAGTAACAACTCAAGATTATTTAGTTAGAGCATTATCAATGCCCTCTAATTTAGGAGTAATTGCTAAAGCACATGCTCAACCTTGTAAAATAGGTGATTATCAAGCAGGTGAATTACCTACTGTACTAGATTTGTATATTTTATCTTATGATATAAATAAAAAATTAAGAAATGCTTCATTAATCCTAAAAAGAAATTTACAAACTTATTTATCTGAATATAGAATGATAAACGATTCTATTAATATTAAAGATGCTTATATAATAAACATAGAAGTATTATTTGATATAATAGTTTTACCAAATTATAATAATAGTGAAGTTATAACTAAATGTGTAGAATCAATAACAAATTTCTTTGATATAGATAAATGGCAAATTAATGAACCTATTATACTAAAAGATATAAATATTCTTTTAGATAAAGTGGAAGGTGTTCAAACAGTAAAAAATGTAACAATTAATAACTTATCTGGTGAAAGTTTAGGATATAGTAACTTTTCATATGATTTAGTAGCAGCAGAAGTTGAAGGAGTTATATATCCATCAATTGATCCTATGGTTTTTGAAGTAAAAAATCCAACACAAGATATTAAAGGAAGAGTAGTACCATTATAAAAATGAATTATGGCCGTATATAAAATTTTTCCAAATAAAGATGCTTCAATTTATACTATATCCCAAAGTATGAATACGGGATTAGATGAAATAATAGAAGCATCTACTTATATTAAAAATGATGCTGCTCAAGTTAGTAGATATTTATTAAACTTTTCTAATACTGAAATAAAAAATATATTAGGGTATAGTTTTGTTACGCAAGGTAAAGCAGGCGAAGCAGGAATCAGTGGTAGTTATAAAGTATATTTAAATAATTATGCTGCTGTAGTAACGGGTTTAAATTTAGATCAACAATTAAAAATATACCCAGTATCTGGGAGTTGGGGAATGGGAACAGGGCATTTATTTGATGCTCCTCAAGTAACAAATGGTGTAAGTTGGAAATTTAGAAACTTCTCAGGATCGGCTGCAGATGGAGCTTTACAGTGGAATATTACGGGAGCTTCAGGAAGTGCTGTTACAGCTTCTTATACATCCACCACAGAAGGAGGAGGTAATTGGTACACAGCTTCTTCAAATGCTCCTATTCCCTCAGGAGGACCTACGGTTGCTTCACAATCTTTTAGTTATGGGAATAGTATTGATTTAAAAGCTGATGTTACTAATATTGTCAAGGTATGGCATTCAAATAGTATTGATAATACCTTAGGTTTTCCTAATGATGGTTTTATTGTAAAACAACAGGGAAGTAGAGAATTTATAAATAACCCATCAGTTCAAGCTACTTTTAGATATTTTTCTATTGATACTAACACAATATATCCCCCACAATTAGAATTTAGATGGGAGGATGCAGTTTTTGATACTGGGTCTTCAAAAAATACTATATTAGGTAGTCAAGAATCATTTATATCAATTTATAACAATGATGGAACATATTATTCAGAAAGTATAGCTAGATTTAGAATAGCTGCAATACCAAAATACCCAGATATAGTATTTCAAACAGCTTCTTTATACACTACAAACTTTTATCTTCCACCAGTAAATTCTTTATATGCAATAAAAGATACAGATACTAATGAATTTGTTATACCATTTGATAGGCTATATACCCGAATTAGTGCAGATGCAACTTCGAGTTATTTTGATGTTTATATGAATGGTTTAGAACCTGAAAGGTATTATACTGTTTTAGTTCAAACAGAACTAGATGGTACAACCCAGGTATTCGATGAAGATATAATGTTTAAAGTAGTAAATGGATAATGGAAAAAAATTACACATTTAAAAGGGAAAAACCTGTAAAAGATGAAAGGTCAGATCAGATTGTAGCCAACAAGCTTACAAAACCTATGGAAATAAAGGTTACAAATGTAGAAACCCCAACTACAGATATCCCTACAACAGGAACTAATATAACTTTAGTAAGAGAAGCATTTGATAAAGATAAATTTAAGGAAACTGTAAATACAGAATTCACTCAGTTAGGAGTAGTAGAGCCAGACCTATCTTTTTTTGATCCTAACTTGGCTACTGTAGGTGATTTTTTTACCATATATAATAATTTATTTTTTTTAATACCTAAAGATGGTCCTAATTCTCATACTTCTTTAGTTGAACAAAGTAGTGAATATATAAACTACCAAGCTAATCAAGTTGAAATTCAGGCCTTATTAGATGAAATAGCTGAATTAAGAGAACAAAATTTACAATTAACAATAGACATAGGTAGTGTTTTAACAGCAAGAGAAGAAATTGAAAGTGCAATTGAAGCAGCCGAAATAACAGAAGAAGGATAAAATGGCATTAATAGAAGTTTCATCATCAATCCAATCCGTAACCCCCTCAGAAATATTTGCTGATGGGTTTGAACTGTCTCAGCAATCTATTATACCTAGTCAAAATTACTCAGGATCTTTTACCCCAGGTATAAATAACATTGAGTTTTATGTTTATAATGCACAAAATGCTTTACAATACTCAGACTATAATTTTACAGATTATCAAATTACAGATAATAATAGTATTAGTGGTTCTAGCGCTGATACTACAGATGTAATAAATCTAAATCCTGAAAAAAACGTATATGATGTTGGTTTTTCTAATGGTAAATTAACGGCTGTTTATAATTTTGTTAATAATGAATTAAGTTCATCAATAAGTAATCCTTACTATTTAGCAGAAATTTCATCAGATAGAACAGAAATTAGATTAAAATCAAATTTTATATCTAACGATGAAATACAAACATCATTTATACCTTTTGAAGAAACTTTAAAAACAGCTGAATTTTTTGATGAATTTTATATATCATTTGGTGATAATGAAAGTCATATAGGTATAAATACAAAATTAGAAATACCTGAACCTGATAATACTACAAAAGCAGAGGGTCAATATTCTATTTTAGTTAAATTATATGACGCTTTACCTTCAAAACATAAAGTTAATGATCAATTATATGTTTATACAAAAACAGGAGAAACACAAGCTTATATAATTGAATTTGAAGAAGTTATTAATGTTCCTAGCGATACTATTAGTTTAAAAGGACCTAATACTAATTTAAATATTAAAGATTTTATTAATAATTCTAGTACTTATAAAAATAAAGAAGAATTAATTAATACAAACTCATCAGCATCTAAAGACCAATTAATAAATGTATTAGAACAAAAAGGTATTAAATTAACCCCTAATTACTCAACAGCTTCATTTAATGAATTTGTTAATTTTTCATCTGCAAAAGCAAGAGTAAATAATTTTTATCTTAAAGTAAAAAATATACAAGGATATGAAAGCGATATTAAATTATTGTCTTCAACCACAGGCTCAAATGCTGGAGCTGTATCATCATCAATTGCATCTTTATGGACTAAAATTGAAAATGAGATTAAAAACTTTGATGGTTTTGAATATTACCAATATTACAACACAGGATCAGATGCTTATCCTAAAACAGGATCAATATTCCCAGAACAATTGTTAGATTATGATGATGTAAAAGTTTTTAAATGGTTAGGTAGTGATGATCCTTTAAACCAATATTATGGGGGTACATTACTATCAGCTTCTTTATATGATGATGATAACCCAAATTGGTTATATTATACTATTCCCACATTCATTACCGAACAAAATGATAATGACAATTATGTTGATTTTTGTAATATGGTTGGTCAATCCTTTGATGAATTATGGTTATATACAAAAGCAGTAACAGAAAAATTAAATACTACAAATGAATTAGATAAAGGTGTTCCTTTATCATTAGCAGATGATGTGATTACATCTTTAGGATACACTGGATTTGGAAATAATTACAACAACCAAGATAATTTTATAGGGTTAATAGGTAATGATAATGGAGATTATTTACCCCCAACAGGAAGTGAACTTATAACACAATATATTGCTATTAATGGAGGCAATATTGTTAATTATTGGCAAGATGGCTATTCGTTTGAAGATTATGTTGAACAATTAGTAACTAATGGTTTTCCATA
>VMHT01048857.1_pt1 | contig 19112 bp, 19 predicted proteins | sample 4693611 | NCBI WGS metagenome assembly VMHT01 (sample SAMN12280063, study PRJNA550983) | marine metagenome | isolation source: seawater sampled from same location over 5 years 0.02-0.2 micron viral filtrate | place: USA: collected off the coast of southern California halfway between the port... ...
TTGGTCAATTTGATCAAAATTTAAAACACTTATCAAAACTGACTGATACAAAAGTATTTTTTAGAGGAAACTCAATTACATGCAAAGGAGATATTGAGAATACATCTGTTTTTTGTGAGGCAATAAAGTTTTTAATGGGCAAATATTTATTAACGAATATTATTGAAAAAGAAGATATATTATTATCTGTGAAAAAAAATAAAGAATTAGAGGAATCCAACGTTAAATCATTCAAACAATTGATAAAAACACCAAGAAAATCTGTTATTGCGAGATCGGAAAAACAATCAGATTATATAACGGCCCTTAAAGAAAATGATGTTGTGATGGCTTTAGGTCCTGCCGGAACGGGAAAGAGCTTTTTAGCTGTATCAGTAGCAGTCACTTTGCTTATGGAAAAAAAAATTGAAAGAGTAATTTTATCTCGTCCAGCTGTTGAAGCCGGAGAGAAGCTAGGTTTTTTGCCAGGAGACATGAAAGAGAAAGTCGATCCATATTTAAGACCATTGTACGATGCTTTATACGAACTATTTGGTGCGGACAAAATAGATAAAAAAATAGAAACCGGAGAAATTGAAATAGCTCCTTTGGCATTTATGCGAGGAAGAACTTTAAAAAATTGCTTTGCTATTTTAGATGAAGCACAAAATGCAACTGAGACACAAATTAAAATGTTTTTAACTAGAATAGGTGAAAACTCAAAATTAGTAGTAAATGGCGATCCTTCACAGGTAGATTTAATCAATAAGGCAAACTCTGGGTTAATTAAATCAAAACATATTTTAAAAAACTTAGACGAAATTAAAATAATCGAATTTGATCATAACGATGTGGTTAGACATCCATTAGTTTCAAAAATTATTAGGGCTTATCAAACTAAAAGCACTGATGATAAAAATTAATGTAATTTACAATAATTCAAATTGGTTGCGCATTATCAAGAATCCGCACAGCTATATTGGTAAAAAGATAAAAAAATTAAACAATAAAAATAAAAATTACAAAAAAAATATTATTTTTTGCTCCTTATTGTTATCTGGAAGTAAAGAAATTAGAAATTTAAATAAAAAATTTAGAAATAAAAATAAATCAACAGACGTCCTATCATTTCCATTTCATAATGAAACAAAATTAAAATATCTTCTCAAAAATGAAAAAGAAATTTATTTAGGTGATATAATTATTAATTTTAATGAAGTTGGATATAAGAATAATTTAAAACTTTTTAAATCTCGATTTGATAAATTGTGGGTGCACGGTCTTGTTCATTTATTTGGACACGATCACAAAAGTGAAAAAGATTTTAAAAAAATGAAAAGAGTTGAAATAGAATATCTTAAAAATATAAAATAATGGTAGAAAAATACCTAAACAACCGTTTCTTAACCTTATATTTAAGTCCTTTTATTTTAGGACTCTTAACAGTATTTTCATTTCAGCCATTTAACATAACAATAATAAATTTTATTATTTTTCCACTATTTTTTTATTTTGTGGTTTATATTAATAAAAAATCAAAAAGTATTTATCGAAAGAAACCATATAAAAAAAATCTACTAATATTCGGAACTTTATTTGGTTTTGGTTTTTATCTTAGTGGAATTTCTTGGATTAGCAATTCACTAACTTTCGATGAAAATTTCAAAGTCTTAATTCCATTTGCTCTTATTTTAATTCCATTGTTTCTAAGTTTGTTTGTCGGTATCACGATTTTATTAATTGGTCCTTTTTTAAACTATAATGTTAATTCAATCTTTTTTTTTTCAGGCTCCATTGCGACTGCAGATTATTTAAGGGCAAAATTATTTACAGGATTTCCTTGGAATTTGTGGGCCTATAGTTTTTCCTCATCCATAGAAATTATTCAAATTCTAAATTTAATTGGTCTATATGCCTTCAATTTAGTAGTGATAACTATTTTTACAGCACCAGCAATATTTTTTTTTAATAATAGTATTTCAAAAAAAATAATAACATCCACAAGTATGCTTGGTTTAATTTTAGGATTATTTATTTTTGGAAGTTATGAAATAAACAAAAACAAAATGTTTTTAAAAACTATAAATAAAAAAATTAATGTTAAAGTAATATCACCTAACTTCGAGTTAAAATATGGATTATCTTTCGGTCAAATTGAAAAAAAAATTAATAAATTAATTAAATATAGCAATCCAAACAAAGAAAAAAAAACCTTATTTATATGGCCAGAAGGCATTTTTAGTGGTTATAGCTATGACGAAATACTAATTTTTAGAGATCTTATTTCTAAAAATTTTAGCAATAATCATTATATTGTTTTTGGAATTAATAAATTAAATAAAGAAACTAATTTATTTTATAATAGTCTGCTTTTTATAAACAATAAATTCGAAATTATACATCAATACAATAAACAAAAACTGGTTCCTTTTGGTGAATTTTTACCTTTTGAAATTTTTTTAAATAAATTTGGCTTAAAAAAAATCACAGAAGGATTTGGGTCTTTTTTACAAGGCGGTAAGCAGAAAAATATAAAAATTGAAAAATTAAATATATTACCTTTGATTTGCTATGAAGTTATATTTACAAGATTTATTCAAGAGAGAAGTTTAGACACAAACTTAATTGTTAATATTTCTGAAGATGGCTGGTTTGGGAATACAATTGGACCAGATCAACATTATGCTAAAGCAATATTTAGAGCTATCGAGAGCGGTACGTTCTTTTTGAGGTCAGCAAATAAAGGCACAAGTGCAATTATTGATAATAAAGGATTTACAATAAAACAACTAAATCGTAATGAGGCTGGAAATATAGAATTAGAAGTACCGTTGATAAGATCTGATAACAATAAAAATGATTTGATCTTTTTTGTCCTTTTATTTACATACTTTCTTATCTTTACGTTTTATAAAATTAAAAAATATGGAAAATAACAAGTTTTTATTTACTAGCGAGTCAGTTTCAGAAGGTCATCCAGATAAAGTTTGTGACAGAATTTCAGATATGGTTGTTGACTCTTATTTATCAAAAGATCCTGTTTCCAGAGTAGCTTGCGAAACTTTAACAACAACAAATAAAGTTGTTCTAGCTGGTGAAACAAGAGGGCCTAAAATTGAAAAAGATGAACTTATAAATAAAGTTAGAAATTGTATTAAGGATATTGGTTATGATCAAGAAGGATTTAGTTGGAAAACAGCAAATATAGAAACATATTTACATGAGCAATCATCAGACATTGCAATGGGCGTTGACTCAAAAAATAATAAAGATGAAGGTGCAGGAGATCAAGGAATAATGTTTGGATATGCATGTAATGAAACTGAAGAATTAATGCCAGCGCCAATACATTATTCACACAAAATTTTAAGATTAATGGCTGATGATAGAAAAAAAGGAATTTTAAAAGGAATAGAGCCAGATTCAAAAAGTCAAGTTACAATGTTATATGAAAATGATAAACCAACTAAAGTGACATCAGTAGTAATTTCGACTCAACACTCCAAAGATTTAAATCAAGAAATGGTTAGAGACTTGATAATGCCTTATATTAAAAAATCAATACCAGAAAATTTTTTGACAGATCTAAATTCCAAAGAAATTTATATTAATCCAACTGGGCAATTTATTATTGGAGGACCAGATGGTGATACAGGTTTGACTGGAAGAAAAATTATAGTCGATACTTATGGAGGGGCAGCTCCTCATGGTGGCGGAGCATTTTCTGGTAAAGACCCAACAAAAGTAGATAGGTCAGCAGCTTATGCTTCAAGATACTTAGCAAAAAACATAGTTGCTTCAGGTGCTTCTGAAAAATGCTTAATTCAATTAGCTTATGCGATTGGAGTTTCTAAACCTTTGTCTATTTTCATTAAATTAGGAAATGGTGATGAAGGTAAAGTAGAAAAAATTAAGAAAATCATTGAAAATAATTTCAATTTGTCTCCTAGAGGCATTAGAGAAATGTTAAAGTTAAATAACCCTATATATGAAGTTACTTCAGCCTATGGTCACTTTGGCAGAAAGCCCTCAAATAAAGGTGAATTTACATGGGAAAAAACAGATAAATTAGATTTATTTAAATTGTAATCTTGAAAAAACCATAATTTTCTTTTAGAACAAATCTAAATAATTGATAATCTAAAATGGGCTTTAGCCCATTTTTTTTTAGGAGCAATAAAAAATGTTAAACAGAGGTTTGGATAAATTAGAACTTTTAAGAATAGTTGAAGCTGTAGCAAACGAAAAATCTATTGATAAAGAATTAGTTATTGGATCAATGGAAAGCGCAATTCAAAAAGCAGCTCTTACAAAATTTGGAAATGATAACAATATTGAAGTGATCATAGATAGAGAAAGTGGTGACATTAAAATCCAGAAAGTATTAGAAATTGTAGAGAAAATCGAGGATCCGGCTAGGGAAATTACACTAGCAGAAGCACTTAAAGGCAATCCAAAAAATAAAGACATAAAAGTAGGTGAAAAAGTATATGAAGAATTGCCACAAATAGATTTTGGACGAATAGCAGCTCAAAGTGCAAAGCAGGTAATAAGTAGCAGAGTTAGAGAAGCAGAAAAAAATAGGCAATACGAAGATTTTATTGAAAAACAAGGACAAATACTTAGTGGAATTATAAAAAGATTAGAGTATGGAAATGTTATAGTTGATCTTGGAAAAGCTGAGGGTGTTATTAAAAAAGATGAATTAATTCCAAGAGAAATTTTAAAAACAGGTGATCGTGTTAAAGCATACTGTTATGAAGTCAAAAAGGAACTCAAAGGGCATCAAATATTTTTATCTAGGGCTCACCCACAATTTTTAGCAAAACTATTTTTTCAGGAAGTCCCAGAAATTTATGAGGGAACTATAGAAATTAAATCTGTTGCAAGGGATCCAGGAAGTAGAGCAAAAATTTGCGTACATTCTCAAGACTCATCGATAGATCCGGTTGGTGCTTGTGTTGGTATGAGAGGTAGCAGAGTTCAAACAATTGTAAACGAACTTCACGGTGAAAAGATTGATATTATAAAATGGACGGAAGATCTTCCAACATTAATTTCTGAATCTTTGTCGCCAGCTGAGATACAAAGAGTTTTAATTGATCAAGAAAATAAAAGAATAGATATAATTTTATCTGAAGAAAATTTAAGTAAAGCTATTGGTAGACGAGGTCAGAATGTTAGGTTAGCCTCTAAGCTTACCAACTATGAAATTGATATTTTAACCGACAAAGAAGACTCTGAGAGAAGACAAACAGAATTTAAAGAAAGAACAGAAACGTTAGTTAAAAATCTTGAAGTTGATGAAACTCTAGGTCAACTTTTAGTTTCTGAAGGCTTTACAAGTATAGAAGATATTTCTCAATCTGCCCCAGAGAATATTGCTAAAATAGAGGCAATTGATGAAGAAACCGCAAGAGAGCTTATAGATAGGTCCAAAGAAACTCTGGTTAAAGAGAAAGAGGCAGTTGCTCTTAAACTTAAAGAGCTTGGAGTCGAAGAAGAATTAATCAACCTTAATGGAATGACACAAGGTATGCTTGTAATACTTGGTCAAAAAAATATTAAAAAAATAAGTGATTTTGCAGACCTTTCATCAGACGAGCTTATAGGTGGATTTGACGAAATTAAAGGAAAAAAAATTAGGATAGATGGTTATTTAGAAGAATTTTCTTTATCAAGAAAAGAAGCTGACGAATTAATTATGTCAGCAAGAGAGATTGCGTACAAGTAATGTTATGGAAAAAGACAATAAAAAAAAGACTCTTACAATTTCATCTAATTTAAAAAAGAAAATTGATACTACTTCTATAAGTACTGACGGAAAAAAATCATTCGCTGTTAAAAAAAAAGAACCTTTTAGAGGAACTAAAAATGCAAATAAAATAAATCAAAATTATAACACTACCAAAAGCCCCGATCCTAAAAAGAAAAATTTTGCCAGAAAGTTTGTTGAAGAACAGGCAACTAAAGCTTTTATAAAAAAAGATGATAAACCATCAGGAAAAAGCAAGCTAAAGCTTAAAGGCCCAATAGATAAAAGGGATTTCAAATTAACTGTTTCTAGAGCTTTAAATGTAGAAGAAATTGAAATTAAACAAAGAAGTTTAGCTTCCGTTAAGAGAGCTAGATTAAAAGAGAAAAAAGCAAGTCCAGAGGGTGAAAAAAAAGAATTTAAAAAAATTTTACGAGATGTGAAAATCCCTGAGCAAATAACTATTCAAGAGCTCTCTAATAGAATGGCAGAAAAATCTAATGATGTTATTAAATTTTTGTTCAATATGAAGGTCGTAGCTACAATTAACCACGTAATTGATAAAGACACTGCTGAATACATAGTTAAAGAATTTGGACATAAACCAATTTTTGAAGACAAACCAAACTTAGAGATAGGAAAAAAACAAGAAAAATTAAAAGGAGACATTAAAACAAGACCACCTATTGTAACTATAATGGGGCATGTCGATCATGGAAAAACATCCTTGTTAGACTCTTTAAGAGATACCAATGTTGTTTCTGGCGAACATGGTGGAATTACCCAACATATTGGAGCTTATCAAGTAAAGACTAACGATAGTAAGCTAATTACATTTATAGATACACCAGGACACGCTGCTTTTACAGAAATGCGTGCAAGAGGATCAAAGATAACAGATATTGTAATTTTAGTAGTAGCTGCAGACGATGGAATTAAACCACAAACAATTGAGGCTATTAAACATGCCAAAGCAGCAAAAGTTCCAATTATAGTTGCAATCAATAAATGTGATTTACCTGAAAAAAATATAAGTAAAATTAAAAATGAAATGATGCAATATGAGCTTATCGCTGAGGATCTAAGTGGTGACACACTTTTTGTTGAAGTTTCAGCATTAAAAAAATTAAATTTAGATAAACTGAAAGAAAGTATTTTACTTCAATCCGAAATTTTAGATTTAAAAGCATCTTATAGCGATAAGGCAACTGCTGTGGTAATCGAGTCTAAAATTGATAAAGGTAAAGGACCTGTATCAACAATTTTAATAAGTAATGGAAAGTTAAAAAGGGGAGATTACTTTATTTGTGGAGATACTTGGGGAAAAATCAGAGCAATGATAAATTATGAAGGTAAAACAGTTAACGAAGCTTTTCCATCTATGCCGGTAGAAATTTTGGGTATGAATAGTTCTGCGTATGCTGGAGCTGAGTTTACAGTTACTGAAAATGAAGACGAGGCAAAAAAACTTTCTGAATTTAAACAAGACAACACGGCCAAAACAAAAGTTTTAGCAAAAGATAAAACAACTTTATTTGATGAAGTTAAAAATAAAGATGAACTTAATATAATAGTTAAATCAGATGTTCAGGGTTCAAGTGAAGCTTTAAAAATGGCAATTAACAAAATAGAACATAGTGAAGTTGAAGCAAAAATTATATTATCAGACATTGGAATGATTAATGAGACGGATGTTTCGCTAGCAAAAGCATCAAATGCAGTGCTGATTGGATTTAATGTTAAGCCTAATAGAGAGGCAAAAAAATTAGCTGAGGAACAAAAAGTTGATATAAAGTATTTTAATATTATTTATGAAGCTCTAGACCATGTGGAAAAATCTTTATCGGGCCTTTTAGAGCCTGATATAAAAGAGACTATTTTAGGAAGTGCGGAGATACAAAAAGTGTTCAAGGTTTCGACAGCTGGAAAAATTGCAGGTTCAAAAGTATTAAATGGCGAAATTAAAAGCAAGTCTAAAGCTAGAATTATCAGAGATGGCGTCGTAGTTTATAGCGGTGAAATTATAACGATTTTTAGAGAAAAAAATCAGGTTAAAGAAGTAGGAACAGGTTTAGAATGCGGTATTAGTCTTAAAGATTTTATAGATTTCAAGGAAAAAGATATTATCGAGTCATACCTTTCTGAAGAGGTTAAAAGATCAATATAATGATCAATCAAACTTCAGAACGCCCTTTCACGCAAAGACAGTTAAGAGTAGGAGAATTAGTTAAACAGAGTATTGGTGAATTATTTATTAGAAACGAGGCAAAAATACCATCAATAAACTCCAAATTAATAACAGTAACAGAGGTTAGAATGACACCAGATCTAAAAACAGCTAGAGTATATGTCATTCCATTGGGAGGGGTAGATACAAAGGAAACAGTTAAAATCTTGACTGAGTACTCACATCTTGTTAGAAAAGCCCTGTCTAAAAGGCTAGATATTAAGTTTCTTCCTAAGCTCATTTTTGTAGAAGATAACTCATTTGAATATGCTGAAAAGATTGAAAGAATAATTAAGAAAAACAAAGAAAATGATAAAGAAAAAAAGCGACACAATTAAATCTCTGGCTGTGCACAGTAAAGACGTCGGTTCCACAGAAATACAAATTGGTTTACTTACTGATAAAATATCAAAATTAGCAGAACATTTTAAAAGTGCTAAAAAAGATAAACATTCGGCTGTCGGAATGACTAAATCGGTTAATAAAAGAAAAAAATTACTTTCATATCTAAAAAAGAAGAAACCAGAGTCATATCAAAAGGTTTTAAAACAATTAAATTTAAGGAAATAATGTTCAAAATACATAAAGAAGAATTGGAAGTTAATGGTAAAAAATTAACTTTAGAGACTGGAAAAATAGCAAGACAAGCTGATGGATCAATTATAGCAACTTGTGGTGAAACAGTTGTGATAGCAACTACTGTAGGAGCAAAAAAACTGAAAGACGGACAAGATTTTTTTCCACTTTCAGTAAATTATCAAGAAAAATATTACGCAGCAGGAAAAATTCCTGGTGGATACTTTAAAAGAGAAGCAAGACCAACCGAATCAGAACAATTAATTTCAAGATTGATTGATAGACCTATACGCCCTTTATTTCCTTCAAGCTTTTTGAATGAAGTTCAACTGCTTCCAACAGTATTGTCTTACGATGGAGAGAATCAAGCTGACGTGCTTTCAATTATTGCATGTTCAGCATCACTAGCAATTTCGGGACTACCATTTGGAGGACCAATAGCTGCAAGTAGAGTTGGTTTCAAAGATGGTAAATATTTATTAAATCCATCGCCAGAAGAATTAAAAGAGTCGGAATTAGATTTAGTTGTAGCTGGAACAAAAGATGCAGTTTTAATGGTAGAGTCTGAAACATCAGGCCTTACAGAAAAAGTAATGTTAGATGCTGTTAAATTTGGACACGAAAATTTTATACCAGTTATAGAAGCAATAGAAAAACTTGCTAAAAAAGCCGGTAAGCCAAAATGGGCAGTAGAAGAAGTAGATCATTCTGACATTAAAAAGAAAATCACAAATGCTGTTGAAACAGACCTTAGAAAAGCTTTCAAGGAAATTGATAAAAAGAAAAGATCAACTGCAATTTCAGAAATAGAATCTAAGTGTAAAGAAATGTTTGCTGATGACGAAAATGTTACAGACAATCAAGCAATGGCTCAACTAAAATCTCTTGAGAAAGATATTGTTAGAACAGCGATTATTAAAGATAAAAAAAGAATTGATGGTAGAGGTTTAGCAGATGTAAGACAAATAAAATGTGAAGTTGGGGTATTGCCAAGAACACATGGTTCTGCTTTATTTACAAGAGGAGAAACCCAAGCATTAGTAGTTACTACTCTAGGCATGTCTGATGACGAACAAAGAGTTGAAAGCCTGAGTGGAATGCAAAGAAGTAGATTTATGCTACATTACAACTTCCCACCATTTTCTGTCGGTGAATGTGGAAGAATTGGAACAGGTAGAAGAGAAGTAGGGCATGGTAAATTAGCGTGGAGAGCAATTAATTCATCTTTACCAAAGAGTGAAGATTTTCCTTATACATTAAGAGTTGTTTCCGAAATCACAGAGTCTAACGGATCGTCATCTATGGCAACAGTTTGCGGAACTTCACTAGCTCTTATGGATGCTGGTGTTCCGATAAAGGAACCAGTTGCTGGAATTGCGATGGGATTAATAAAAGAAGGCGATGATTTTTCAGTGTTATCAGATATCTTAGGAGACGAAGATCACTTAGGAGATATGGATTTTAAAGTAGCAGGAACAAAAAATGGGATTACATCATTGCAAATGGATATAAAAATAACAGGTATCACTTTTGAAATCATGGAAAAAGCCCTAAATCAAGCTAAAGATGGAAGAGAGCATATTTTAGGAGAAATGAATAAGGCGTTAAAAGATTCAAGAAAAGAATTTTCAAAACACACACCAAAAATGGAAATTATAAAAGTTGATAAAAAAGATATTGCAACAGTAATAGGTAAAGGAGGAGCAACTATAAGAGAGATAGTTGAAACATCTGGTGCAAAAGTAGATGTAAAAGATACAGGAGAAGTAACAGTTGCCGCTCCAGATGAAGAGTCTAGAAACAAAGCAATTGAATTTATTAAAAGTTTAGTAGCAAAACCAGAAATGGGAAAAATTTATAAAGGTAAGGTAGTAAAAATAATGGAATTTGGTGCTTTTGTAAATTTTTTAGGTAAACAAGACGGACTTGTACATATTTCAGAACTGGCTGCTAAAAGAGTTGAAAAAGTCGGAGACGTTGTGAAAGAAGGTGACGAAGTTTCAGTTAAAGTAGTTGGCTTTGATAGAGGTAAAGTAAAATTATCAATGAAACAAGCTAGCGCTTAAGAAATATTTTTAGGATCAGGCATTCCAACTTTATTATACCCGGCGTCAACATAGTGAATTTCTCCAGTAACACCTGCAGCTAAATCACTTAGCAAGTATAAAGCTGAATTTCCTACATCATGAATATTTACGTTTCTTTTTAAAAACGAATGATCTTCATTCCATTTATATAAAAATTTTGCATCTCCAATAGCTGATGCTGCTAAAGTTTTTATAGGTCCTGCACTTATTGCATTAACACGTATTCCTTTTGTCCCTAGATCTCTTGCAAGATATTTAACACTCGCTTCGAGAGCTGATTTGCAAACGCCCATTACATTATAATTTGGAATAGCTTTCGTAGATTCATACGTTAAGGTTAGAAGGCTACCCCCTGCTTTCATAATTTTAAATGCTTCTTTTGAAACTTCTGTAAAAGAAAAACAAGAAATAAGCATACTTCTTAAAAAATTTTCTCTGCTAGTATTTAAATATTCACCTGCCAATTCCGATTTATCAGAGAACGCTACTGCGTGAACAACAAAATCTATTTGACCCCATTCAGATTTTATATCTTCAAAAAGTTTGACCACATCTTCCTTTTTTTCTACATCACAGCTAAAAGTAACTTTAGAATTAAGCTTTTCCGCCAATGGTATTACCCTTTTTTTTAATGCTTCACCTAAATATGTGAACGCAAGTTCAGCACCTGCTTCAGCTAGTTTTTGAGAAATTCCCCACGCAATAGAGCGTTCATTAGCTACTCCCATAATTATTCCTTTTTTACCTTTCATCAAATCCATAATTAAACTTTCTCAAAAATTAAAGCTGCGTTAGTTCCACCAAAACCAAAACTATTTGACATGACAGTTTTAAGAGTAACGCCTGTCTCTGTTTTTGTTACTATTGGAAATTTTTTTGCTTCTTCATCTATTTCTTTAATATTTGCTGAGCTAGCTATAAAATTATTTTTCATCATAATTAAACAGTAGATTGCTTCATGTACAGAGGCTGCTCCTAATGGATGACCTGATAAAGATTTAGTTGAACTAATTTTTGGAATATTATCTCCAAAAGTATTTTTAATAGCATTTAGTTCTGTAATATCTCCGACTGGAGTAGAAGTTCCATGAGTATTAATATAATCAACTTTATTTTTGGCAGTAGCCATTGCCATTTGCATACATCTAACCGCTCCCTCACCAGATGGCGCAACCATATCATATCCATCTGAAGTAGCTCCATAACCAGTTAATTCTGCGTATATTTTAGCACCTCTTGATTTAGCATGTTCGTATTCTTCAAGCACTAACACCCCGCCACCTCCAGCAATAACGAAACCATCTCTAGTTTTGTCATATGCCCTCGAGGCAGTTTTTGGCGTATCATTATATTTCGATGATAATGCTGTCATTGCATCAAACATTGCTGTCATAGCCCAGTGAACTTCCTCACTCCCACCTGCGAAGACAACATCTTGTTTACCCATTTGAATTAATTCCATTGAATTTCCAATGCAGTGTCCACTCGTAGAACATGCTGAGCTCATTGTATAATTTGTTCCTTTAATTTTAAACGGAACAGCAAGAGTTGCTGACGCGGTACTACCCATCGTTCTTGGAACAATAAATGGTCCCATTAATTTTGGAGTTTTAGCTCTAGTTTTATCAGCTGCTACAATAACATTTTCAATTGAAGGACCCCCTGAACCCATAACAATACCAGTTTTAAAATTGCTAACATCACTCTCTTCTAAACCTGAGTCCTCAATTGCTTCTTTCATTGCAATATAATTATAGGCAGATCCTGAACCCATAAACCTAATTATTTTTCTATCTATATGATCTTCTAATTTAATATTTGGCTTACCATGAATATGGCATTTGAGATTATGTTCTTTATATTCTTCAGCATATGAAATTCCTGATTTTGAATTGACTAATGATTGATAAACTTCTTCTTGGTTATTCCCAAGACAAGATACGATGCCTAGACCTGTAATTACCACTCTTCTCATGATTTAAATAATCCTACTTTTAAATTTTCAGCTTTATAAATTATTTTACCATCCGCACTTAAAATACCATTAGCTAATCCTACAGCTGTTCCTTCTTTTTTTAAAATTCTTTTTATATTTATTTCGTATGTAGCCATTTTTACGGTTTTTAAAACTTCACCAGTAAATTTAACAGAATTTACTCCTAGCGCTCTTCCTTTTCCAGGTTCACCTGTCCATCCTAAAAAGAAACCAACCAGTTGCCACATTGCATCCAACCCAAGGCAACCAGGCATAACTGGGTCTTTCTTAAAATGACAATTAAAAAACCATAAATCATCCTTGATATCAAGTTCAGCTTTTATATATCCTTTTTTAAATTCCCCTGAATTTTGCTCAATTTTTGTAATTCTGTCAAACATTAGCATGGGAGGAAGAGGAAGTTTTGCATTTCCTTCACCAAATAAATTACCATTTCCGCATGAAATTAATTCTTCATAGCTAAAACTATTTTTTTGCATAATTAAAAATAACTTTTACTTGATTTATCAATTTAATCATATATATTTAGTTTAGAATGATTATAAGTTATTATATTAAAAATAAGCAAAATGGATAAAAAAAAAGACTTGGCAGATAAATTACGTAGTTCCGGTTTAAGACCGACTAAACAAAGACTTAGACTAGCTGAATGTTTATTTAATAGATCTAAAACTTTTCATTTTACAGTTGAAAATTTGGATAAAATTATAAATAAAAAAGGTGAAGAAAAAAAAATTGCTCTTGCAACCATCTATAATACGGTACACGCATTCCAAAAAGCAGGACACTTAAAAGAAATTTTATTAAAGGAAGGCAAAAATTATTTTGACACAAATACAAGCTCTCACTATCATTTTTATGATGAGGCTAACAGTGAGTTAATAGATATCGAAGAAAACAACATTGAATTAAAAAAAATTCCCGCTCCTCCTAAAGGAAAATCTATAAAAAATGTTAATATAATTTTTAACATTGATAATGATACTCAAAATCAGTAGTTTATAATCATTCTAAACTACTTGACTTCTAGTTTAGAATCGTTATATAAATACTTATAAACTAAAGGAGTAAACATGGCACTTAAAGGTTCAAAAACAGAAGAAAACTTAAAAGCTGCTTTCGCAGGAGAAAGTCAAGCTAACCGAAGATATCTTTACTTTGCACAAAAAGCAGACGTAGAAGGATATAATGATGTTGCATCAGTGTTTAGATCAACAGCTGAAGGTGAAACAGGTCATGCACATGGTCACTTAGAGTATTTAGAAGAAGTAGGAGACCCAGCAACTGGTAAACCAATCGGTGAAACAAAAGCAAATCTAGAGTCGGCAGTAGCAGGAGAAACTCATGAATACACAGACATGTATCCTGGTATGGCTAAAACTGCTAGAGATGAAGGTTTTGAAGAAATAGCGGACTGGTTCGAAACGCTTGCAAAGGCAGAAAAATCACATGCAGGTAAATTTCAAAAAACTTTAGAGTCAATTAAATAATCTAAACTATTTTATGGTGGAGCTAATCTCCACCATACAAACACATTACTTTATGGCAAAAGAAGGAAGTACAGAAGCACCTATAAGACATCCTTTAAATTTCAATCACCCAGATTTTTTGGATCCAAAAAAATTAGATGATGAAATGAGAAGAGCTTTTGACATTTGTCATGGGTGTAGAAGATGTTTTAATCTTTGTGATTCTTTTCCTAAATTATTTGATTTAATAGATGAATCAGAAAATGAGGATGTTGAAAGTTTGAAAAGTGAGCAGTTTGAACCTGTTGTAGACGCATGCACTCTTTGTGATATGTGTTTCATGACCAAGTGCCCTTATGTTCCTCCACATGAATTTAATTTAGATTTTCCACATTTAATGCTTCGATACAGAACAGCCCAAAAAAAACAAAATAAGCTTTCCAAAATTCCATATTTGTTAGCCCAGGTAGATAAAAATGGAAAAATAGGAGTTTTATTCTCTAAACTAATAAACTGGATAACTGATATTAAAAATACTTTATTTAGGAAAATTTTGGGTACAATAGCAAATATAGATAAAAGAGTAGAATTACCAAAATATAACTCCGAGACATTCTCAAATTATTTTAAAAATAATGCAAAAAAAATTAGTGTAGAAAGAGACTTAGGTAGAAAAGTAGTTATTTATTCAACATGTTTCGTGAATTTTAATAAAAAAAAAACAGGTGTGGCAGCGCTAAAAGTCTTAAAGAAAAATGGAGTAGAGGTAGAGCACGCTTATCCAGGTTGTTGTGGAATGCCATTCTTAGAACAAGCAGATTTACCAAAAGTTGTTGACCAAGCAAAAAAAGTTTCTACAGATCTAATTAAATGGATAGACAAAGGTTATGAAGTTGTAACATTAACAGCTAGTTGCGGCTTAATGTTAAAATTTGAATGGCCCTTATTACTTCCAGATAATAACTCAATAAAAAAATTGTCAAAACATGTTTTTGATATAGATGAGTATGTAGTAGATATTGCAAATAAAGAGGGATTAGCATCAGGTTTACAAGAAATTGATGGAGGAGTTACAGTTCACAACGCCTGTCATGCTAGAGCACAAAATATGGGAATCAAAGCTAGAGACATGTTGAAGAACATACCTAATTTAAAATTAGATGTTGTTGAAAGGTGTGCTGGCCATGGAGGAACATTTGGAGTGATGAAAGGTACCTATGATCTTGCGAATAAAGTGGGAAGGCCAACAGTACGACAAATAGATAATAAAAAAAATAAATATATGGCTTCTGATTGTCCGCTAGCTGGTAAACATTTAAATCAGCTTTCTAAAGATACAGAGATAAAACATGATGAGGCATTACATCCTATAGAAATTATGGCTAAGGCTTATAGATTGTGATCATGAATAAACAATTAAAAGAAGTTACCAAAGATGATCTAATACCCGCCGAAGAATATGCAAAAAATAGAAAAGCATATAGGAAGGAAATAGTTTCTTATAAGAAGAACAGAAGAGTTTCCTTAGGACCTTATGCAAACTTTTATTTTGAGTCTTACGAAACAATGAAGGCTCAAATTCAAGAAATGTTACATATTGAAAAAGGAGGAGATGAACAGTTAAAAGATGAACTAGCTGCCTACAACCCATTAATACCAAAAGGAAAAGAGTTGGTAGCTACTTTAATGTTTGAAATAGACAACCCATTGAGTAGAACAGAATTTTTAAACAAAGTAGGAGGTATCGAAGAAAAAGTATTTTTGAAAATTGGAAATGAAAAAATTAAATCTACGCCAGAACAAGATGTAGATAGAACCTCTGCTGAGGGAAAAGCTTCATCAGTTCAATTTATCCATTTTGAATTTACAGATGAACAGGTTAAAAAATTTAAAGATTTATCAAATGAGGTAATTATTGGTGTGGAACATGAGATGTATTCACATACAGTGAAATTAAACGAAAATAATAAAAAAGCTTTAGCTTTAGATTTTAGTTAAAATAAGCCCCATAAGTTTTCATTTTTAACCCAGCCTTTAAAATCACCAGAACTTGCTTTACACCAAGTATCTCCACATTTATTTATTTTTACTAATCTACCTTCTTTTAGAATTACAATTGGTTTTGAATAAACTGTTGCATTTTTAAACATTATTAAATCACCACCTATAACGATAGCAGCTTTTTTTTTTGATAATTGTGAAATATGTATCCATCCAGAGTTATTTTCATGGTCTCTAATTTTTCTAAAATTATCTGAACTATCTTGTATCAGAACTGGCAAAAAAATTTTTCTATAAAAAAGTTTAATTGGATAGTCAAACGACGGACCTTGACGAAGATTTACTTTTTCGTTTCTGAGAGTTCTAAAGTACTCATCTTTAGCAAGACAATATTCCGATAAATTTAAAATTAAAAAAATATATATAATTATTTTTTGCATCTGTTTACACATTTTGAATTTAAGCCAATTTTAACTTTTCTAAGTGAAGATTTTAAGGAATTAAATATAAGGATATTATTACTTAAATCATCTTTAAGCCCAAGACTGGTTTTTAAAACTTCATTAGCTTGAAGAGAGCCCATTACACCGGCAACAGGAGAAAAAATACCTTCTGATCCACAATTATTTTCTTGTAAAGGTTTTGAGGGCATAAAACATCTAAAACAGGGTCCTTTTTTCTTAAAATTAAACTTAAAAAGTTGACCATCAAATTTACTTATTGCTGCTGCAATTAAAATTTTTTTACTTGTTTTACATACATCATTTATTAGAAAACGAGTGTTAAAATTATCAGTTCCATCACAAATAATTTCATAATTTTTAAAAATTTTCTTTATGTTATTTTTTTCAATCTTATTCTTAAAAGTTTTGATTTTTATTTTTTTAAAAATTTTAACTATCTTTTTTTTTGCTTGAATAACTTTAAATTTTCCAATGTCGGAATGTTGAAAAAGAGTTTGTCTGTTAAGATTCCCGATCTCCACTTTATCATGATCGATTATTCCTATATTATTTATACCAGCAGAAGCTAAATATGTGAGAAGTGGACAGCCCAAGCCTCCCATTCCAATTATTAAAACTTTTGAATTTTTTATTTTTTTTTGTCCAGCAATACCGATTTTTTTTATAATAATTTGTTTTTCAAATTGTTTAAAATCTTTCAGGTTTAGTTCCATTAAATTTATTTAGTGCCTGTTGAACCAAATCCGCCAATACCACGTTTAGTTTCTTCTAAAGTTTCTACTTCTTTCAAGGAAGCTTTTATTATAGGACAAAGTACCATTTGTGCAACTCTTGAACCATTTTCAACTTTAAATGTTTTATCTCCTAAATTAATTAATATCACTTTCAACTCCCCTCGATAATCTGAGTCTATTGTTCCAGGTGTATTTAAAACAGATAATTGATTTTTTGCTGCCAATCCTGATCTCGGTCTAATTTGTATTTCAAAGTTTTTAGGTATTGATACTGCCAAACCGGTAGGAATTATTGCTGATTTTCCAGGCTTAATATCAACATTTTTTTCAATATTTGCTGATAAATCCATTCCTGAGGATCCATCGGTCTCATATTTAGGTAAAGGAACATTTTTAGACAATCTTTTAATTAATATTTTTGTCATCAATTAATAATTTATTAAGTAAAATTTCTGCAATTTTTTTTGCTATAAAACTTTTTTTATTTTTAGGGATAATTTGTACGTTACCCTTTTTATCTATTATTGAAATTTTGTTATAATCTGAGTTAAATCCTATATCTTTTTGAGATACATCATTTGCAAACAGTAGATCGCAATGTTTTTTTTTTATTTTGTTAATTGAGTTTTTTATAAGGTTTTCTGTTTCAGCAGCAAATCCGGCAACAAGTCGAGGTCTATGTTTATTATTTTTTGATATAAATTCTAAAATATCATTATTCTCAATAAAATTTATAGATTTAAAATTTATATTTTCCTTTTTAATTTTATTTTTGCTTATTTTTTGTGTCTTAAAATCTGTAACTGCGGCGGCGCATACTGCTAAATCTACAGGAAGTGATCTTTTTACTTCGTTGAACATTTGATCAGCTGAAGTAATTTTTTTAATTTTAATACCTTTAGGAGAAATTAAATTAGACGGACCAGATATTAGTGTGGTTTTAATACCCAATTTGTTCAATGCAACAGCAATTTCATATCCTTGTTTTCCACTTGACTCATTTGAAATATATCTAATTGGGTCAATATATTCTCGTGTAGGTCCAGTTGTAACTATAGCTTTCCAATTTTTAGCTTTAACTAAGTCTTTTCTATAAAAATAATCTTTAATGAAGGTATATATTTGTCGTGGACTAGACATTTTTCCCTCACCAAACTCACCGCAAGCCATTTCACCTTTTTCTGGACCTAAGAATAAATATCCAAAATCCTGTAAAATTTTAAGATTAGTTTGAGTTGCTTTATGAATCCACATTCTAACATTCATTGCTGGGATTAATAAAATATCTTTGTTGGATGCTAGCAAGACTGTAGTAGCCAAATCTTCAGCTTTACCTAAAGATAGTTTGCTCATAAAATTAGCAGTTGTTGGTAAAACAATAATTAAATCAGCCCACCTAGATAATTCAATATGGTTTATCTCGGCTTCTGAGTTTTTATCAAACAAATCTTCGTAAGTTTTGCTTTTTGTTAAAGTAGTTAATGATAGTGGAGTTACAAATTCTTTGCCACTTTTAGTAAGAATAGTTTTGACCTCTATATTTTCCTTTCTTAATAATCTGATAAGATCCAGTGATTTGTACGCTGCGATGCCACCTCCAACGATAACTAATATTTTTTTATTTTTGAGCATCATTTATCTAGATTAAAATACTAATAGACATATAATTACAATACTAAAAAAACCAATAATAATATTATTTCTAAAATTTTTAAGCTTCATTTGTTCTATTTCTAAACTTTTATTATTGCTAATACCTAGGTTCAATTTTCCTTCAGCCATTAATCTTAAAGCATAATCTGCTCTATCCATTAACTGAGGAAA
>VMHT01154639.1_pt1 | contig 19106 bp, 19 predicted proteins | sample 4693611 | NCBI WGS metagenome assembly VMHT01 (sample SAMN12280063, study PRJNA550983) | marine metagenome | isolation source: seawater sampled from same location over 5 years 0.02-0.2 micron viral filtrate | place: USA: collected off the coast of southern California halfway between the port... ...
TAATTTTTAATTAATTATCTATCTAACTTTTATTTTTGGTGTAATAGGTGTAATTAATATTTAATTATTTCCATAAAAAAAAATACTTTTAAATTTAGGTGTAATGGGTGTAATGGTGTAATGCCCCTTTTTAGTCCCATTTGAAAAAAAAATTGAATTAGAATGACACCTTATTTGAGAACGTATTAGACTACAATATGGACGCACAACAAGCAAAACAAGTAATGACACAAGAAGAAAGAAACGAAAGAACGGCAAGGAAAATTGAAGAATTAAAAGCTGTTACACCTTTAATTATTAGAGATTGGGAAAAATTTAGTGAGGAAGACAAAGCTGAACTTCAACTATGTTACTCTAATTTAAGTAAAATAATGAGGAAAGCTACAAAACGTAAAGGGTAGTGCCTTTATAAAAAAAATTGAAATGAGATGAAACTTTTATGAGAAGGCACACTACGACGACAACAACAAGCAACAAGCAACAACAAGCAATATGAACTCAACAAGCAATATGGAAATGCCCGACGAGATGTCAAAAGTCATTCACGACTTCATCCGCCCGACCGAATGGTTTATGACAACGGAAACCAACTACGACGGAACAAAAAATAAATATTTTGATAATGAAAAGGAATGCGACGACTACTACGAAGAGCTGGTTGATAAGTTTGACCTTGACGAAGATGTTTGCGAGGTTACAATTAGTTATGGAAACTTTGTTAATGGTAAAAAAGAGGTTTTAATCAATGATTGGACTAAACGAGATAGTTGTGAATGCTGTGGTGATGAAATTACAATTTGTTATGATAATTGTTCCCACCCCGATACAGCAAGAGAATGTAACCAATGCGAAAAACACTTCTGTTTTGATTGTGCCGAGTGGGTCAATAACGCCACGAGGTGTGTGTGTGTAAATTGTAAATAAATAATTAATAAATAATATAAATTAATAATTTAAATAAAAATAAGAAATACACTTTTTTATTTTTTATCCTTTTTTTTTAAACGAGCAACAACATCTTTATCTAACTCTAATTTTCCTTTTGATTTGCGTGTGGCTTTTCTTACGTCCATCAATGCTTCCTCTGCTAAACGCTGTGCTGACTTTTGATTGCGACCGCTTTTTGGGGTGTTACGAAGACCTTTTGTAGCTTTTTTAATATTACCCGATGTAGATAAACCCAATGCCTCTCTAATTTTTAAAATAGCATCTTCTGCCATAAATTGACCCTCACTTAATTTTCCTTTATTTTCCATAATCATATCTACTAATTGGGTTTTATTTTTATTTCCAAACCCCTTTAATTTTAATATTTTAGCTCCACGTTTTAAATCCTCACGGGACATTTTCATCAGTGCTTCTTTTGCTTTTTTAGTCATATATATTAATTAAACATTATTATCTGTGTCACTCTTTTCTTCTTCTTTTTTATCATTTTCTTCCTGCTCTCTCCGCAACCGTTCAAGATGCTCTTCACTTAATACTTGCCTGTCACATTCAATACCGCAAAACTTTATTCTATTACATCTGCTATTTTGTATTTCTTGGCAACACTTCAATAAAAATGCTGTTATTACTCCCACTAATGCTAAAAAACCAGTTTCAGTTAAAATATTGTCTTCAAACATATTATAATATATATATGGAGTTATTATTTGGAGATTGTTTAGAATTGATGCCTGAAATAAAAGATAATAGTGTTGATTTATTATTTTGCGATTTGCCATATGGTCAAACGAGTTGTAAATGGGATTGTTTAATTGATTTAGAACAATTTTGGAAACAAGTAAATAGAATATGTAAAGATGATGCTCCAATGCTATTCACGTGTAGTGTTAAATTTGGAAACACATTAATTAATTCAAACCCAAAATGCTTTAGATATGACCTTATTTTTGTCAAGAGCAAGTCCTGTAATTTTTTAAATTCTAAAAAACAGCCAATGAAAAAGCACGAAATGGTTTATGTATTTTATCGCAAATTACCAAAAGTTTATACTGAAAATATCTCTCTACACCATACTCATAAATTTATAAAAGAAACTGAAAATAAAGATTATGAAAAAAGAACTATTAAAAAAAGAAATACAATCAAAAAAGAAGAAAATTACGGGAAAGAGTATTTAAATAAAAAAGTTAATTATAGAAAATATGATCCCACATTAGGTGGAAAACCTGAAAGCCATATATACGATCCGCCTCTCCCCAATTCATTATTAGAATATAAAAGTGAGGGTGGAAAACACTCCACTCAAAAACCTGTAACACTAATGGAATGGATATTAAAATATTATTCACGTGAGGGGGGTGTTGTTCTTGACCCGACGATGGGGAGTGGCTCAATGGGTGTAGCCTGTAAGAATATGAATAGATATTTTATTGGAATAGAAAAAGATGAAAAAATATTTGAAGTAGCAATGGAGAGATTAAATGATTAATTATTATATATGTCAGTATTAGAATTATTTAGCGGAACAAGAAGCGTTGGAAAAGTTTGCGATGAACTCGGTTTGAAAAGTGTATCAGTTGATTTAATTTTAGATGCCGTCCATAAAGTAGATATAATGGAATTTAATTATAAACAATATCCACAGGATCATTTTGATTATATATGGGCTTCGCCTCCGTGTGTTGCTTATTCAAACTTACAAAATGGTTGGCTGGGTAGGGAGAGAAATGGTAAAATATTCACAAAAGAAAGAATGGAAGAAGATAGAAAAGAAGCTGATAAATTGGTATTAAAAACATTGGAAATAATTGATTATTTTAAACCAACATTATGGTTCATTGAAAACCCGCAAACAGGTCAATTAAAAAATAGAATATATATGAAAGACTTACCTTATTATGATGTAGATTATTGTATGTATAGTGATTGGGGTTATAAAAAGCGAACAAGAATATGGACGAATAAACCTTTTTTTTCACCTAAATTATGCGATGGAAAAGGGACGTGTGGCAATATGGTAGAAATAAAAACTGATGGGGCAGTTCATAGTGGGACAAAACAACCTATTAAATCAGCATCACGAATTATTCATAAAAACCCTATTGGAGATAATGATAAGTGTAAAAGAGCAAAAAAACAAATGATTCATAACGTAAGTATTGGTAGTAAAAACACTGAATTTCAAAAAGTATTACCCGGTGGTTCAAGTAATAGATTATTGAGATATAGAATACCTCCAAAACTTATTCACGATTTATTTATTTAATAATTAATTATTTTATTGATTAATTAATTATTTTAAGAAATTACCATAAGCTGTTTGCCTGGCATTATTTTCAAGACGACCGAACTTTCCACGAAGACCATAATATTACCAGTTTCAACAAGGCTTGTTTTATCGCCGACTGCCTCAATAAGTATTGAAGAATTGGAACCCTGTAAGTTAAGTCCCGAACGAGCCCTCATTGCTATTGAACCTGGTAAATTAAATTTATATGCGACCTGGCATCTGTTTTCCAAGTATTCAACAAGCGATTGATTGAGTGTATGATCCACCTCATAAGCCTCTTTAAGTAACTCATAAGACTGGACACCAAGACGAGCATCATAAGACGGGAAACGAATGTTATTGACCTGAACGCTGATGTTAGGTTGTTTAGTCCAGTTGTCAGCCGCAGCACTGGGTAAATCACTACAAGGCGAAACGAAGTTAAGATTAGAGTTAAGGAATTTAGCTCCGCCGTGTGCGAGTGGCTGGTCCAGAGTTTTGCTGGCATTTGTAAGTCCTGATTCCAAATCATTATTGTAGCCTTTCACAGCAACAGCTCCCTTTGTGCCGTCATATCCACTGGGGCGGAAAGCAACAATAACCTTATCCAGCGAAGAAGCAGCCGAAGAAACACGAGTGCTGCCGCCAGTAAAAGTATTGGAAAACGATTCATAATTACAAAACATAGCTTCCAGTCCCTCCGTAGAATTAAGACGAGTTGCGATGGTCTGGTCAAAGACACCATCATCAATAGAGTAAGCACTTACCATCAGTCTGTAATTATCAATAGTGTAAGTAGCCTGCTCCGCTCCCGCAACAGTTGGAGTATCAACGTTAGGGGAGCAAGACGACACGACAGTAGCGTTGCCCGAAAGGTAAATGGTTACTTGAATGGTTGGCAAAATCGCAGTGGGTAGGAGATTAGGGGACATAGTTTTGAAAAATGGTCCTAAATCAATAGCAAAGCACTGGGCGTTATTGGCGGTGCTGTAAGCCTCTGTTACACCCGATAAATCTTGGGCGTTAATTCCCGAAGTCTTGCGGTAGAATTCAACGTGGCTGGTTACGGGGTCTTCATCAAGCGGTCGCATATTATCAATACACTGTTGGAGCACAGCCGAAGAGGCACATCCCGAAGAAAGAGAAACTCCACCAGCATCAATTTGAATGCGGTCAATGATTGACTTCGCAGCAGCTAAACGTCCAACAGTAGTTGCTGGGGTTTGGACTACACTGCTCATAGAAAATACCAAACGGGATTTATCTAAATGTAAGTTGGCATTGGTGGGGAGCGTAAATTGGCACTGCCTGTGGGCGTTTAATTGTCCCGACGAAGCTGGATGAACTAAAAAGTTCTGGTGCGAAACGTTAGAATACGATCTCAAAAAAAAGCTCATATAACTTGGGTAATTTGACATCTTTATAAAATACTAAAATATTATTATTTTTATTAATAAATACAATTAATTAACTCCTCCTTTAATTATCATCGCATTACGATTTCCATTATTTTCAATATTATTATTCACGGGTTGCCCTGTTCCTTTGGTATAAACGCTAAAATTAATTGTCATTTCAACAAATAAGTTCCCCTTTGTAGATTGCTCGGCAGCAACTGGTGGAAGTTGTCTTCCGTGTGAATCAGTAATACGAAAAAATAATTCGCTAATATTTCTATTATCACTCATAATAAAATATGGGCTGGATGTATCGCCATTATATCTAATGATCTCATCACTTACATTGACTTTTCCTAATATTGTAGAACCAACAATATGAGTATCACTTCCACCATTCACCCCCATCTTAAAGTTCTCGCTCTCTAAATTATCAACAACCTCTTGACATCTAATATATAAATTGGGTGTGGTGCTCATTTGTAGTGGGTAAAATCCATTTATATCTAATTGTGTTGGTATTCCTGCTGTTATAACTACATTAAAACTTTCATTGGTAAAATCAGTATCTTCAACAGCAATTCGCTTCGCACCAAGTAATTGGTATGAATCATTAAATGAACCTTCTTCATTTCCTGATGATGCTCCTGCTTTTCCATCATCATAATTACGTGCTTGTATTTTGAATAGAGTTATACGAGCACCCGAAGAAACAAGTGTAAAATCTAATATTCCTTTTCCTGTTCCTGATTTATCTGCTTCGGTTGGAAGCACTGTTGTTCCCTCTTTCAAAGAAACTTCACTCATTTCACTTGTCGCATTCATCGCTGCTATTAAATCAGTAGTAAATTGAGTGGCTAAAGCAGCCATAGTGTAGTCACCTGGTGTTACAGTAAATGAACTGGTTGCTGGTGCTCCCATAGTATTAATTTGGTATTGAAAGAAAAATTTGTTATTGGTAGAATTAACATAGTAAAAATTCCTATACATTGTGAAGTCAGTTAAAGTCAGCTTACCATATTCACCGTTGTTGGTTTGGAGGGGAACATTATTTAATGATGCTCTAAATGAGTTTAACTGGTCATCAATTCCACCTGATAAGCCTCCGCTGGGTTGCGTGGAGAGAAAAACATTTTTTGAACTAACTAAAATAGACATTATATATATATTAATTATTTATTTTTCTTCAATAACATCTAAATCATATACTTTGTCATTTGGTTTGAATAATTCAAAATTAACATTTCCTTGTAACATATTAAAATCTACAAAAGGTGATTCACGCTCTACGTGTTTGTTTTCTTGTTCTATTTTATTCCAACACGCATTTGCTTCTTCATAACTTTGGAATATCTTATCTTCATTTTCACCTGCGTATTTTTCCGCCTCTTCGGGTTTCACTAAACAATGATAAGCTATTGTTTCAGCCCACCAGGGATCCATATCGGGATAATCCCTTAACGCTTCCTTTGTCCAACGTTCTAATGTGTAATTCTGCTCGGTAGTTAAATCAGCATATTTCTTTGGTTTTTGTCTTGGTATTTTTATTTCACCATCCACCTCAACTCCCTTGTGAGTTAATTGTCCTTGTGTGAATTCAGTATCGGGTCTGTCAATTAAATCGGTCATATATATATATACTTTTGAAAAAAATATATTAATTATCGCATTTATGCTTCACGGGGTGGTGGTGCTGATGATAATGTTGATGCTGGGGGTGGTGCTCCTCCGCCTCCGTAAGAGGGCTCTATTTTGCTATATGCTGATTCTTGTATTGGTGTTGGTGGGGGATATTGACTTTCTATTGGTTTGCCGACAATGGCTTGTTCCCGTTGTGATAATTCATTATTATTATCTATTACACCTTGTGCGTGTTCCCGTTGTTGTGCGTTATAACTTTCTAAAACTTCTTGTAATTTATCATCATAAACAAATTGAGTATAATGCGGACCCATATCGTGCGTGTCTAAATAATGTATTGCGTTATTCACTCGCTGGATGTCACCTGGATGTGATTCAATAAAAACACCTGTCCCAATTCGGTGTTCGGCTATTGTCTTTAAAACTGATTTCAATCTGCTTCTGTCTTTTTTGTTGTCTTTGAATGCTTGTATTTTTTGTTGTCTTTTTAATCCACCTACTTCTTGACCTCTTATAAACCGCTGTTGTTGTAAGTTCAATAACGCATCACGGAGGTCTGGGTGATGATCCAATGCTGCCCCTATTTTTGAATTCGGCATATTTATCATTTCAGTAAAATTATTCATAAACGCATATGGGTCACTTCCACTTAATTTCTTTCGCAAAAACGTTTGGAATTGACGTGTAACTATTGGGCGTTCATTACGTAAGTAATTCATCACATAAGGTTCTTTGGGATCATAAAATTCACTCCGCTTGTATCGGTTTTGTAATGATTCAACTATTAATTTTTGAAAAGATTTATTATTATATATATAATCTCTAAATACCATTGGCATTTGGTCTTTGGTGTAATACTCTCCATCATATAAAAAATATTGTGTTCCATCACTTCCTGGTTCCATCGCATAAACATTCATAACATCTAACAACCTTTGAATTGGGGATAAGGGGGTTGGAGTGTAATGATGCGGACCGTCATACATCATCGCAACTAATAAAGTTGCCTCTGTCAATCCAGCCAAAAAAAAAGCCTGTGTTACTAAAAATGATGCTGCCGCAGTTCCATACACCATCGCAATCGCCATTCCTTCTTCCCCTGCTGCCGCTGATGCCCCTGCTGCTCCTGCCGTCGCATATAAAGAACTTGAACCCGAAATTAAAAATTCGGCTGCCCCTACATCTGCCGCCACTTCTTCAGTTGTGGTTGCTTCTTCTAATAATGAGGCAAATGCTCCTACATCTTCTAAATCAGTTCCTAATTCTGCTGCCTCTTCTGCCGCAACACCCAAATCATATATTGGTGTGCTTTCCCCAGTCGCAAAATCTTTAAATCTTGACATCGCTTTGCTGAAGTTTTCTACTGTCGTATCAACCATATCCCCTGCCTTCATAAGAACATTATCAACCGTTTCCGTGAATGTTACACGCTTTTCATTTGCTTTCAATAAATCTTCTTGTAACTCTTGGACGAAACTATTTTTTTGTGCCGCCCATTCATCTATTTCTGCTTTATTAACATCTTCATTAATAGTTTCACGGATTGCTCTTTGTGCGTCGGCGACTGCGTCCTCATAACTAATATTTAATTTATCCAGTTCTTTATCTAAAAAATCTCCTGAACCGCCAAGCAGTCTTCCTTCTTCCGCTCCTTCTTCCGCTGCTCCTCCTCCCGTCGGTTTTTCTGGAACTTCACCTTTTTCCATTTCACCTGGCTTTTTAATTGAGGGTTGTGTCTGTGCTGCTGGGTCTTTCATTATGTCACCAACTTGTCTTTGCGCGTCTTGTCTTTGGAGGTTTTGACTGATTTCATCACTGATTTCCCCACCTCCCTCTCCCCTTGTCATTGTGAGTTTCAATGTTCCTTTTATTCGGTCATATCTAAATATATCATATAATTTATTTGTCATTTGTTCTCTATATACATCACTGCCTGGCTCCAAACCAGCAATATAATCTTCCTCTTGTTCTGCTTCAAGCATTTTATTATATATTTGCTCGTTGGTTGCTCCCGCTTGTATTAATGATTCGGCTGCTTCCGCAGGCATTCGTTTTGATAATTTTGATAAGGTCAATTTCACTCCAAATTCCAAGTCACGTGCTGCTTCAAATGTATCACTCACTACTTCCTTTGCCGTATCTTTAAAAACCTTTGTAGCCGTTCTTAAAAAAGAATCTTGTGTTTGTTGTGGGGTTGTAATTACTGTTGGTTGAGCGTCTGCTTGTAATTGTTGCGTGGTGATTCTATCCAATTGGGTTTGTATTGCTTGGGTGTTTGCTTGGTCAAAAACGCCATTTTCATTCGCCTCTACAATAAGTTTTTTAACCAATTCTATTTCTCGTGCGGCTTCTAAATCCACATCTTCTACCTTGTCCCCTGCCGCTATTACTGCGTCCATTCTTACCAATCTTGCCTTTGATTCTGCTTCATATTTGTCAAATATGTCATAATCTTCCGCCATTTTTTTCTTCATATCTGCGTCACGGGCTGCTGCCGCATCTCGTTCAGCAGCACGTAAGTCACGTTGTGCTTTTGCGTCATCAATCAATGCTTGTGCTGGTTTTATTTGATCGGGTTGTAATTGTGTTGTTATTGTCTTTGATCTATCGGCTCTTGTAATCATTTCAACAATTTTTTCTTCTTCTGTTGCTGGTATTCCACCCCCACCTCGTCTTGTCATTAATGAACCCGTGCGTGTTCTAAAACTTGACACAACCGAATTTCTAACACGTGTTGTGGTTTCAATTGCTTGGTAAATCTCTTCGGGAAATAAACCTTCTCCAAAACTTTCACCCGCAGAAGTTAAAATATCTCGTGTTGCCTGAAAAACGGCTGGTAAATTAATTTCACCTTCATAACGTGATAAAGCAACCGCAAATGCGTATAAGAATAATGTTGGAACAAGTCCTTCGCCAATTATTTTTCCAATATCTCGTGCCGTATTTCTATCTGCTAATCCTCCACCTCCTCCACCTCCTCCACCTCCTCCACCGCCTCCGCCTCCACCGCCTCCACCCCCTCCACCTCCACCGCCTCCACCTCCACCACCTCCACCTCCACCACCTCCGCCTCCACCACCTCCGCCTCCGCTTCCACTGGCTACACTGGAAAAACCACCAGTTGTCACACGGAATTTAGTGGGCTGTCTTATCAAAACACATTGATCTGTTTTCTTATCCTTCCTGTAACCTTTGGGACATCTTTTGACAAATTCGCCATTATATATCGGCATTATATATATATATACTTTTTAAAATTCATTTCCTTTTAGAACAAAACTTTTTTTCATCATTAATATATATAATGTTCTTAAACATAACCGAAGCTGACATTCGTATGAATTGTCCCGAAACCGCCCCAATGACAGCACGTGCTTTTAATAAAATCAGTCCAAGACAATTTAACTCAAAAGTAAGTGTTTTAAATCCTTATGAAATACCAAGATATGCTCCCACCAGTTCCACGCAATACGCAAAAACACTTCTACAACAAACCCCTCGCTCATCACAAAACACTATTGTAACAAATGAGCGACAAACCGAATTAGCCCAAGAAATAGCGGAAACTGCTGGAGCAGAGAATTTTGTTGATAATGTTGGCGAAGATGAAGATCCTGGTGTTGGTGGTCTTGTTTCTTCGGCTGCTGCTTATGCTCTTGCGATGGGTGCTATTGGAGCAACCCAATTGGGGCTGTCGGTTGTTGAGGCGGCGGAACAAGCAAAACCAAAAGTTCAAGCTGTGGTTGATGCTGCTGGAAATGCGGTTACAAGTGCCACTGGGTTTTTGAGAGAAAGAAATGAATTAGTCCGCCTTGACCGAGAAGGTCTTGACAGTCCCGAAGTTGCTGGGTTAAGTAATTTTAGACAAAGCCCAGTAAGTGTTGCGGAAGTTGAAGACTTGGAAAAGATTAAAAAACCTGAAGGAGAAAACCCATTTTCAAATTAAATATAAATTAAATTATTTTATCAATTTATATTATAATGATTAGAGCCAACCAAATCGTTTATAATATTTCCAACCGCTCTGTTTTTGACATCGCACAAACTCGTTTTGAACCTGCTGGTTTAGCATCGGGTATTCCAAAAAAAATTGTTCCTGATTTGGAAAAGCGGGGATCAGGTCCGCCCGACATTGACCAAATGAATTCAACAATGCTTGTTGCTGGAATTCCCCGCTGTTACGTGAATCCTGTTTTAGAACTAAATAAAATCCTGCGACCCGAGCCATTAGAAGATGGTTACGGGCAAAACCCTATTTCTGCGTTGGCTGGTATGCCCCCACGTGCTCCGCCAATGCCACCCCGATTTGTTAGATAAAAATAATATAAATATATATTAATGGATAAACCACTATATAAACCATTTAAGAGCACAGCAAAAAATAAAAAATTTAGTGTGTATGTTATGAAAGATGGTAAGAAGAAACTTATACACTACGGCGACAGTCGTTATGAGGATTTTACACAACATAAAGATAAGAAGCGGAGAGAATCATATTTAAAAAGAGCAAAAGGGATAAGAGATAAAAAAGGTAATTTAACTTGGAAAGATAAAAACACAGCTAATTATTGGGCTGTGAAAAAGCTTTGGAAAGGTTAAATAATAATATAATTTTGTATATTATTATTAATTATTTTTCATTATACAAATCATTAATGGTTTTATATACCCAATTTTAGTTTCATCATCACAACTTCCATCATCATTCAAAAACCTAAATCCGTTTTTGGGTTTCCTCAAAAATCTAATTTCCACGTTTTCTTTTTTATAAAAAAAATCTTGAAAATATTTTGTGTGCGTTGATGCTGGTAGTAGAAATACAAATGTTCCTTTTGAATTTGCTGCTTTTTCAACAAATTTTCCAATCTTTCCATCAAATAATGGATGAACGTAAGCAATTTCATCATTCCAATCTTTCGTCAAAGCATTATCTTCAATAGTATAATATCTTGGCAATAAATGATTTTCATCACTCGCACATACGTCAATTGTGAAATCAAATTCTTTTTTTAAATCATTCCAAATATCAACAGGTGTTCGCAAATATTTCATTGATTTAGAACAACTAAAAGAGAGGGTTTGTTTGCTAATATTTCTTGTCATTATATTATATTATTATTTAAAATAATGGGATGCCACCGTTTTTCATATTTTGTATGGTTCTTAATATATGATCCTGTTTTTGTTTTGCTTTGAATGCCTTTTCTTCCTGTTTTTTCATATCATTATTTCTTTTTTCTATTTCCTTGAATTCCTGATAAGTATAACGTGGTGGTCCTGATGGTTTAGGTGGTTTAGGTTTTTGAACGGGTAATGGAGGTGGCAATATGGATTGAGTTATTGCTGGGGCTAATAACTCCTCTTTAACATTGGTGATGGGAGGCTCTGCTTTCGGTTCATCTGCCTTCGCTTCTTCGGTGGGCTTTTCAACGGGCTCTTTCTTTTCTTTGCTGTCCGCTTTGCTTGTGGGGGCTTCTTTTTCATTTTGTGGGGCATCCTTCTTACTATTATTTGACATTTCTTTTTCCTTAACAATATTGGATAATTTTTTTTCTTTATGAAAACGGTTAATATGTTTTGCTAATGTTTCTGCCGTCTTGTAACTCTTGCGGCAGTCACTACAATAAAACCGTTTGGGCTCGTCAGGGTCAGGCTTAATCCTTCGCTTCGGCAACACACCTAACTGGTCTGCTTTTTTTTTAACCTCACGTGCCTTTTTCAGCCTCTCCACCAGCACCGCCTTATACTCGGGTGTCATCTCACGTTTTGATTTTTTTGATAACATTTCCTCACCTGTTACGTCTTGTTCTTCGGCTTCAATTTCATCAACTTCCTCGCCAGTCACAACGTCTATATTGTTTTCATCGTCCATATACTATTAAATAACATTATAAAATCCGTGAAAAAATCCGTATAAACCCAAATATTATCTATGGCTATATTTCAACCAGTGACGTCATAATTCCCATTACACCTATTACACCTTTTTTTCAAACTTTTTTTTGTTTTTTGTTTTTTATAAAATTAAAAATAAATATTAAAAATACTTTTAAAATTAGGTGTAATGGGTGTAATGGTGTAATCCCTTACATTCTCCTACATATACTATAAGAAAAGATAAACCAAAACCTACCATAAACCCCCTACATTACACCTCCATTACACCTCCTTTTTTCCAAAGGTGTAACCCCATTAACCTTCAAAATTCTCCTCTTCGTCATTTAATATTATTCCTGTTACAACACCTCGCTTTTTATTTACCATCCTTCCCTTGTCATATTTAACCTTTTCATATTTATCACTCAATATATTTATTTCTTTAATAATGCGTTTTTTATTGAACCCAGTGAGTTGCGTTTCCATATCAACAACGGGTAATACATCATCTTCATTATCGGTAATTGTATAATAAATATCAAACTGCTCTATAAATTGATTCATTTCATCTGCCTTTTTATTTGTTTCTTCCACCATTGTTTGAGGTATTTTTACCTCTTTATAATCCAATAACAAATGGAACAATGCGTTTTTGAGTTTATCATTGTCTTTAAATTTTTTAAATATTTGGTCGTCTTTAACATATAAATTATTTTCAATATCATCCTCATCAATATCATCAACAAATTTACTTTTCAAGAAGTGAATAATTAATCTTCTTTTAACCGCTGCGTCAGTATTAATATTGGGATCATTATTACTTGCGGTCATAATTTTTGATTGAATGTATGCGACCTTTTTTGTATTGTATAAGACTTCTACGTTTTGTTCTCCACCATCAACAATGTCCTTCATAAATTCAGCATCTACTTTCTTCTCATTCATTTCTTCAACAAAACTCATTCTTACGGGTGATTCAACTAATTCCAATAATTGTTTATGACGTTTTTGATAATTTTGATTAAATGTATCTCTATCCAATTTGGTTACATAAAATTCAAATACGTTTTTCATTATTTTAAAACACGTGGATTTACCATTGGACGTTTCACCAATCATTAAATACATTTTTTGGAGGCTTGTATTTCCTGTAAGGCAATATGATAAGAAGGACAATAAAGCAACTCTTCTTTCTTCAATAGGTTCTATTTTTGTGAATAAATTTTTAACATATTTCATTGCCTCTTCGTCGTAGTCCTCCACATAATCCCAAGTTAATTTTTTTGTTATATAATCTTTTTTGGTGCGTTGCCTGAATAGTCCTGTTTTGTAATCAACCACACCATTATTAAAATGAATGTTATAATATTGATCTTCATCAATATCAAACTTAATTATATTTTCGTCATTAATTAATAGGGTTTTACAAGCATCAATAACATTGTTTTGTTTTGACACGGTCGCAATACTTTTTTTTACTTCGTCATAAAATTGTAATAGTTTTAGTTGTTCAATTCTACCATCTTCGTCGTCTTTATCTAATTCTTCTATTTGTTCTTTTGCTTTTGTTATTTTTTTATTTATAAAGCTTCTCATAATATACAAAAACCGCTTTTTACACCTATATCCCTTTGAATCATTTTTCCATTCATTTCTATCATAAATATATAATTTAGCATTACCTTCTTCATCTTGATATAAAATGTCACCTTCAATTAATTCACAAAACACTTCCGCCAAGCCAACGTCCGTTCGTTCTAAAAAATGGTATTCACCTTCTTCAATATGAATATCAATATATTTATCTTCGTTACTTTCACGGCTATAATATTTTAGAGTTCCCATATTCGCAACACTTCTTTCATAAGCCCATATATTTTCAAAACCTCCGTCACTATAATTTGGAGCTTTCTTACTTAACTCAATACATTCTTGTTTGGTGAAGCCCTCGTTTTTCATAGCCCATATTATTTGTTTCCAATCACTTCTATTTTTAATATATTTAAGAGCAATATTTTCAACAATTTTATAATACAAACTACTTACTTTTGTTTCTTTGGGTTTAACTACATTAATTTTTCTTCCCTTATTTTTCTTATTACCACGTGGCTTTGATGATGGAGCTATTTTATAATAAAACTCCATTGGCATTGGAATATCCAATCGTTGTTTGTTGTCAATTAATTCATAACTTGTATTATATTCTGTTTTTGTTCCTGCTCCAAAAGCCAAAGCATTATCATTCCTTACGTCAATTTTTAAATCTTCATTTGTTGTTGTTTTTTGGTCTTTATCATATTGACAATAAATATGAAAACCTTTTTTTGTTTTTACGGTGTAGGCATTATGTAGTAGTGGGTATTCAGCAACTGTATCCCAATAAGCATCTTGACTGTCAAAATCAAACACGGTAATATTATTTATTTCACCTGTCAAAATAACATTAACTTTATGATGAGGTTTAATCAATTTTTTATAATGCTCTTTTGGGTATAAATGTTTTTCTTTAGTTTCGTCTTCCCACTTCCATTTTGGAAATAATGTTTTCTTTCGTCCGTCGGCACCAATATCCAACTTCTCGGTAGTGAAATATACAAAGTCACCCATATATATATTATCATTATCTATTCTTTAATTCAATTTAATTATATTTTAACATCCAAATTATATTCTTCAATTAATGTTGGAATTGCTGTTCCTCTATTGTTACTTATTTTTTCTAACTTGTCATAATCGCTCATTGACTTGACTGTTCCAGTAACAATAATTTTATTATAATCTGTTTCTGTTAAATTATTATGGGTGTATTTTGGAATGTAATGGGATAAACTTTCTCGGTTTATTCGCTCCCCATTTTCCAACGCCAATAAATATACTGGGTCGTCATTTATTTGTTTTTGGGCGATATAACCTTTTATTGCTCGGCTTAATTTTACATTTGATAATTTAATTGTTTTCTCTCCGTAAGTAGAACTTGTCTTATAATTATTACGGTAATAATAAACCATATGGTTTTTACCAGCAAGTATTACATTCTCTTGTCCGCTTTTACCTGCTTTGCGGTAGTCTTTTAAATTGTCGGTCATTATAATATCCAAATCCAAATTGCGAACATTAAAATGAATTAATAAAAAATTAATAATAAAAGCCCTGTATTCTTCTTGAGCGTATAATTTATTCAAATGTTTTTTCAAATCCTTTATTTCGGGCAAACTGTCTTTCTTTTCATCTTTTATTTTTATTTTATATTCACGTGATAAACCACGCACAAGCTCTCTGTGTTTTTTTAATTTATCATATTCTTCGTCTGCCTCGTGCTTCACCATCATCGCAATAGTTAATAATAAATTTTGTGATCCGTAGTTTTTTTCATCTCCTACTAACTCAATTATTTCATCATTATCAATCTCCGCAACATTGTCAGTAGCTAATATGTTTTTCAACTTATTATAACTCGTTTTATATGTCTTGATGGTGTTGGTGGAGAGATTTGGTTTATTATTAATTATATTTTCTATTTCATTCATATAAAGATAATGATATTATTTATTTAAATTAATTTTTCCTACTATTAATAGTTGTTCGTGTGCCTTCGTTACTTTTTTTACATTTACACTCTGCTTTATCATCATCAAATATGATTATTTCGTTCAAGTTACGGCGGAAGGTAAGGGTCGGGCATTTGGGTGAAAAACTAACGGTAAGGTTGTCGTGTCGTTCTTTCATCGCATAATCATAAGCTAATTTAAATTTTACTGGGTCTATTGCCCCGCCCATTTCTTCCATCATTTTTTCCAATTGTTTTTCCTGTTTGGTTTCAAATATAGTCAGTTCAGTCAGGTTCTCACGTAAGCCCCGCCCAATGCCGTGACCTGCGGTAGTTGAATATGTTTGTGTCAAAATTAACACGCTTAATCCTAATGCTCCGCCTCGTTTTAATTCACCAATATGGCGGTTGGTCATAAACACTCTATTTATACCCGAAGAGCCAGTTATAGCGGGTGTGGAAAGTATATCGTCCATAACTAAAATGATTTGAGGTTGTCTAATTATGTCACGTTTCCAAGTGGGTTTCACAAATTCTTCTCCAAAAAATAAACTTTCCATATTTATTAATTCTTGGTCGCTGAATTCGGTGTCGTCTTTTGAATTAACCATTTTATTATATAAGTCCATTTGGTCTAAATATTCTTCCCATTCATCCCGCTCTCGTTCTACAATATTTATACACTCTTGAATGGCTGTTTTTTCGGGCTTGAATACATCTTCTTCGGCAACACCCAAATCTTCAAATTGTTTTTTATTTGATAAAAATGATGGACTAATAAATAAAATGCGATCATATAAATTTTCCTGAATACCAGCTCGTAATATTTTAGACGCTAAATAGGATTTACCCGATCCTCTTGTTCCACTGATAAGGTGTAAGGCTACTTGGCGGAACATATAATGCGAAGTCTTCCATTCATTAGAAAACTTATTCTTCGGTGCTTTTTCAAAAATATTTTTTACCTTTTTAATTTTCATATAATATATATAATTATATTATAATGAGTAAGAATTCACAACGCTATGCGAACGCTGTTAAATTACAATACCTTAATTATGAAGAACGGAAAAAGAAGGGAGGGCAAAGAGCAACTGATTATTTAAAACATAAACCATCTTACTTTACAATAATACCCGAGTTTGTAGATGATATGGGAATGCTGATTTTAGACAATGAAAATAATGAATTGATTTACTCAATGCGTGGCTTGGATTTTAATGCTATTAAACAGGATTCCCCTTATGCGATTGCTGGTGGAATTTCAGGGGCTGATGTCGGTGGAAGAATGGGTCAGGGGTTACAGGGGGTTGTTGGAGGAAGGGGTAGTGAGCGTTTTGCTTCGGCTGGAAAATTATTAGGGGCTGGGGTTGGTTCTTATTTAACTGGCAATAATGAAATTCGCACGGCATTAGATATAATATTATCAGGTGTTTTTAATCAACAATTAGAATTAGATGAAGAAACACAACAGGTGAAACAGGGTTTTGAAAAAAAATTTATGAATGAATATGTTAATGATTTAAATAGGGAACTCATAAAAATAAGGGAAATTCAAAATACATTTCCCAATACAAAAATATTATTAGCGGGGCACAGCAGAGGAGCAAAGAAGGCAGAAGACTTATCAAAAATGTTAGACCTTGAAGCTCATATGTTTAACCCAGCAGAAAGCAATGTATTGGGTAATTTATTATTACAAGCAGTTGTTCCAATGTTTTTCGCAAATAGCGGAGCTGGTAGTTATATTGAAAGCTCACTTGCTGGAATAATGGAAGATTCAGTCAGTGAAATACAAAGAGGAATACGTGAGAATTTTGAGGGTTCAGGCGGACCACTCCAATTATCACCAACAGGCGAAGCAGCAATTACCAACACAGCTGAAATAAGACCTTATGGAAGCGAACGGGGACAAATATATGAATACGTCCAATTCGGTCATAACCCACCAGGTCAGGCAGCAGTTGATGTAGATAATCCAATGATGACCCCACCAAGACAAGCAAGACCATTAACATCGCCATTACCAGCAGGACGCTTACCCGCAGGTGAAGGAGTAATGAATGTTGAATTTCGCCAAACCTCACAAGGTGACCCAGTCAGCCCAGCTCAACAAGTAGCAGAAGGAGTGTTACAAGAATATATTAGACAACAATATCCAATTTTGGGGAGTAATGCTTTTAATTCAATACCAACATTAAATAGATTTTTAGAAGGTCAAAAAATTAATTTTGATTCACCCATAAATATTGGAACAGAGGGAGCAATGGTCCAAACTGCGTTGGGAATGAATAACGCACCCGTGAGTTTAAAAACAATAGCAGAGGCAGCAGCACGTTATTCGGCAACAAGATATGGTGGAGGTTTAATTAAATATAGTTTAGAGAAAGCAGCAGGTGAAGAAACAATGGCAACCCAATTATTAGCAAACCCATTTACATTAGTGTCATTAGCAAGTTTATCCGCATCAGTAATTAATCCAAATGAGCGTATAGAAGTAACTGATCCCAATTTAAATATATATAGAACCAAAGATGATTTGGTCAGCAGAGGGTATAGTGATAAATATAATGTAGCAGATAAGGATTATGTTCCAACTGATTTAGTTCAAAGATTAATTATTGGGAAGCATTCAATAGATCAATTTACAACAGTAGAAATGTTTGATTCAACAAGTCAAAACCGCAAAATAAATGATGAACGGGAACAGCAATCGCTTACAGCAACTGACGTGAATCAAAAAGGGCTTGAAAATATGAACCAGTTATTCGGTAGAGATGTTCGTGAGCGAAAAGGCAGTATGAGTGAATTGATGAACAAAGACGTAAGGCAACAACCAAAATTAATTCCAAAAGAACAAGCGAAGCCAAAACCACCCGAACAACTAACTCCCCCCGAAAGTCAATTTAATATTATAATGCCAACACCTCCCAAACAGTCAAAACCAGTAGAACCGCAAGTATATCAAGAATTTAAAGGTCAAGATTTTATGGGTGGAACGCCAAGTTTTCAAGCAATTAACCCATATTATTTGTGTAAAGAATACCCCAATTTGCCAGGTTGTCAAGATTTTATTGAATGAGTATATATATAATGAAGCTGTATAAGAGTGATAAAGAGCAATATTTATATGTAATGCGTGTTAATCATATAGAACATATATACTTCGGCGACCCGTGGAGTTTGAATTATATAATGGCAAATGATAGAAGGCGTGGCTGTTTCATTCCAAATGAATTAGACAGAGAGAATTTAAAAAAAGAATATTTAGAATGTATTGATCCTAAAAAATTAAATCATTTTAAATCAACAGAATGTATGGAGTATTATTTATTATATAACAAATCAAATCTAAAATCAAGCCTTGAAGATTTTTCAACAAGGTTCGGTGTGTATATAACTAATTTAAATAGAAAGCCATTTTCAA
>VMHT01048127.1_pt1 | contig 19102 bp, 16 predicted proteins | sample 4693611 | NCBI WGS metagenome assembly VMHT01 (sample SAMN12280063, study PRJNA550983) | marine metagenome | isolation source: seawater sampled from same location over 5 years 0.02-0.2 micron viral filtrate | place: USA: collected off the coast of southern California halfway between the port... ...
CATGGTCGGCCTTTTCGAGGACACCAACCTCCTGGCGATCCACGCGAACAGGGTGACGATCATGCCGAAGGACGTACAGCTCGCGCGCCGCATACGCGGTGACATCTGCTGAGAACGGATTGGGGGCGCGGGGCGGGGCTCGCTTGTATGTCAGTGTGTGGAATGAATCAAGCGTGTGTAATCCTCGAAAATGGAGCTGCGTACCGGGGTCAATGTAAACTTGACACGTAGCCTAGGAGCGGTCTGCAAGGAGCCGCTCGCGCCGCGCGGCCATGTGCTGGCGGTGCAGCGGAGGTACGTCCCACTGAATGAACCCCTTTGGATGCTTGGCCATGATACAGTACCCGCCGTCCGCCCCGTGAAACACTGACACCCCGTAATGATTTTCAATCGTCGCGTCGAACAACTGTGCGTGGAGCGCTCCCGTCTCAAACTCGTAAACAAGCAGCACAGTTTTGTCAACCTCCCTTGATTTTACCTCGGCAACTACAAGCTCTCCGTCTGGAGACAAGGCGACGCGATCGAGTGTCCACCTGTGTCGTTTAGACATCCCAGTATATGGTATCGCGTCCATCGCGTTTTGCGCATCGTACGAAACATCGAAGTAGGAGCGTCTCTTGGTACTCCAGTTTTCTTTGCCCACCTCCCTGTATAGTTCACACAAATACACCAATTGGTCCTGTCCATGGTGAATGTCTTCGTCGTCGGTAATGGCGGCAATTCTGTATCCGTTGGCACTACAAGCGGCATTATGGATATCACCGAATTGGTTAATATTCATAATTCTTACAACGCCAGGTGGATGTTGTTGTGAATAGAGGCTAATGTGGACACCATCGTGTATGTAAAAGATCGATTCGGGGTCCGGGCCGAGGCCAAAGGTAAGTCCCCTCGGCGTCTGTCCCACAGTTTGCCGCGCGATGTCACACACGTAGGTGGTGTCGCGTAGCCCACAAACGATTACGACAACTTCACCACGAAACTGAACAATTCGCGTAACTTGTGTTCTGCAGTCGGACGTCGAAGCAAAACGCAGTTCTTTTTCCATCACGCCTGTCTCTGGGTTCCATATGGTAAGCAGCGACCCCTCATGGACAGACGCCAAACGTTTCCCGTCGTCACTGAAGCCGATTGCGATGGTTCTACTTCTTGTGTCATCGAGCGTTCGCGTGACAGCCCCTGTCGACTGGTCGAATAATATGATCTTATCTCGGCTAAATTCGTCCGCGTGTGAGCCAAGTACTGCAACTGTGTCCCGGGTCGGACTGAAAGCAAAATTCATGTCCGTGGGTCTCCTGAAGGCTGCGGCTGGGGTAAGATCTAAGGCTAGGCCCGTGATGGTCACTTGATCCGGTACATCGGCGCGACGAGCAGCGTCACGGTACGCCCTCCCCGTGCGTCTCACGTTTTCTATGCTCGTTCGGTCCAAGTGGGACGTGATAAGATCTAGGATGCCTTTGACCAATGCGACGTCTTCCATGCGTGCACCAACTAAGCCGGTCCGCGGTCGCTTCGCACCGCCCCCATTGTCGGCAGCGGGGCCGCGCCTACTCGGGTACGTGGCCGGGTGCCAGTGCAGCGGCTCGTCGTCCATGACGAAGTCGGAGGCGGGGCCGCGAGTGGCGCCTGGCTGGTCGTCGCTGTCTTCGTCAGCGCCGGGTGCGTCGGTCAGCGGTCGCTTAGCACCGCCCCCACCGTCAGCGGTGGCGCCGCCACCTCCGCCGCGATGCCGCCGCGTGTGGTGGCCCAGTGCGAGCACCAGTGGGGAGGCGTAGCGATAAAGCACTGCGAGTGCAGCAAAAAATGCAACAAGTGCGGCGGCCATAAGCGTGGTGCGCAGCACGGTTCCCATGTGGGACGTTTTTACACGCACATCTACATAACTTTCACGGTCTAAGCCCAACCGTCCACATCTGATACATAAATTCATTTTGACTCTCGTACATGCACACTCCCTCGCATCTCTTGTCATCGTAGTCATTCCGACGGTCCCGGTAGCAGGCGGCGCCGCTTGATGCTTTCATCCGCGAGAGTGGAGATCCTGTCCGCCATTTTCTTCGCCAGTCGTTCGAACCCTTGGGGAATAGGCATAGTATCGTCCCGCAGGCGGCGCTCGATTGCTGCCATAGCTGCCAGCTCGGCGTCCAAAACTTCCTTCTGGGCCTTGCGCTTTCTGGCGAGCTCCGGTTCACATTCGTACTCGGAGTCAATTGCGATAGGGAGTGAAGTGTTCGTCGGTAGCTTCAGCTTTACGAAGTGCCTCTGTGAGAACAGCTCTCCGCACCCGCCCTCACATGGGCACTTGCGGGTCGTGTGGGTAACTGGCATCATGTACCGTGCGCCACGGGGAATCGGCTTACAGATGTCAATCCCCGCTTTAGCAAGCGCATCGATAGGAAGGGCGTCTTCCTCGACCGCCAGTGGGTTCTTGCATACGGTGCACACGTATACTTTGTCACAGTCCTCCCCGCACTCCGCGTGGCTGTATTCGTTATACTCGCGGTACGTTGGCTCTGCACCCAGAAAGGTCGACAGGTCAAAGTCGGTGGTAAACGCCCCCTCCGCGACTGGTTTCCATTCGCCCCCCGGTGCTCGTACTTTGCAGTTGCGGCCGAGGCAGAAGGGGATGTAGTAACAGCGATCGCACGTGGTCTTGGGTGGGGTGTCGGTGATCACCAAGGTGTTACCGTCGCCGGTCTTGGCCGTTGCCTTGATGATGCAATCCATCTTAGCCGACCAGCCATTCAAAAAACTGACTCGGCGTTGGTTTTGCTCGGATCCTTCGACCGGGATAGCGGCAGGGGCCCACTGAGGGCTTACCGGTGAGTAAGAAGGGCTTGTCGGTGAGTGGTAGCCGGTTGCGGTGCCCGAGATGGAGCCGGAGGAGTACATCGTGCCACGCACAACCAGATCAGCGCTCGTGGTTGCTCGTTTTTTTTTATGTTATGCTGTCATTGTGCACATTGTTGGTCGCATTTATTTACACATGGGCAATGTGCGCGGCCGGGCCACGGGGCGCGCGCCCATGCAGACGCGCATGAGCCGCGCGCGCGGCCGCGCTGGGGCAGCGGCGGCACGCAGCGCGCTGCGCGTTGCACGGCGCTGGGGCGCAGGCATCGTGTTCGTGAGCCCTAACAATCATGGACAGTTTGAGCGAGCTCGAAAATGGATGGAAACACATCGTGGTATATCTCACTAAGGTGGAGCAGATCGCCGACGACAGCCGCGTTCACCCCGCACAGGTATGCGGGGGCACGATTGACAACAAGGAATATATGACCGTGTTCTCTAATGTTTACAACATAGCAACGCGGGCACCCATACACAAACACAGCCGACTAATCTACAAACGAATGCGCGGATATGTACAAGCGTATCTCGATCGAGTGGTTGCGCCGAATCTCCGGCGTGTCGCGCGGAACGGAGACTATCTCATCGCGCTCGGTAAAGAGTGGCACGCGTACGCTATTTTCGCGAGATGGGTGCGGAGTTTCTTCATGTACCTCGATCGGTTCTACACACGCCAAGAGGGTCTGCCAAAGATCAAGACAACTCTGTTACGTATGTTTGAGGCTACGGCCTTGTCTACCGTGTCGAGTGCAGAGTGGGAAAACCAAGACCTAGCAAGCGCTTTTGCTGACATGACAGTGGTTTACACGCGTTATACACGATCGACGTATGCCAGCGCGGAGGTTAAGGTAAATTTCATTCCGATAGCTTACGAAACGGAACCAGGGTCTGGGGACATGGACACGGATATGGCTGCAGCTACGGGGACGTTCCCGGCAAGCGCACGTACGCTTGCGTTAACGATGCCCACAAGGCCGCCAACACGGAACAAGCCATATATGGGGTGGTCGTCACGGGTGATAATGAGTGAACTTGTGACAAACATTGATTTTTGGCAAAACGAGGGGGCGTGTGATCGTGTAATCATGCAACTGAAAGACATGACCCGCGCTGCGACCATATGCCGAGCGTACCAACGCCTCCTGCTTGCGACCTTATTGACACGTGGAGCCGACTGTGCAAAACCCCTGGTTTTTGTGTACATTTATCTATCCGGTGATGTATGCGACCTCGTGCGGGACTACCTAAGCATGCTACCGGTCGGGTTCTTACGCTGTGATATATTTGCATGGCACGAGTCGCTTGAGTTGGACACGCGAAAACGCAGGTGGGAGGGTGCAATTTCCGGGTGCAAACGCAATCCCGTTTTGTTCTAAGAGGTTTTGAACGGTGACGAAGTGCCGTCCGCGGGGCGACGATCAGCGCCTTGGCGTGCTGTGGGCTCCGCGGGCGCTTCCAGCCGCGCGTCGCCACCAGCGGCGCCGTGTGCCGCCACACCGCCTCGCACCACTCGGCGCAGCTCCTACCGCTGCCCGGTGCTGTCGTAGCCCGTGTACACAAAAACGTAGTTATCACACGCCGTTTTTTTTTAATGATTTACCAAGTTGCAGTTTTGGCTCCGTGCTCACCAGTTGCCGTTAACACCACCGAATGGGAAAAGAGCTGTCCCTGCTGCAAGCGGAGTACCGCCTCGCGCTTGCCCGAATGCCTTTGTGTCCCGATTTGCAAATGCATGTGGCACATATTACACTGTCGCTTCATCTCTCCGAAACATTGACGCCAAGTGGCGATTACCGTGTACGCAAAGCCACTAAGCTAGCCTTGCACTGCCTGCGCGCGTTCCGCGCGGAGCGCGCTGAACGCGCTCGGCTGATGTAAACGGTTACCCCCTATGTAATCATTGTCGCAATCCAGTACATTCCGGTATATACACACATTTGCACACTAGTCGGTCAGATCAATCACTTCAGCAGCGCTACTTGGATTGGGTGGTGTTGTCGCGTCACCCAACGAGTTTGCAATCGATTGTTCCAGTGCTACCGACTGATCCACACCATGTCCTTGTACAGCCGAGTGTCGTTGGAATTGGTGACTTTCAAAGTCTCGCAGAGAGTTGGCGATTGCTTGTTCCAGCGCTTCCGGCTCATCGACACCGTGCCCTTGTACAGCTGAGGTACTCTTCCACGTACCACGGCGCGACATACCCGGTATCTGCTCACTTCGGGGGTGTCTTTTGACCGGTGGAGTCTTGCGAATGTGGCATTGGACTGCAATACGAGCCGCGTCTGCCTTGCGTTGTTTCCTGGGTGCATTCGGTGGCACAACGCCATGCTTCTCCGGTGTTTGGAAGTTTGACCACGGTTTCATCGCTTCTGGTGGGAAGCAGGACAGTTCCGGGTGTTCAAATGGGCCTTTCTTTGTCTGAGACTTGTCAATGATCAGTGTCGGGTGCCCCTGTTCGTTCACTTCGCATACGATCGCCCCGGTGTATACACCTGTAGGTCTTTTCACAACGACACGGTCTCCGACAGCGATTTGACCGCACCGCAGTCCTGTTACTTTCTGGCGGGGGTGAGAGAACATCTCACCGAGAAAGCGCCACTGTTGCTCCTCCTGGCGTGCCATTTCGCCTGGTGCGTTCCCCTGGCGTGTGCGTGCTGGTATATCAAAGATACAATACCATTGTTGCAATACACACAATATTGTTGGTCGCAAATTCACCCCAAGACGACTGTTAGATTGCGACCAAGTTACTTCTACAATGTGAATGACAATACTGAAAGCCACAAGAACCGCAGCGCACTTCAGCTTTTCTGAAGTGGCGACAGGGTGGGCGGCAGCAGGTGGGCGGTAACGGAGGGGTCAGGGGGAGACGGAGGGGTCAGGGGGGGGGTTGATCGTGGGGCCGGCCTCCGGACCTCCGGACCCCCCGGACCCCCCCCGGACCCCCCGGACCTCCGACAGCCAACACCATGACCAGGCGCAAGGCACAGCGGGCGAACCGCCGCATGCCGTACCGCACCAACCCGCCCCCGGACCCCGACCCTCCATCGGCCTTCTGCTTCGTCGCGTATGCGATGGTCGGCGCCGCGGTGTACAACAAGGAGGCGTCGGTGCTCCTGGGCCTGCTGGCTCGCGCGCTGACCTTTGCGCTGGCATGGAGCTACCGGCTCGCCGCCACGGTCGTCACCCTCCTTTCGAATCCCGTGGACACCGCTGCTCGCGCAGCTTTCGCCCTCGACACCACCCCTCACTTTGGCGCGCTGTGGCACCCCGACGACAACCCGGGCACCGCCGATCCGTACTACGTGGGCTGGCTCGTCGGTCAGAATCCCCACGGCCACGGGACGGCGATCGCGGACGTGGTGTCGTTACAAGGAGACTTTGTGGACGGGGTCCCGGAAGGCTCCAATATGCACGTGGAGTACGGCACGGGCGCCGTTTACGACGGCGCCATGGCCGGCGGCGAACCCCATGGGTACGGCACGATGGTGCACGAATGGGGCGACGTGTATACGGGCCTGTGGACACGCGGAGACTACTGGCTGGGCAACATGGAGTACGCCCGTGGGACGACGCACTTTGGCTTCTGGCACAACTTCGAGCCCGACGGCTGGGGCACGGAGACGCTGACGAGCGGCGCTGTGCGCGAGGGCGTGTGGGGCCAGGGGCTCGACGCCCTCCTAACGACACACTTCCCACCCTGCGTCTACGAGTGGCCGGAGAGCGAGGTCGTCCGGGCGGCCCATGCCTCTCTTATGGAACACCAGCCCTGTTCGCTGGACCTTTTCCGCCTCGGGGGCCGGGCTGCGCTCGAGTCCCTGCGCGACTACGATGCGGCCCCCAACGACGGCACGCGCTGCTGATTTTGTGTCCCGTCTGTGTAAACAACGAAGAGGGCGTTCCCTGTCTCGCTTTGCTTCGAACGTCGTTCGCCCCCCACTGTCCTCCTGCGCACCATGGACCTGGCCCCCCCGTCGATCATATGGCTGTTAGATTGCGACCAAGTTACCTCTACAATGTGAATAACAATACTGAAAGCCACAAGAACCGCAGCGCACTCCAGCTTTTCTGAACCACCATCTGCACCCTCGATTACCAATGGAAATCCCCACAAGCGACTGCCGCGCGACCACCGCCACAACTGAGTCCGAGTCGAAACCAGACACAACCCCACTCGCCGCCGCAAGCCTGGCAACTGGCAAGACGTCTACACAAGAACCGCATATCCTCACTTTCAGGCTCACATTTGACCCGGGCGACCTCGGCTCGCTTGACAGTATCGTCCACCAGCTGACGAACGGGAACCCGCAAATGTATCATCGCATCAAGAAATGGGAACTGGTTCACCCCAGAGGCCCGACTGATGATGATCAAAGCCGCAACAAGAGACACTGTAGTAAGGCTACGCGCGATGCTATCGACGAGCGCATAAAGAACTTTGACATGAGCCGGGTACTGTCCCCGGTTGATCCAGACTACGAATAGACGGCGCTGTGCGCACGCAAATGAATGAGAAAGTGTACAATTTACTCAACATTCACTTCACTCCCTCGACCGTGCATTGTGCCGAATAACTGTCGCATGATCTTTACTCGCCATTTCCACGATTCTTTCCCAATGCGCGCTTTGCCCCCATCTACCCAGAATAAGAACATTGCGTCTCGGTACAAACAACGCGTACACACGCGCCGCCCAGGAAAGCATAGACGGTGTTTACACTCCGTTCGTAGCTGATGATGCTACCGGTATCTCCTGCACGCAGGCGTCGGGTGCTTGTATTCCACAGGACTCTTCGATATATGCACGGAAGGACTCAGCCTCGGATACGCGCCCGCTGCACCACAGTTCAACACGAAACTTACCCGCGCGCGACTTGACCGCCCGTGCGCCGGTCATGATGGCATTATTTTTGACCGGGGATCTTAGGAGCAACACGGTGTGCTCAAACGCGTCGACTATTACCGACGGCGGAACGGTGACTTTTAGCACCGACCCACCGACAAGCGACGGGTCTTCCCACGCGGGTGAAATCCCGTCGCGAAAAAACGACACCGCCCCCAGCGTGCCCCCGTGCACCCTCACGGTGTTACCGTCGAGTGCTCGTAAGACCGAGCGGGCACCGCGCAGGCAGTCCCACAGTTGCTGCGAAGTGCGTTGATCGGATGCGACAGTGAGCGTACCCTGACTATGAGAATCCCCTCCGTGGATATGTACGTAGAGCGTGTGCGGTGTCAGTGAGCCGTCCATGCACACAGTGCGGTGTTCCCGTGTGTCATGGCGCGTCGCAGCCCCCTCGAATCCCGGAACCCCAAAAAAAGAGTGGGCTACCCGCGCCTCCACGTGTGACATAAACAATTACAATTGTAAGAAACAAAACAAGTAGATGGCGACGCCCGGTACGCGTGCTTCACCCGGGCGCGCTGTGGTTAGCAGCACTCCGCCCCCTGCGGCGACCCACGGCCCTAGTCATCACGCGGCGTCACCCGGGGGCGCTGTGGTTAGCAGCACTCCGCACCCTGCGGCGACCCACGGCCCTAGTCATCACGCGGCATCACCCTCGGCGCCCCCACGCCCCGTGGGTCGTCACGTTCTCAAAAAACCAAAACCGGTCGTTGCCACCAGCAAGTCAAATGCTACTTCGGACCGAATCATCATGGTCGTACTGGGTATAGCCACAGCGCTGGTGTACTACAAATACGATGAGCTGCGCGCGACGCGCACCAGTAACACCAAGCATGCGTACTTACTGGCTCTGTTTTGCTTGTGTGTCGGGCTTGGTTTCAAGATTTCCGCGGTATTTTTCCATTGACGTTTTTCGACTCCGCGACAACCAGACCGTCTTGCGCAATAAGACTGTGCGGAATGCACCACAGACACCCCTTCTCGTCATACGCGTCAATATTGTAGAGGGTCTTCCGCGCTACCGTGCACTTTTTACCGCGGATGACCAGTTGATCGCCGCTGTGATAACGCGGAGCTATGTTTTCGTGCAACCCGGCGACAAGACATGACGCTAGATGTCGCAATGAAAAACTGAGCCCTGCGATGACGATGCCTAGAAACGTCCCGGTGTCCGCCTCTTCCGGGAGCACCGCGCTGAGTGCGTCCATTATTTGACCTATGACCAAAAACGCGCACACCAATAATGCGGTACATTCGTACACGCGCATTTCGTCGCGAGCTGCGATGCGGCGGGTGCACCGCTTTTGCATCATAAACGCTGCCTCCCCCAGAGCGGTAAGCGCAAACAAGCGCGCAGGTATGATTGCATATTCGACCGTGGCCGAATCGGACCCTACAATCGGAACCGCGGCGGTGGCCATGAGCATGAGAAACGCAGCTGCGATCGCCGAAGCCAACGCCCCGTTGGGAACTTGCCCCGCAACCGACAAGACAACGGGGACACCAATGCCAATGAATGCAATACCAAGTGCATCGTCTTTCGTGACTAGCTCCGTCATCGATGCGTTTTTGTTAGTCGTTCAGAATACTTTTATGGTTGACCGAAAACTTGCGCCTGCTCCGCACGTGCTTTTGTATGGTCCGGCCATAGGCACCTCGCGCCCATGCGGGGACCCATCGATCCGGTATCGCGATGCCAATACCATAACCAGCAACCAGTTCGTACAGTCCAGTCAGCGCACTTGGATCTTCCTTGTCGGGGCTACCACGAAGGCCCAACTTTATGAGAATTCCGAGGGCCAACGCGAGTGGATGCAGCGCAGCAACAATCCCCAATGTAACATTGAAAACGGACTCAATGCGGCTGAACGGGAGGCGGGGGTCCATACCGTCTTCATGATGATCATTGTGTGTGCGCGTTGCTCCGAGGGCCGCTAGTGCAACAACCGCAACGCCGACAACCTGTCGCAACTGGGGGTACGCATCGTAACCGACGCTCACTTCACTGGCGGCGACGGCAGCCGCAACAATAGCGGCGTTGGGGAGCGTAATGATACCATAAAGCATAGCTACCGTGTTTTATGAAATAGCATAGAGTTATTTTTGCCAATTTCGACAGTATAACGGGACATTATAGGCTGGCCCCCGCAACAGCGCGACGGCCCGCGCACACGCCCCCCGTGGTCCACCGCCTCCTCTCCATACTGACACAATTGCGACCAACATTTACATACGCAGCGTGTGCAAGCCAAGGACAGCTGAGGGAAGAATAACGCTTCTCCTCAGCACCTGAGCCCGAGCCCGAACCCACACCATGTCGACCACCACCTCGCCTGAGCCGGCAAAGCGCAAACTGGCAGATGCCTCGAGTGAGGATGAAGTAGCGACGATCTGCCAGGCCCGACTCAACGCCGATGACGGCCAGAGCCCTAAGCGCCCAAAGATCAGCCAGCGAGAGGCTGTGCTGGCGCTGCTCAGGGAGCTCGAGAAAGAATGCCAGAAAGAGCTCGAGGAAGAGGCCAAAGACACCGCGGAAGAGCCCGCGGAGGAAGAGCCCGAGGAAAAGCCCGAGGAAGAGCCCGAGGCCACCCTGAGCTTCGACGACATCATCGATAAGGCAACCGAAAAGGATGTGGAAAAACACGCCGAAGAAATATGGGAGGTGTTTTACGCGAACGAAGATATCCCGTTTCTCTGCGGTCTCCTCCCCCCGTGCAAGGGCCAAGACTACGTATGCAACGGTCGCATCGGGTTGACAGGGAAAAAAGGTGAACCCGAGTGCACCATGAATGCAAAGTACGATTGGGGGGTGATGAAAAATGAAGCGTGGACGTGTCTCGCGTGTTACCAAGAACAAGACCCGGAGACCAAGTGCTCGAAAGAGAGTTGCCCCAACTTCCAGGAGTTTGGCCAGTGTGAACGCTGCCGACCGAGCTACGCCTTTCACTGAACAACTGAGGTAGGGCGAAGGGTGCGGGGGGAATGTGAAAAAAAGTGTATCGCAAAGAACACCCACTTGCACAACTCTTGCCTGATGTGTCACCGTTTCGTTACCATAATGGTGCCTCCGGCAGTTGTCGTCTGCTACCGACCCGAGCGCACGTGCGACCGCCCCGCGCAGCTCGCGCAGCTGCTCCAGCGCCTGCACGACCTCGCGCCCGCCGCGCCCGTGTATGTAATCGAGCAGTCGGACGATGGGCGCCGTTTCAACCGCGGCGCCCTGCTCAACTACGGCACGCGCCTTGCCCTCGACGACGGGGCACAGGGAGTTATCCTGCACGACTGTGACCTTCTCCCATCGGACGATCTCGGTCAGTACTATCGTGACGCGCAGCACCTAGCCCGCTCCCCCGTGCATATCGCGGCCGCCTATGAACGATATAAAAGTAAACACTTTTTCGGTGGAGTGGTCGGACTCTCACGCGCTCACATCCTGCGCGTCAACGGATTTCCAAACCGCTTCTGGGGATGGGGCGGCGAAGACCAAGCGCTGCGCGAACGCTGCCTCCGTTTGGATCTGCGCCCCGTTGCCGCCCGTGGAACAATCAAAGACCTCGAGGTCAGCGACGATGGTGCGCCGCTGACCCTTTCCGCCAAACTAGCCCGACTGGACGCCGCGAGCGCCAAGTGCCCGGTCAAGCGAGAGCATTTACGGGACGAGGCTCGCGCATGGGCGATCGATGGCCTGAATGCAGTGAGACCGGCAAGCGTCGCGGTGGTCGCCGCCCACTCAACCCCTATGGCCCACCTACACGTGGTCGTACAGCTACCTGACGCCTTTACGGCATGGGAACGCCATGCCGTCGCCCAAGCCTGTCACACAGCGGGATGCGTTCCGAGCGGTATCGTAAAACAATCCTCTATGGCTGTGGTAAAGACAAATGCCGAATGAAAAAATTGAAACTAGCACACCGCCCTGCCAGTGTACAAGAGTTCCGCCGTGCATTCACCGACACGGAAAGCGACGGTGTCATGGTGTCGATCGATGCGTTTCAGTATACGGCGCGTAGCACTCCGTCTGACGTCCGTATCGACGGCTCGGCATCTATTCTCCGCCGAGACGCGTCGTGGCGTCTGTGGACGGATCACGGGAACGTATTTCACGGGTACGCGTGGGCGCCCGGGAGTGCCACAAAGTGCATCCGATGTGCAGCCCCCGTGGACGCTAAGACGGTTTACCGGTCGCGCACGTTCCTGGGGCAGGAACACGACCGCTGCGGGGAGACGGGCGGGGCCCCGTGGCTGCGGATCATTGCCGTGGTAGCCACGAGTGCCGTGGTTGGGGTGTACGACTACTCGCTCGGGTCGCCCGCGACCGCACCCGATGCGACGACTCGCGCAGTGGGGGTCGCCGCAGCGGGGCTGCTGGTAATGTGGGCTGCGGCGTACATGGATGCGTCAACATGGGTCGCTCCGATGGAGCGGACGCACGGTGACACCACCCGGTGTGTCCAGACGACACTGGCTCGCCAGCGTGCACTGTACGGCCCCGCAAGCGGCGAAGCCAACGTGGCAAGAGCAGGTGCAACGGTCGCCGCGACGGCGCTTTCGTACCGGGTGCTTGGCCAGTGCACGTCCATGCTGACCGACTCTGCTGAGCGCTACATTGCCTCTGCAGCTGCGGGTATTGCTACACTGGTCTCGTGGCAATTGCTACACGGCCAGACCATCGCTCCGTTTCGGCGCGGAGGGATCCAGAACGAGTTCGTGATGTTTCCGCGGGCGGGGATCGATGGACTTGCGCTCGCGACGGTAGCGCGCTGTTTTCCTCCCGCAATGCCATCGCATCTTGTATTGGTTACATTCAACGGCAGCCCCCCCCGCGGTGCGGAGCGAACCGTACGTACGCTCCAGCGACTTTTTGACGATTCAACACCCGTGCTATACATATCATATCCCAGCGCCGATTCGACGCCTCAGTTTCGGTTCGTATGCCCGCTGCGCGATGCAATTGACACACTGCAGCGGCAGGGGAAATCGCCCCGGCGAAGTGTCTAGCGAGGCTCTTGCGATGCCGCAAACACCACCGCCGCTGGACCAGACCCGCCGAGCGCGCAGGCAGTGACTGTGACAACCGCAATCGTAATATCGGACGCGCGCGCAAGTAGCGCGCGGCGCAGCAAACGAACCATGCCCCTGTTTGGTATCGACTAATAGTTTATAATCTGTCCTCCATCTCCCTCTCGCGTGTGCGCTCCTCGGCTTCTGATAGTACATCCCTGTCAGCGTTGATGTCTCTGGAATCTTGTATACCATCACCGGCCTCACGTGCCGTCCTGCCTTCCTCGCGCACCTGCGCGAGCTGCTCTGGTGTCCGAGTAGTATCCAGGGCGGCTCCGGTAGATCCCGCCGCAGAGGTGTCGCCACTGGAATCACCAAAACCCTCATCCGCCAACGCGGCCCGGCGCCTCCCTGGTGCGGGGCGCCGTCCCGACCTCCAAGGGCGCAGCCCGCCGGTTTCGCGCAGCCCAGTTGGTGCTTCCGACGGTTCGGGGGTGGGGACAGGGGTGGGGGTAATTGCCGACATCCTACCCCGCAATGGTTCAGCTCGTTCCCATGCTTCGTTCATTCGCCTTACATCTCGCGCCGAACGGGCTTCTTTGGCATCGGCTGCGTTTTTTTCGTTTGCGCTCGCTTTTGCCCTTCGCTCGGAATCTTTGGCGTCCGCGTTTGCGCTAAACTCGTGTTGTTTGTTTGCCATTGTCAATAACAGAGCAGCGACAGCCGACGGTGGCAATTGTTCCCCTAAGTGCGCTCGCGCGAACGGGAGGTCCGTAAAGCCATTGGTGACATCTAACAGCGTAGCTGCGTCGCGTGAAGGTTGGTACGTGCACTTCACCGTTGCGTCACCCTCGCAATTTCCACGCGCAACATCTTCGCTGTCAGTGCCTTGAATGAGTGCATCGCATTGCGCCTGGGCGTCGTCATCTTCGTCAAAGTTTGCTACGCACCGCGCAGGTACCGCGGGTAGCCGTCGTAGTACGTCGACATCGCACCCTATGTTTTGGTAGGTGCGATGCTTGACACGCTGCCAGTGATCCTTTTGGTCGTGGCCCATGTTTTGCGTGATGTGGGCGTCCATGGTTTCGAGCGCCGTGCATAGGTTGTCTCCGGTCGCACTTCGGACGACGCAGGGGGGCTCCGCAAGTGTTATGTCAGTCGGCTTGATTTCAGACACGGCACACGCGCGTTCGAATGCTTCCGCGTTCACTTTGTTTCGATCCGCGACGCACAGACGGTACGCGTCGGCCGAGGCGTCGGTAGCCGCCTGCACGGAGGACGTTGATGTAAAGTTCGGATTCCAGGGGAGACAAAATGTCTCCGGGTCCGGTGGTCCTTCGTCTTGGTTGTACGCACATGACATGACCCCTAAGTTTTTGAGCGTGCCCATACGGGTGCAGGTGCGCGCGAGCGCTGGATCGGTACGGTCGTCTAATCCATGCAACTCATTGACGACGTCGCATACTGGTACATAAGGGTCGTAGCAACTCGTCTGTTGATATAGATTGTACGAGGAATCGCTTGCACATGTGTCGATCCGATGAACAAAGTCTGCACAGTCGCCTCGTTCAGGGCACGATGCAGTGGCCGACATCGTGACTACCCCATCGTCGACCGTCACGGGTTCCGGGGGGTCGTTGATGGTATTTCTGCGGACGTATCGCGCGCTCGGCCAGCACCGGAACTGTGCGCTCTCGTACAAGAAATAGTCGGTCAGGGCATTCTCGTCGGGGTCAAGACGCTTCCACGCCCCAGTCTGTTCGTCAAAGCTGTGTGGCGCAACCACGACCTTAGAGCATTGCTCGTCCACGCAGTCGCCGATGGTCCGCAACGTGTCGTCAGCGTCGTACTGCGCGTTCGGTGGGACAGCCATGGTACGCTTCAGTTCGGGTTTAAAGACGCACTGGGCTGTCGGGGTGCAGTCTTTGTCCGCTCTGCAAAGCCGCTGGACCTCATCTGGGTCCCCCCCATCCGAGGGAACGAGTGCACTACACTTTTGAACTAAAGCGGTAAATTCATCGTCGCTAGTCGGACCAGAAGGATCAAACGCCTCGGGTTTGGGGCTGCACTGAATTGTAACTAGTTCTCCTCGCTCCGACTCGCATCGTTCTCTCATTTCATCAACTGTACCCTCCTGTGCCACTATACCGGGCAGGTCGCCGGCCCGCACATCGTACGTTGTGAACGGCCCGACACACTGCGCCCCCGTATCGATGTAGTAACTGTCAGGTACAGTCGCGATGCTGATCGTGGCATCACATAGGCTTTGCGCTAATTTGTTTGATGACTCCAAGACGTTCTGGTCACGACATTTGCCACTTGGCTCGCAATTTGCCACTGCAGAGCAGCGCTCGTGACGCGCAAAGACGTCCCCCTCTTCGACTACCGCTTGTTCACATATCGCGGCTTGCGCGTGTACCTCAGCGTCGGTCTTTGTCGTGAGAATTTCCAGGTCGGGGATGCATTCCATGCTACTGACAAACCCGCCCCCGGCCTGACATGTATATTGCATATCTTCCATTGAGCCGTACACAGCGACGCCGCATGCCATCCTGTGTCGTGAATTTGCCGCTATGGTCCTTGGCACAGGGAGCGCCTTGTCAAGTAAGTTAGAAAACTGCGTAGGGGTGCCGGTCGCGTGAAACACGTGGGCATCCTGTGGCACTTTGTCCGCACACGCCATGTAGTGTTTGTATCGACGAAAACTATTTTTATTCGCATTGCGTGACAGTTTCCAGTATCGCCGCGGCCGCAAGCCGCCGTATTGCGCGCTTCTGATTGCCCTGGACGGAAAGGATACCGTAAGTTTCAATCGCATCCACCAGTGCACGTGAAGCGGGGGCATCATCATCGGTTCGCCGGCGCTTCTGCCCAGCGAGTTGAAGCATCACACGAGCCCAGGGTTCCACGTTGTCTTCGTCGCTGTCCTCGCGTTCGTCACCGTCGTCGCTGTCCTCGCTTTCGTCGCCGTCCTCGCTTTCGTCGCCGTCCTCGCTTTCGTCGCCGTCCTCGCTTTCGTCGCCGTCCTCGCTTTCGTCGCCGTCCTCGCTTTCCTCTCCATCTACGTCGCTCTTGGGGTCAATGCCCGTGGCGCTTGACGCCTGGCGAGGAAGAAACAGCGGGTAGGAGTGGTTTTTACCCCCCGCAAAGGCATCCGCCGCTGCTTCCGCAGCTACAATTAGCGGCTGATCGTCAAAGACGCCACTGCATGGGGAAAACACAACGTCGTCTTTCCACGTGATCCGCGGACGACAGTCTGCATGCTCCAACCACACCCAGCAGCGCTTGTCGTTTCGGTGGGTAACCACGGACATAAGACGCCCGGGTACAACACACGCGCGCGCGGCGCCCGTGTCTTTACGTAGTTGATCAAACTCACTATCCGACAATTTTCCCAGTGGGCAATTTTCTTTGCACCGGTACACGTACACGGGCATACGAACCGCACCTGTCTCTCGCAATCTATGGCGCGCACACACTTGCGCGCCACGACTTGCGGTGGCCGCCCCGCGCGATGTAGAAAAAAAGTTTACGAATCTCGGATTTGACGGCTTGCAATTCAGACAGCTACGTGAGATCCTCGATGTTGGCAAATGTGGCCCCTTCGTACACCGTGCAAAGCATGGAACGTTCTTTCCGCAGACGGCGATCTAATAGCAGCACTGTCCCCCCCTTAGCATCTGGGCCGCGCATCAGTCGCCCAATGGCCTGCCGGAGTAGCAGTCGCATCGACCGCACCCATAACAACCGGTACTCAGCTGCGACCGAATTACCATAGCGGGTATAGTACTTTTGTACACAGGGGTGGTACATTCCGTCTTTACGATCCCATGGGGCGTTTAGAATGACGACACAATCTAAGTTTTTGTCGTTCGTACCCGTCATAAGACCGCGGCAGCCATGGTAAGCACCGCGAGACCCGTGAAACAGAGTGCGATGGGGGTCGTCGTCGTAATAAATGTGCGAGGAGCCGGTAGCGGCGTCTCTGCACGCTTCATACTGCGCCCGCGTGCGCTTGCGTGCGGTAGACATCACCAGGCCCCGCCCTGTGCCAATGTAACGCGCGATGGTACGCGCTTCGTTGCGGTATATCTCCGTTAGCGTGCCCCGTCTCTCGTGATTGCGTACATTTTGCGCCCCTTTGTCGTTTTCTCCAAATACAATCCGCAAGCGATCGAAATGTTGCACAGTGGGTGTCTCGACGGTCGATGTCTCACGTGTGGGTTTCAGGGCAGCGTGGCTCCAAAACACCGACAGGTCTTCTTCGCGCCGCCCATACGGATAATCAAAAAGCGTCCCGCTGCAAAACACGCCCCGCCTGAACCTTCCCCACAGGTTACGCTGCATCCGGTTCCAAACGAATGTTTGGTCTGGGAACAGGTCAATCGTTGGTGCACTCGGCCCACCTGTCCCGGATTCACCGTCGCGGCGTTCTTTACCCCATATGTATGCACGTGGATTGTCACAGACAACCTCGGTCACTTTACTACGCAAGCGCTCGATGGCGCGCATACCGCGGAGCCCCCGTAAAACAGGTCCCTCAATGATTTCCGTTGTGTCATTTAGCGATGGCAACTTCGAAATCAAATCAAACAATTTACTGTCTGCGTGCTTGAAATCGGGAGGGGTGTTTTTGATTACATACGTCGCAACCCGGCGCACGTCGTTTTCGGTGATGCAAGGCATTGTTTCCAGCAACAGCTTGAGCTCTGCGCGTAAGTGATCAAATCTTTGCTCGCTCACAAGTGCGTCGGTACGGTCACTGATTGATGGTATCTCCGGGAAGTGGCAGTGGGCACAAACAGTTTGGAACGCAAGAGACAATGTGGGGTCCGTACGAGGGTGTCGTAGTGTGCCCAGCTCATCGTAGCAAAAATTCCAGAGGCGCTCAGGAATTTCATGGGCTTCGTCGGCTAGAATTACATCGGCGTGGCACTCGTCCGTGCAATTTCCTTCGGGGTGCTCGCGCCATCGGTGACATATCGGCTTTCCTGAGCGTAGCGATGTAAGCAACAAATCATAGTTTAGAACGACATGGCCGGCTTCTTCTACGCGCCTTGTAGCCTCGTCCTTTGGGCACGCCTTGCATTCTTTTTCACACCCGCATGAAAGGGCGGCGATCTCCGTCGCGGCAATTTCAGACAGGTGTAAATGCCGCTGTAACAGCGTGCAAAGCGTTTCGCGTTGCGTTGCTGCGAATTCACTTGACGCCTCCTCAACGCATTTCATGAAGATACGGTCAAACGTTGGTCGATCCATGGGATCCAGCATCATGCGTGCGTTTACTTCGGCGAGTGAAAGCGCTAGTGTTTCCGCTGACGTGAATGTTTCCCATTGAACTTCCTGGTTGAGTCTGGCGAGCGCCGCCGCGACGTTTACCGTGCACATCGCGTGCTCGGAGGTCACATCGGCATCGGCCGTCAGTATCAATGCGTCGCGAATATCCGCGCGCGTTTTTTCACACGCTATATGACTTCTAATGATTTCGTCCACCTCCTTGGCACATTTGGGGTGAAATCGGTTACACGTGACGGTGCGGACGGGCTTTACTTGGTTCAGCCCTGTGACCAGCTTTGTAATTTCTGTACCGGTGAGTTCGACGCCGGCGGTTTGAAGCGCCGCGTCCACGTCGAAGCGTCCAGGCTTCGCAGTGGCTACAAGGGCATTCGCCAGTTCTCGTGCCCGTGCCCCACTGGGTACGATTAATTTGACTGCATCCTCCATAATCTTGCGGTCTTGGGGGCATTGCACGCGCGCCTTAATTATCTTGCGCGTGCAGACGTACCTTCCGTTCCCGTAACGCACGGCGGCCGCCGCGTCGAAGTTGTCGCGCAGCTCGTCAAACAACTCTGCCTGCTGGGCGGTCGTGGGGGTTACGTAAATCGATTTTCCACCATATTGTTTCGCCGCCATTCCCGCAGAACAAAGCATGCGTGTTTTGCCATTTCCAGTTGGTACGCCTACGTAGGCAAACTCCTTGTTGTCTCGCCAGGCACGGGTTATCGTTTGCATCCCCTGTACCTGCGAACCATTCGGTGGTGAGTCGGGGTAAAGGCATTTGTAGCACGCACATGCGGATGACATCAAATCGGAGCAAAAGGCGGGGGGGGGCATAGTCGTGGCGCAGAACAGCGCGAAAGACATCGGCGGTGCATAGCATCTAAAAAAACACACGCTTGATTCATTCCACACACTACATACAGGCGAGCCCCGCCCCGCGCCACCAATCCGTTCTCAGCAGATGTCACCGCGTATGCGGCGCGCGAGCTGTACGTCCTTCGGCATGATCGTCACCCTGTTCGCGTGGATCGCCAGGAGGTTGGTGTCCTCGAAAAGGCCGACCATG
>VMHT01124746.1_pt1 | contig 19097 bp, 27 predicted proteins | sample 4693611 | NCBI WGS metagenome assembly VMHT01 (sample SAMN12280063, study PRJNA550983) | marine metagenome | isolation source: seawater sampled from same location over 5 years 0.02-0.2 micron viral filtrate | place: USA: collected off the coast of southern California halfway between the port... ...
AAAATTCAATAATGCTACCAATCTATCACATGTGCTCATGGACGGGGGTAAACTCTCAGTGCCATTTGATAGATTGAATGAATTTTACGATAAGTATATAGAGTCTGTAAAATCTGGTGAGAGGATTTACGTCGTCGAGCAAAAGAGTGAGACCTATAACTTTTTCGTTGATATCGACTATAAAGATGTCGATCCCCTAGGTATTGACGATATACACGACATCTCTAAAAATATTTGTGAAACTGTTAAATTTCATGGTGGTAAGGAATGTCTCGTTTCCGTATCGCCACCAAAGGTGTCTGGAGAACTAATGAAAACAGGTGTACATCTCAATTGGCCTAATTTTGTGGTTGATCAGAGTTCAGCTGTAGCACTTCGTGAACATATTCTAGTGTCTCTTTCTAAATTTAAAGGTGATATGGATTGGAATGAAATTATCGATTCATCGGTATATGGTGACACGCGTAGGAAGACTAAAGGAAGTGGGTTTAGGATGCCGTGGTCATACAAACGAGCAAAACATGAAGCGTGTGGGGGTCGGGGGTGTAAGGATTGTGAACATGGTAGGGTTGATCAGTTGGCTTATCTCCCAGTTTTTATTTATAGGGTTGGCTACGTAGCTTCTCTTGTGAGAATAAGTCAAGAACCGTCAGTTGAAATTCTTAAAATGTCAGCTGTTAGAACTGACGCACCTAACACAGTTTCAGTTGAATCACCTTCAGTGTCTATACGAGTCAAGGAAGATTCTTTTTCGGATGATCAGATGAATAATGAAATCTATGATGAAGAATTGAAAAATAATATAGAAACATTTATTCGAAAAAATATGGAGGGTCAGGGAAGTGCATACATCACTAAACTATTCAAAAACAAAGAAACATATTTCGCAGCGACAAATTCTAGATATTGTGAAAACGTAAAAAGAAATCATGGATCGAATCATGTGTGGTTCATCATAAGTGGGCAGTTTATTCTCCAAAAATGTTTCAGCCGGCATGAAACAATCAGGGGAAGACGCGACGGTTTTTGTGAACACTTTTGTGGTAGAAGACATAAATTAACAAATGACATTATTAATAAACTGTACCCCAAAAAAGAAACACTATCAAAATGTCCCGAAATCAAAAAAAATATAGAAAAGCCAGTGATTAAACAGATGGACGTAAAACCAGATCTTGAAAACTTCATTAATAAGAATATGAAATGTAGTGATGATACACGTGTAGTTAATGTAACTCGAAATAAAAATAATTTTCTAGTGTTAACCACCTCTAATTATTGTGAAACTATTTCCGGTGTACACGAGAATAAAACTATGTCGTACATCATCACTAAAAACAAAATAAAACAAAAATGTCCAATATGTAAGAAAAATAATGGAAGAACTCACATCTTACTCCCTAAAATAACCGGTAAACTTCACCCTAAAGATACTTAAACAGAACAGTGCTTAAAGTATAAATGACTCGTTCTCGCTTTGGTAGGGTTATAAAGAAGCCCGTTCTTTATATACCAGTAGAAACTGTCCTAGATGACGATTATGCTACAGATGATCATGAAGATTTTGAAGATGATTCAGTAATTGATACTGAAGATGAATATAATTCAGAAGAAGGTAGTGATGATGGTTATGATGAAGACGCTGATGAAAATGGTAATCTCAAGGATTTCGTGGTAGATGATGAGAGTGAGAGTGAGGAAGAATCAGCTTAAAAAAAACAAATTCTATATTAGAAATGGAAACTGATATTGGTAATCCTATTGAGTACAACCCCACTATAGACCCCTTAAATCAAGAAATTGAACAAGAAAAGCAGGAGATAGTTGAAGACCAGCCGTATTATTTCCATCCGAGTGAAATGAACTATCCACCTCCACCTCAGCAAAATGCAAAAATCGATATATTCACGAACATTGATAAATCTACGTGGATAATCGCGTTTGCTGTTTTTCTTTTAGGATTTTTCATGGGTAAGACTATGCAACCCGTTATCTTACGATACACTTAAGTCACGTATACGTCTCGACAGTTTAGTATCAGAATCTTCATAACTTTCAGGTGTTGTTGAATCCTGTGGAAATCCATTTAACCAGTGTTCCTCTGGAACACCAGAGTAAGCAACAAATGTTCCAATATCACCATATTTGGGGGGTATAAACCTATCCGTAATCGGACCCCTGTATGTATCTTCGACGAACCCTTTCGTAGTAGATGGTTCAGAAACTGTTTTGTTTTTTAAATCGTATTTTGGTTTAAAAAACAAAATAAAGAAAGCTCCGACTAGGAGTATCGTGATGATAATCCTAATCATTTTGTTTATTGTATATGAATATTATTTACGCGGATGAAACCTCTGGCTCACCGTCTTCCTTCGTATCCTCTACTTTCGCCTCAGTCGACTTGGCGTCCTCCTCGCGCTTCCTCTGTCGCTCCTTCATCTCTTCATTGACAATTTCGTCAGCCTCCTTAACCAGCTCCTCCATAGAAGTACCGGGCTTCTCCTTCTTAAGTCGCTCAAGAACCTCAGCAGGGTGAGAAATTGGCGCCTCGTCAGGCTTGGTGTAAAACTTCGAGTTCTCATCACCAGGTGTATATCCAGTCTTTGTATCCATCATACCCTGCTTACGTTCCTGGAACATACGAGCAGCCTGAGCCTGGTTCTCCTTGTATCCAGACATGATTTCCTCTAGCTTCTCGTTCGTATAATGAACATCCTCAATCTTTGCAGAATCGGGGGGAATAAGAAGCCACTTATACATATCTACGACGTAGATGTCAAACGTGGGATCCTCCTTTTGGAGACGCTTGGCGTGATTAGCAGCCTCGTCACGATTGGCAAAAGCACCACGAATCTTGATACCAAATTTATCATTCTTTTGGGGTGCATCTGGACCCACAATAGAGAGACACGCGTAGATTTGACCAGGTACAGTGGTATAATCTTGTTCAAGAGACATTATATTTATACATAGGCTTAAAACTTTAAGCCACTATCTATAAAATGCATGAATACTGGGATAAACAACCCGTACCCCGCGAAGGTACAGAACCCGGTGAAATAGACGAGTCTCGTGATGTCACAAAAAAAACAACAAAACTTCCAGAAGGACTTGTATGGTCTTCGTGTAGTATGAAAGAAGCTTGTGATTTTTTGAGAGAATACTACGTCGTACACGGACAGTTTAAATTGGCATACACAGTTGAAGGTCTTAAATGGTCTATAGACGATAGTATTTGTATTCGAAATATCGACACAAAAGAGTTGGTGGGGTACATAGCCAGTACACCTTTGGATGTGAATGTAGAAGGTGAGGAACATAAAATGACCCAAATTGATTACCTATGTGTACACCCGTCGTATCGCTCATCAAGACTCGCACCACTTCTCATAACCGAAATTAAGCGTCGAGCGAATAAGAGAGGTATTTGGCAGGCTATTTATACAGCCGTGACAAAGATTCCTACACCCATCACTAAATCATGTTATTGGCATAGGTTCTTAGATGTGAAACATCTCGTAAAGACTGGATTCCACCAAACAAATCGACTCCGTGAAAAGTTTTACGAAATTCGAGGTCCATGTAAACATGTATGGAGAAAGATGAACATAGAAGATGTACCAAAAGTAACTTCGATACTCAAAGAACACGTAAAAGAATCTAAGATAGCTCCTGTCATCACAGAAGACTATGTGAAACGAGTCGTTCTACCTATTCACTCATACGTGAGCGACACAACGGACGATTTCATTTCATTCTACGATATTCCGTATGAACGTCGAGACGGCTCGGGAACTATAAATCAAGTATATAGATTTTTTATAGTGGGTGATGTATTCAACGACGCTTTTCTCATAGCAAAGAATCTCGGGTATCATGTATTTAACAGTGCTGAGGTGGGTGTGTGTACAGAAACTCTTGAAAAGTATAAATTCATCAAAGGAAATGGTTTTGTATACTATTATTTATGGAATTGGCACCTAAGTGAGGTACTCGAACCTAAAGAAATCAATCTTATTATTCCGTAAAATGAAGACCGGTGGTACGGGAGGTGCGAACACCAATGCAAGTGGAAAACCCTTCGAGGATTGTTTCCGTCCCACAGGTAGACATATAATTGGCGATCGTACGTTTACGTACATTGACCAAGACCAATTCGTCGAGTTTATGAAAGACCTCAAGGATCCATATTGGGAACACAAAAAGAAGCCTGATGGAGCGTTCGTGAGTGATGACAAAAAAACACTATTTATCATTGAAGCAAAACATCAGATTGTGAGTGGCTCTGTGGATGAAAAGATTCGTGCGGGCCCATGCCTACTCGAGGAGTATAAACAATTGTATCCCAGTGTTGAAAATGTTCATATGATGTTTATTGTTAACGATTGGTGGTTTGGACGCCAGAAAAAATATGAAATTGCTATTAAGTTTAACGAAAAACACGGGATACCGGTGTTTTTCGCGAAACAAGTGGGCTCAAAATGGAAAGTTCATATTCGAGATAAGAAGTGGACAATTTACCCAGCTTTTTATGGTGTCGATGAAGATGCTATTTTTGAGTGGATGACGAAACAAGTACTTCGGTCGTCGTAGATTCGGGATTTTTACTATTTATAGCTCGACGTGCTTTCACGTCTTTTATATTGTAATCAGAAAATGTATTCATAACTAAATCAACTTTCACGTTACTCATCACAAAATCAACTCCAGATGTCTTAGTTAAATTGAATAAATCTTCATGGTCTTTTACCCCAAATCCATCCTTTGTATATCCTACGAAGGATGTTTTTGTCTCTGGTGCATATGGTGGGTCGAGATATACAAAATCATCTTTTCCTATTTCCTTAAACGCTTCACGGAAGTCGCATTTTCTAAACTGGACCTCTCTGATTAGGTCGCTCACTTTTGAAAGTTCTTTTTTGGTAAGAATTGTAGGTGTTGTTTTATAATGACCGTATGGCACGTTAAATCCATTAGGTCCTTCACGATATACACCCCTAAAACAAGTTTTGTTCAAAAACATAAACATCGCTGAACGCTCGGGTGTTTCTTCCTTGTTTGAATTAAATTTCTTTCTCATCCAGTAATAATAATTTTCCTTTGATTGTTTAGCCTCTTTGAGAGTCTTTGGTTCGCGATTAACCTCGGTACCTAAACACTTATCATACTCATTGAACATCTTCTGTAAATGTTTATGTACCACATTTGGTTGTGTCTGAATATTCTGATATAGGGCAATCAGCGACCCGTTAAGGTCATATGCACATACCTTGCCATTCACAAGACCTTTGGATAGTACCGACAGAAGAACACTTCCACCACCGACAAATACTTCGTGATAATCGTTAATTTTTGTAGGAAAAGAACCTAAGACATCTTCAATAATTTGAGTTTTTCCACCGACCCATTTAATAAATGGTTTCATATTCTATATTGAAATTAAAGTTTTAAGCCCTTCTACATTCATGGAAGAGATTCGCAAAAACCACAATGACGCCAAGAGAAATCTAATACAAATGGTATCAAAAGAAGGAGAACATATTCTCGATGTGGGGTGTGGGTTTGGTGGAGATCTTCAAAAATGGGCAAAGTGTGGGGTGAACATTAACATGTGTGATCCCGAACCATCAGCGCTTATAGAAGCTCGTTCCCGTGCTAAAAATATGCACATGCGAGTCAATTTCTATGAGGGTGATATTCATAATTGCCCAAATAGAAAATTTGATGTTGTGTGTTTCAATTTTTCTTTACACTATATATTTGCAACGAAGAACTTATTTTTTAGTTCGATACACGAAATAAGAAAACGGGTAAAACCGGGTGGTATTCTCATGGGTATCATCCCAGATTCTGAAAAAATAAATTTTAAAACACCGTTCATTGATGAAAGTGGAAATTTTTTCAAACTCAAAGACCACGGGAATGGTGGTTTTGGTGAAAAGTTATTTGTAAATTTGGTCGATACACCTTATTACGCGGATGGACCAAAATCAGAACCCGTGGCGTTCAAAGACTTATTGATAACACATTTAGAAGAATTGGGATTCAATTTAGAACTTTGGGAAGGTCTCTCCGGAAATCCTATATCGGAACTCTATAGTAAATTTATCTTTGTATATAAGAGATGAGAACATTCGCGCTATTATTGATAATCAATATGGTAGTTCTTTATTATACCAGGCAACCGAAGGAACTTATCGATGTTAAGGAAAAATATACCATCCTCAGGAAACACCTTCGTGAAACAAATAACGAAAAGTATCATATGCTTTACAGGACTATACCCCTCACGGGTATGAAACGAATGCAGGGTTCGGTGGGTTCCAATACAAACAAAGGCGGTGAAATAGTTGTGTGTCTAGATGGTAAACCGAATGAGATATTTCATGTTTTGATTCACGAATTGGCACATTGTACTGTGAGTGAATACTCACATTCCCCACAATTTTGGGAAAATTACATCGAACTTCGGGACATGTGTATTAATTTGGGTATTTACGAACAAATTCCCGAAAGAACCGAATTTTGTGGTCAGCACATTCAGGATAAATAATCTCAGTTTAGTTTAAATGAAGACGCCGGTAAACATTTTGATTACGGCCATCGCGTACTGGATACTCCTATACGTCGTAACACTCGTACCACTTATATCCAAGAGTTATCATTTAAACCTCATATGGTTTACTGTCATTATACCTAATGTTATTCGATTCGCTATCGGTAACATCCCACGTCTCGCGGTAGACCGAGTATTTTTCCTTTCCACAACTTTCATCGCGTTAGTTATTACCTTTTTCATCAACCAGATTTCATCTGAAACAAAGAAAGCTATGACTGATCATAAAGCCGACGTTAGCAAGAAACTTAAATTGAGTGCCTTGTTAGCGGGGACGTTTGCTCTTGGTGCTTTGGGTACGTATTATTCTGGAATCGATAATTCTATTTATAGTAATATGGGCTGGGAAAGACCTGTTTAAGGCTTAACCACGTAGTCCTTCATGAAATAGAAGACAATCGCGGCTACTACACCGGTAGTCGCGAGGCCAACCATACTCCTACCCCCTTGTTCGTTAAGGAACTTGGGGATAGAAGTCGCCAACTTGTCCTGGACGGGCTTGCTCACCGCAAGACCCGTACACGCCGCCACGAGAAGAGCGGTCATTTGTTCATCAGTGAGATTCATGGGATTCTTACTGGCGGGCTTCTCAGCCTGTTGCGCATGCATTCCCTGAGGCTGGGGGGCAGTCATCTGGGGCATCATACCCTGCATTTTGGGTTCGTCGGTCATCATAGGGGGTTCCATCATGATATCGTTAATGGGAGTAGAATCCATCGTCTCTTTACTTTGACTCACATTTTTTTCAGGTTGAATTTGCGCTTCGTTTTTTATAAAAGATGTGGACTGATTCTGACTAATGGGGACCATTCCTTCTCCGTCGTCTGAAAGATTCATGGTATACACTTTATCAGAAGCCATTTAATATACCAATATGTTTTAGAACAAATAACGGGACGCACCTATTTTGTCTTGGTGATTTTGAGGTTTGTCTTCTTAGTGGCCTTCTTAGCGTCATCCTCCCTCTGTTGAAGGTGTTTTGGGTTGTACATCTTCTGATGCAGTTTCCATAAACTCGGTCCCCCAACCCTGAAACCCTTTCTAACAGTTGCTTTGTACCAAAATACACAATCCTGGATCTTGTTAGATTTTACCGTATTATCTAACACGAGGCATTCATAATTTTCCGTGCAGGCATCCATCACCTTACAAAACATATCAAAAGAAGGGAATATACCAAAAAAAGATTTGTAAAGTTTCTCTCTATTTTGAATAATGTTCTCCCTGAGGATAAACACGTAATCTACATTGGCTCGCAATGCTGGTGGTAAGTCCATCACATATTGCATTGTCAACATAAAGAAGATTTTCCAGTGACGACCGTTCATAAAACACTGTCGAATACACGTATCTTTTAGAAACTTTGAGTCGTACATACAGTCATCCAGAAGCATAAACGCCCCACAATTGGTTTTACCCCCACCCACTAACTTTCTCTGTCGAGCCATAACTCTCTCTATAGCATCTCTGTCGTAGTCACCGTATATGAATAAATCTGGGATGAACTCGGAATAAAAATGGTTACCCTCTTCTGTTCCTGAGAGTACAATTCCCGCTGGGAGATGTTTCTTGTGATACATGATATCTTTAACCAATGTCGATTTACCGGTGTTACGCTTACCTATGAAAACACACACCCTGTCATCTGTAATTGTCTCGGGTTTGAATTTCCTCAATTGAAGATTCATTCTATTGTACTGTCTCGTTTTATTTAACAAAATTTTACTCATATACAGTAGGAATGGCTGGTCGTCTGAGACTTGCTGCCACCGGGGTCCAAGATGAATGGCTCACAGGTGAACCACAGTTTTCATACTTTCTAACAAACTTCAAACGTCACTCTAAATTTGCTTTTGATTATGTTGAGAGCCAATTCGACGGGGACATAGATTTTGATAAGAGTGTTATATGTAAGATACCCGGTGACAAAGGCGATTTGATTAAAAATGTCACATTGAAGGTTACACTGAGTGATCCCAAACCAGATGACGGTGATGAAAATGACATGGTGTGGTCACCGTCTATAATTACTCATATGATAGACTACGCAGAACTCTTAATAGGTGGACAACCCATTGAACGAATTACAGGAGAGTACATCTATATGCACCAACAACTTCACAATACAAATGACGATATCGAACAGACGCTGTACTTTCTTAATGGACATGGTAATTATCTAAGTTATGCAGATCCGTATACATATTTCCTGGATATTCCTTTCTATTTTTATAGGAATCCATCCCTGGCTATACCAACATGCGCACTTCAAAAACAAATAGTAGAGGTGAGAATCAAACTAAAACCAATTTTAGATCTCGTTCGAAACGTGAGTAGCACAGATCCGGGTGATTCGTACGCCGATGCATCCGCCTCAATCTTAAAGTTTTCACTCGATACCGAATTTGTATATTTGACAGAAGAAGAAAGAAACTTTCTCATAACCCGACCACTCGATTACGTCATCACACAAGTTCAAATGTCTAAATTTGTCATGAAAGCCGGTGAAAATAAGAAAAGTGTCATGTTAAATTTTCAACACCCCGTGAAAGAGTTACTATTCACATCACAAAATGATGTTGCTTATCTCACAAACGTATCAAACTGGTACAACGGTATAGTAAACGCAGAATTGAGATTTAATAATGAAATTGTATTTAATAGGAGTGGTCTATTCTTAGAATACGAACAACCACTTAAACATCACGTGAACGTACCATCTGCATTGGTGACTACAACACAACCGTTTAATGGGGTACTTCCAAAATTGGGTCCCTCTACATTCGGTGTATACTCATTTGCATTACAGCCTGAATCACCATATCCAACCGGACAAGTCAATATGAGTCGTATATCACATAAACTGTTCACAATTGAAATCGCAGTGCCACCCGCCTACACATCATTTGACAGTACGACACGTATTTATGCTATAAATTATAACGTTTTGCACATTAATAGTGGTTTAGCTGGATTAAAATTTTAGATGGATATAGTAGTAATGGCTGGGCAAATTCAGTTAATGGCAACTGGGCCTCAAGAGCAATTTTTCACTTTAGATCCAGACTACAGTCATTTCATTGAGAGTTTCAAGAAGCACTCTAATTTTTCTAGAGAATATGTCGATATAGACTCGGAAAATGGAGCCGATTTTGGAAAAAAAGTTAGATTTAAGATTCCGCAGAATCAGGGGGATATCCTGAAAACTATCAGTGTGAGGTGTACACTCCCAGAAATTCTAACGAGTACCACGATGTATATCGAATCTGTCGCACATGCTTTGATCGAACATGTAGAATTGATAATAGGTGGGAAGGTTATACAGCGTATAACGAGTGACTATCTTCAGATATATTCAGAACATAACGTCACACAAACGAAACAAAAAGGGCTCGAACAACTTATAGGTAAGTATCCATTACGAACGACTGATAAAAGGGTGGGTGAAGTAATATCAGGGGGTGGGGGTAATACGGGTATCATCATACACGATACATTAGGATTAAATACTGATGAGACCTTTTTCATAGATATCCCCTTCTATTTTTATAATCACCCAGAACTTGCCATACCTCTGTGTGCTATCACGAAACAGGAAGTCGAAGTGGAATTCAAACTGAGAGATGTACAAGATTTGGTCATTAAAGGTGATGGTACGTATATCACATTGAATGAAACACTCAAAATTAAAGAATTTCAACTTTGTACAGAACTTGTATTCATCGATTGTGAAGAACGAATTAAATTTCAAAAAATGAAGAGAGATTACCTCATAACACAGATTCAACAAAATATATTCGATGTAGACGCCGGTGTTAATACAGGAAAGTTCAAGTTAGACTTTGATAATCCCGTGAAGGAACTCTACTTTGTTATTCAGAGACAGGGAACTACAGGGGATGGTGTGAGTCAGGGGAATTTTGTAACTGTTTTTGATTATGATAACACGGCGAGTGTAGAAGGTGGAAAATTCATACTTTATGAAAATTTGGATCACTTAACACTCACGTTAGACGGTCAGGAGATTATCACACGTGATACAGGGAATGTCATATTTCTAAAGGCTGTTCAGGGGGCGATTCATCATTCAAAAACACAGCTCATTCGTCGCTTTTACTCGTATAGTTTCGCGCTCCAGCCGGAAGAGTGGTATCCAACAGGACAGGTTAACTTCAGTTTAGTGAAAGAGCAACTTGTGAACCTAAGTCTCACGAATTGTCCAGATTTTAACAGACAAATACGCATCTACGCTTTGAGCTATAACACTCTTCGTATACGTGGGGGAATTGCCGAAACTCTTTTTGATTCTAAACAATAAAGATGAATATGCAAACGGGGTTCGGTGATACCGGAGACGCTATGTTTGAACAATATATTCAAACCATGACTAATATTATTCTTCCAGTTTTTGAAAAGGGTATAACACTTGCATGTGACTATTCCAAAGCTTGTGGACGAGATACTCTCCTCTCAGAAGATGTGGAATATGCAACAAAGTATTGTGCGATGTATAAAGTCGGTGAAGATGTTGGTTCTATTTACCCAGAAATATATGAACAGGTTGACGATGACGATGAAGATGAAGATGAAGAAATGCCCACAGTTCCATCAGAAGACTGTCCACCATTCGAACGTTACTCTGGAAACAATCCCATTTTTTTACAGGTGAACGACGCTTACGACCGTTGGAGTGATTGGAAACCTCAGAATCCGACAGAAGAGATGTTAAAAAATGCTATTAATAGTAATGAGCATCTCAGAACCTGAAGGATGGAATTTTTCTGATAAGACTAAGTTACACACATCAAACTTAGATTCAAGCTCTAGTGATGATTCATCAGATGATGAACAATTATTTTCAAAAACAAAAACAATAAAGAAAAAAAAGTTTAAAAAACCTGTAGAAAAGGAGAAAATCATAATTGATTAATTTTTTTCCTAACCTATAGTATAACAACAACGATGTCGGCCGCCGCTCTCCAGACCGTAAACCTTGTCACCCAGGAACTCCAGACCCAGACCCTCAACTCGATTGTCGGTGGTTTCTCTTTCGCCGCTGCCATGTCGTGGATGGACTTTGTTCGGTGGACTATCACCCAGATCGTAAAGGTCCCCAAGAACGGTGGTGCTCAGTACGCCATGACCGCGGTCCTCACTTCCCTCCTCTCTGTGGTTGTCTTCTTAGTCATCTCCAGGATCACTGGTAAGGCTTCTAAGCCCGCGCAGCCCGTCTACGCGATAACCCGCTAAATGGTTTGCTTTTCATTAAAAATATCAATAATAGTCCAGCTAAAATAATTAGCGCTATATACAAATACTCTTTTCTCCATGTATAAGAATTCTTTATAACTTCAGGAATACTTATTATTGGCTCTTTCTTTTCGGTTTTTTTAGGTTCTTCGGGTAATGACACTTTTGGTAAGTTCTCGAGTTTATCGGTAGATCCCGTCATCTCAAATTTCAGTATATGGTCTTGATTCCTAAAGTCATACGGAATAAGACGTCCGTGACTCATATAAAAGAACTCAATTTTGACATCTTGTATCATTTTTTGACTTCCAGTATGGAAATTATGCACCAACATATCGTCAGCTCCGTTAAAATTGATAAAACCGGAACCATCTAGAAGTATATGTCCAGTATAGAAAGGTGTAGACGTATATATAGATTGTGTAAACTCATCAGAACCCGTTGTCAGTTTTAATACTAAAGAATTTGGTCCATTTATATTTATAGCCCCAGATTTGATATTGTCTGTCACCGAACTATGGTTTCCCGAACTAAAACCCAAAACCTGATGAGGTGTCGTAAACTGTGAAGAATTACTCGAATACCCATTCGTACCATCATAAAATTCAAATGTAAATGCGTTATCAGACGCGTGTGTATTGGAAAATGTCAATGCATTTGTGTCTGTATCAAATACGACCGAGTTTATATTGGAATCTGGTGGTGCGAGTTTAGTGGCTAAATCACTGGCTAGTTCTGTTCCTGTGCTGTAGTTTGTTTCATCTAATGAAAAAACATTTCCATCAACACTAAATGTTTTGTTCGTCGCACATGTAATCAGCTGTGGTGTAGGAATTCTCGCAGATACAAGTTTGATATTTGTTACGTCATAAATAGGGTTATCCAGTGTAACGGTGTAATTATTAGCATATGAATATACATTGGTATCTCTTTCGCCACTATCTATGTTAAGGGTATGGACCTTCATTAAAATACATGTATAATATTTTAATGAATGTTTTTGTCTAAGGAAATAAAAATTAATGAGAGAGTGAATGAGAAAGGGGGTTATTCTGGAGCTGTCTCTTGGCTATGTCTAGGTTGTTAGTGTTAGGATTCGCATTACCTTTATAGGCGTTAAACTGGTGATACGGCTTTTGTTGATACTGTTGCGTCCACCCACCGTTGGCTGCGTTGACACGTCCATCGATACGTGTAGTATCCGAACGAACGGCAGTAAGAGCACCACCCTGTTTGAGAGCTGTTTCACGAACATTCATTCGACCCGCATTTCCCATCCGGTTTGGCTTTCCTCTTCGGTCCTCGGGGCGGAAACCATACTTCATGAGTTCTTCATTATTCTTAGAAGCCACCTTTACAGCGGCGCTGTTGGTGTACGCACCACGATGACTATGAATACCCGGTGCTGGGTGATTCATGTATGTGTATTGTTCATCTGTGCGGTCAGTCTTGAATCGAGTAGGATCTTGTGGCATCGCACCCGCCGATATGAATCGCTTCGCACCATTGAATCCTAAACCATCCGCACGGTGACCAGTCTCTGAACGGTTAGTGGTGCGCTTAGTCTTTTCGTGTTCATTGCGAGGAACAACACCCGACATCCCCTGCGCCCGACCAGCCATGGTGGGTCTCCTTGATGGAAGGAAAGATGTGGTCTCCGGTTTGTTATGTGTAAGCTCACCAACCTTCGCAGAGCGACCACCAGTAACATCCGCCGCTGGACCGGTGCGTCCTGGAAGTGTGGTTAACCGATATTCACCAACATTAACCGGGTTCACACGAAAGGTCTGTTGAAAACCACCGACGGCTGGTACATGAGCACCAACACCCAAACCCGGTCCGACGAGTTGTTTCTCGACGGGTGACAAATTATTCATACGCCCATGATCATACATTCGATTGCGCATGTTCAGAATTTCTTGACCACCACTACGTTGTTGGGGGCTGATGTCACCGAAATTTTCCATTTCCATTTTGTGTTGAACTTCGGGGGATGCGTCAAAATTATTAGATTCTACTATTTCAGGATTTTTCATTGTTGGTGGTACGTTGTCGACCTTGGGTGGTGCGGACTTGGTACTCAAATTCCTACCGGCAAAAACAAGACCAGCAACAGCCATGAGCGATATAGGATCAGCCATTCTTACTTCTTATTAACATTTTTATTAAGATACCTTCGCTCAAACAGTCCATTCTGGAGTTCGGCGCGAGTACTAGATGGGTCATATTTCTGAGTACGGAGAGGAACCTTACACTCCATGTTAGAGAGTGGAAAAAGGTTACGCTCGTACGTCTGAATTATATGCTTGTTAAATCGTGAAGTAGATTGAGGGCGAAGTTGATCACTCGTTTCGATATACTGCGCTGGGGAGCCCTTACCCGCCATATAAGGGGCGGTACCGTACAACATAGTGTTGGGACGGCAATCACCACAGTTTAAAGCACTGGGCTGGGGGTAGACGAAAATTTCATCATTTGCTTTTACTGGAGGAACGGCACCCGTATTTTGAACAATGGAAAGTCCAGGTTGAAGTTGATATGCCATTTATTATTACATAAGAATATTTATCTAGCAAACATGCCAGAACGCTTATCACCGTGACTACCGAGACCGGAAAATGCCTCGAGCTGAACACCGCGAGCGTTGGGATTACAGAAGCGGGTGTCACTTTTACACATGGGAGCATTTTTTCGCCCATAAAGAGATTCCGCAAAAGCCGTCTGGTCCCCTGGGATTTTAGTCACAGGGTTTGAAACGAATTGACGTTCCATGGCGTTACGAAGATACTTGGGCATAGGTGAACGAGAACGACCAGCATCATATGGAATGCGGTCACTTGTGTAGCTGTTCACAAACGGTTTAACAGTGGGGTAATAGCACGCCTCCAATCTATTCGGCGCGTCACTAAAATCAGTGATCATGACATTTCCCATGGGATTATCCGGTGTTGGCATTTGACAGGTAACACCTTCGACTGAACCACCGTATGTCTCCTTAACCATCCTAGACTTATAAAGAACGTAGATAACAGCGATGACAGTCGCACCCAAAACAAAAACCCTTGGGTCACGGCGAATGAGATAGAGTATAGTGCACACATAAATTACGAATCGGGAAGCGGCATTAACCCGGTCTTCTGGAGTTTGTTCATTTGTTGGCCAGAATTGATTAACCTGGTCAGCCCTCACGAGCTGCTGAGGATCGTCAAACCAGGCCTTCATTTAGTATATGTTAGGTTTATTTTTTGGGAAGACCACCAAGCATACTACCCATCATTTTCATGAGAGATTCTTGGTCGATATCACCGTCTCCATCCTGCATTTGGCTTGCGACACCCTTCGCAATCTTTTCGATTTGCGAAAGAGTGTCATCTGGGAGAGAAGTGATAGTCGTACCGAGCATGTACAGTGTTTGGAGATACTGCCAGGTGGCAGCCTTTGTGTTTGTGGACATATTACCCCAATACTTCTTAATATCGAGTTCCCTGAGAAACTCTATGTTCTCAACCTCTTCGAGTAAAAAAGTCTCATCCTTGGCAGAAATCTTTCCGGCGTAAGGGGTGACACCGTCCATAAAACCGTTTACGACGAGACGGGGATTGGTGGACTTCAACATGTCGAAGGAGGTGAGCATTTTCTTAATGCCTTTTTCATCTGGAAAAGTCTTGTGCAATTCCACAAGAAATTGACTCATCATATCGTTAAACGCAGAGACGGACGCCATATTCTTATACTACTGGTTAATCTTTAAGTTTAGAAAGGTTCACTAGAGATAGCTTCCTTCTGAGCTAAACCACCTGATATAATAAAGAATACCAGTATTGCGTTGAGAACGGCAGGTTTGGTATACTTATTGAGTTCTAATTTACCTTCGTTATTCAAATATGCTTTGAGGTGAATATAAGCGGCGGTTATACCAGCTGCAATTAGGGCGGCACTCACTGGGTCGCGCAAATGATCGGAGAGTTCCATTTAATTATAACGGGGATTTTTTGTACGCTGCTCTGGTGCATCACCAAATAATACGTCATCGTCTGTAGGTTGAAGTTGAGGTTGTTCCTGGGGGTACGGGGAGGAAGGGGGTACCGCAATTGGTTCTGAGACTGGTTCAGGTGCATGTACACCGTGTACAGTTTTAAACTCATTTTCAAGCCCAGTGGGTTGGGGGTCGCCCATACCGTTCATTTCATCCAATGGTTCCGGTTCCATCATGGGCTCGGGCTCGGGCTCGGGTTCGCCGAGGGTTTCCTCTACATGTTCGTCAAAAACGTCTGGGTCGGTAGTGTCTTCGACTTCTCCATCTAAAGAAATATCCCTAGTCTCTTGTGACATATACGTTTGGAGGATTTGTTGAACAGGAATCAATTCTTTTACGGTATTTTCGATAGAGAGGGAAAAACGCATGGTGAGATTTTCATCACGAGCATATTCACTCTGTTCTTCATGAAAAATATAGGGATCTTTGTATAAATCTCGCGCGGCATTGTTGTAACACGTTTGAATAAATACTTCTTCGGTAGGAAGCTTCAAGGAAATCTTCTTGTTATCAGCCTTGAGGCGAACCGCAGAGAGAATCTTTGTACAGGCAACAAATACAGCTGCTAAAAGGTCACCAAACCAAGAACACCTGTCCGTGATATTATCGGCGTGACGCTTCGACATCGCATTCGACCAATTAGGAACCTCTTTCAACAACTTTTGAAACATGATGAGAACTTGTTTACCTTTAGAGGTCTTCACAGATTCAGCATACATCTCCTGAAAAACTTCAATCATAGGTGGGCACATGATGATACACATCTGTCCGAGATACTCCTTCTTCGCTTCTACGAGAACGTTCAGATTGTCCATTTATGATTAAGGGGTTTTTTAAATGATGTTTTCCTACGCACTTCGCCTGTACTGATTCGCCATCTTTTTTAGATTCAATAGATTGGGTAATTCCACATCATCGTCGTTCTTTACTTCTTTTTTCTTTTTAGATACAATCCACGAAACGTACACATCGTAATCGCTCAAGAGTTTTACACTGAACCCACCTAGTTCGAATTGTCTCGCTACATATTTAGCTGCAAGTCTTCTATCAAATGTGGGATATCCAAGTAAAAATGTTGGAACGGTAAGAAAAATCTGTTTATGACCAAGTTCCACAGATTGTTTAATTTTTGCAGAAAATTGTTCATAGATTTTCATGTATATTTCCTTCCTGATTTGTTTTCTTTTATCATCAATCTTAGTAACGTCATTGATGCTCAACATACAATTACTCTAACTTATTTTTAGCGGAATCAAACTCACTTTTGGTAGGAACAGCGGCCTCTTTGACGAGTTCATATTTGACAAACTCTTTACCTGCAGCACCCTCTGTAAAAGCGGATACATCATCAGGCGCCTGAACACCCAGAGGTTGTGAACGAAGAGATACGATACGGGATTTTCCGTTCTGAACCTCGAACGAGGCCACTATAGAGAAGCCAAACGAGAAACCATCCTTTTTCACGCTCATAAACATGACTTCGTAGATCTCAAGACCATCTTTCCTGTAACCGTCGATACCAGTCGTCTCGATAATGTAAGTACACATACCGGTGCGCTTATCTATTTCATTATTCGCTTGAATAACGAATTGTTCCATCATGTCGTTATCGACACTTATTTCAAATTTTTCAAAACCTTCAAGGTTTGGTCTGGGGTCATTCAGTTTTACAGGAGGAACTGGTTTTGTGTAGCCTGAGAGACCGAACGTATCTGTGAAAGATTCCATGTTGGTAGTCAGAAAAATTACTACCATTATTAGAGCGAACGCTAAGAAGTAGTTCATATTTACTATTACGCGTTAATTTTTTTTAGAGAAATTACGATGTACATAGTAGATGTCACTGCTGATATATAGCCCAAGGTGTAAACATTCTATGGATGTCGTTGAGTATATCAATCAACACCATCAATTGAAGCAACTCGTGAGATATCATAATGTAAATACACAGGGTATACCTCCCAGTTACAAAAACAAGATAAACAGAGTTCCGACTATGTTAACTCAGAATGGTAAGATTCTGGTAGGAAACGAAATAAAGAACTGGCTCGACTCCCTTCTTCCACAGAAGGAGGTGGTACACAGTCCTATCGGAGGATACGGATGTTCTATGACGACTTTAGATGAAGGTAAATCTACGGGTGATATATTCGCTCTGGATGATTATGGGCGAAGTCTTCAGCCTCCGATGACAAAGGAACTAGAAGAGAAAATTGGTCGTGATGTAAACAAGGGTATTGCGTATGATACACAGATTTAAAGATATGAGACAAATAACTATTTAGATATGAAATTAGTCACTATACAGGCATCCGCCTTTAAGTCAACATTTGAAGTACTGAAAGACATACTTAATGATGTAAACATTTACTTTAGACCACAAGGAATGTATATCGTTACACTTGATACCGCTCGAACGTCTCTCATAGACATATTTTTAGCGGCGGACAACTTTGAAGAGTATGAGTGTATACAGGAAGAAATCATCGCCGGTATTAACATCTCAAATACGTTTAAACTTTTAAAGACCATCACAAATAACGATGTTTTGAAAATTGAAATCAATTCTAAGGAATATATGGATATCGAAATATCGAGCGAAGCCAAGAAAACAAACACAAAATTTCAGCTCAAATTATTAGATATTAATGAGAGTCATATCGAAGTTCCCGATATTGACATGACCACGATAACAACTCTTCCATCTGTGGATTTCCAACGACTTTGTCGTGACATGTCTAACATAGGAACAGATATAGAAATTAGGAGAAGTGGAAATCAAATCAAATTTAGATGTGATGGTGATTTTGCAAATCAGGAAACATCTATTGATTGTCTCGATGAAAGTCCGGAAATTTCGGGTACATACAGTCTAAAATACCTAAATATCTTTACAAAGGCGACGAGTATGTGTGCGTCTGTGCAAATTATACAAGAAACGGGTAATAGATTTTTGATTTTAAAATATAACGTTGCAAATTTGGGTGAACTCAAGTTTTACCTAGCAACTAAGGTATCTGAAGACTAGTTGTATAATCTTCGAGAGTATTGAGAACCTTTTTCATTCCTAGAGTATTCGAAAGAATAATCTTAGGAAAACGGTCTTTTAAGACATCTTTATCATAATACAACAAATGTTCGAGTGGAACCTTTTGTTCATGAAAATCACATCTAGGTCCAGAATATCGTTTCACC
>VMHT01085240.1_pt1 | contig 19096 bp, 21 predicted proteins | sample 4693611 | NCBI WGS metagenome assembly VMHT01 (sample SAMN12280063, study PRJNA550983) | marine metagenome | isolation source: seawater sampled from same location over 5 years 0.02-0.2 micron viral filtrate | place: USA: collected off the coast of southern California halfway between the port... ...
AAAAAGTTTAATCATTTTAAATCTGTAAGCGCAGATCAAATACAAAAAGCTAATGATTACTCAATTAAAATGGCTACATTTATTGATGAAATACAAACCGACGGCCCTGGCGTGCCAAATACGGTAGATTTGTATTATAAGGGTAATAATAATTTAATGAAAGCTGCAAATATTGAAACTGGCGGCATTACAGAGGGTGAAAGCAGAGAGGTTATTATAAATGATAAAGGCGATTCAGTAATGCGTTATACATTTGTAAATGAAGATGGAAAATCTGAAACCTTTGATTTAAACACAGCAGAGCTGGATTTAGACAATGTGCTTAAAGTCCCTAACTTCAATAGCAAGGTTGATGGAACTATAGCAAATACAGGCATATTTAATGAAGACGGATCAATAAACCCTTCATATGCGCCTTTAGATGACAATAATCAGCCTAAGCTGGAAACGACTACCGAGCTAGTTGACGGTAAAAGAATTATTACTACAAATCAGGTTGTAAATACAGAGGGCATAATAAAGCAATATACAGATGCCGGGATGGGTGCCATGCAGAATATGACACATGCTCAAAAAGTATCTATATGGAAAAATACTATCGCTCCTTCGTTAGATCCTAAAAAAGATTATAATGAAGACGGAAAACCAGATGGGTTTCTACCTGAAAGTTTAGCATATGATTCTGAAACAGGTCAATTTACAGATGAGCAGGCTGCATTTTTTAATAGTGGCGTTAGTGCTTATCTTGGCGATATGGCTCGAATGAAAGTTGAAGCCGCGACAAAAGATAATTATAATAGAACAATAGTAAACGAACCAACAAAAACATTAAGTAATAGCTATAAAAATACCCGCGCTGCATTTAAAAGAATGATTAAGGGTGATGATGCAAGTTTAGCACTATCAACTAACACATATATTGCAAAAGATGATAGCGGTAAATGGAATGTATTTACTGTTGGTAATTTAGGTGTTCCAATGGCCAGATTTACTACTACGGTTGACGGGAAGCAAGTAACTTCTGGCGTAGATAATATTGTAGATTTAGTAACATTAATACCGGGTATTGATCATGAAAAGCTTAAAAAGGAGCTTGGCAATAAAAAATTACCATAATAAAATAAAATAATATGTCAAAATATATTTTTGAAGGATCTGAATTTACTCTGCAAGAAATTCAAGAAGCAGCTGCTGCTAAGAATATGTCCGTAGAGGAATACTTAGCTGCCAACCCTGAAATACAAGTTGTTGAGGATATTGCTACTGAATCAGATGTTCAAGATCAACAAGAATTTGAAGACCCTTTTTTGCAGAGTGTAAAAAAGACAATGGGTCCTGTAGAGGAGGCTGCGGCTGTAGGACTGGAAGTAACGGCGGGGCAGCCAGATACGGATTTAGTTTCGGAAGATATTTCTTTGGGCTTACCAAAGAATAATGATTACGAGCAAAAACTAAACCGCGCTACAGAGGCTTTAAAAGCTACTGAGCTAAAGCCTGAGGAAATTGTTGAAATAGAAAATAAAGCTTCTGAAACTCAAACAGTAGAGGAAAGAGAGCTTATATATGATCCCAAATTGGATCGTATGATTGAAGGTGGCAATATAATTAAAACTATTGAGGAGCCTATATATAAAGATTTCATACCTGACGCTAAAAAACAATTGGCACTAAACAAAGGCGTTGATATTTTAGCGGTTCCAGAGCCTGAATGGAATGAGCTTGCTAAGGAAATGTGGATTGATGCCCAAAAGCAAAAAGCTTTAGGAACCAAACAAGAAGAAATATTAGAAGAGTACGAAGACGACGTTTTTGGAAGCTGGTATTCATGGGCTAGATTAAAAAAGTTTGCCAGAATGGGCAGCTCTTTGGCTCCACCTACAAAAGAAGAAATTGAATACTCTGTTGGTAGAGCGGAAATAACAGAAGAATTTAAAGAAGAAGCTTTAAAAGCTAGTAAAGATTTTGAGGGCACAATGAAGAGCCTCGATACGCATGCTCAGATATTAAATACTACTGATGTAAATTTATCAGCATTAGAATATAAATTTAATAATGAGCCCGCTTCTGTTACACAAGAAGACTTAAATCAATACAATGATCTTCTTAATACACGCAAAACAACTTACGATATATATACCAATTTATATAATGAGTTAGAAAAATTACAAACTAAATCAAATAAGTTTTCGCAAATAACTGATATGACACAGCGAACTTATAATAATTTGGATGTTATTTCTAATAGGATATCTGGTACATCGGTAAGAACAATAGCCGGCCTAGGAAGCTTATTACATGAGCTAACACCTCAGCAAGTCATAAAAAGGCTTACAGGTTCTGACATTAGTACTGGTACATATATACCAATGTATTTAGGTGGGGTTAATAACTATTTTGCTTCAGACGAATTTAAAGGCGGTGTTGATGCTTTATATGACCAAGTAGAAAAAATTGAACAAGGTACTAAAAAACGCCAAGAGCTTGGTGAAGTTAAAAATGTAGAAGACTTTGGTGAATTTATGCTCGATTTATTTTCTGAGCAAGCTGTTAACACTGCTGTTACTTTAGGGACCGGAGGTGCAGGACTTGTTGCTATTTCAGCTGGCGCTGCAGGTAATAAGTTTAACGATATGGATCTTGAAATGGAGTTTGATCCTAATGTTAAAATATCAGCCGCACAATTTTATAGCTCAGGTATTTTATATGGGGCTGCAGAATACATAACAGAAAGAGTATCGCTTGGTCAAGCTAAAAGAGCTATAAATTATATGGGCTTTGGTAAAAATAATTTTAAGAAAGCTTATGAATTAGCAGGTAGCAAATATTCATTAGAAAACTTTAAATTATCAAAAAGAGCTTTAAGTTATGGCGTAAATGTAAACAAAGAAGGTGGAGCTGAATTTTTTGCTCAACTAATGAATAACTTTACAGATAAATATATTCTTAATAAAGATATTTCTATTACTAGCGGCTTAGGAGAAGCATATCTTACAGGAGCGATAATGTCAGGGCTTGGGTTTCAAGCACCAGTATTAGCTCAAGACGTTTATAAAGCCTTTACAACTTCACCTAAGCAAAAAACTATAAATGAAAGATTAGGTAAGATATTCGAACTTCGTAAAAAAATTGGTGATATACAAACCAATACAAAGTTATCTGATAACACTGAAGCGCAAGGTGCTGTTAATGCAATGCAACAAGAAATTGATAACTTAATTGTTGAAAATATAAAAGACAAAAGTGAAGTTGATAAAAGAGTTGATTCTTTAACTAATTCTGATAAAAGAGTATTACTAGATATAGAAGCCGATACGTATAGAGCTAAAAGAGGTATTGATAAAATAAATAGTAACCCTAATTTGGATGGGTCTACAAAGCAATCTTTAATACGGGAAAATGCTCAAAGAATAGACAACAATGAAAAAGCTAAAGACGCTATATTAACTAAAGCTCAATTTTCAAAAACAAGAAAACAAGCTAATAAAATACAACAAGTTGCTGCCGCCGAACTTGGCCTTGACTTTGATATTATTGTAGGAAAAAATAATAAAGAAACTTTAGAATTAGGTAAAGAAAAAATTGATGCATCTAATTTAGATAAAGAAACAAAAGTAAAGCTTAAAAAAGAATTAGATGCTGCTGTAAATGAAGGCGGTGTTAATGGTTTTTTTATGGGAGCAAAAGACGGGTTACCGTTAGCATTTGCTGTGGAAGATGCTGCAATTGAAAATTCCGCGGGTAGTACTATATTGCATGAGGTAGGGCACGGAACTATATTAAGAAAGCTGTTAGACAATAACGCTGACATGGTTGGACTTGCCAATGTTTTAGAGTCTTATATGAATAAAAACTATAAGCAAGCAAAACAAATATTTAAACAAGTTGAGCAAAATTACCCTGCCGATGAATTTAGCGAAGCTGATATTGCTGAAGAAAAATTAGCCGCTGCATTAGAATATATTAATGATATTGATGTATCTAAAGATACAACGCTTAGAAATAAACTTTTGCAGCAATGGCAAAAAATTAAACCGCCAAAACAAAAAGGTGAAATAACAACTATAAAAACTGGTAAAGACGTATTTGATTTATTAAATAGTTTTGTAAAAGGCTTTAACAAGGGTGAGTTTTCTGGTTTAAGTAAAAAAGTTTTAGAGGGCAAAGTAAAAGCTATTGAAACTAAAGCAAAACAGGTTTCAAAAAATATCAAAGTAACAAAATTTAGTTTACCTAAAGCAACTGAATTTACATCTGAAAATAAAAAAGATCTTTTCAGCTCTGTAAATAAAACATTTAATGAAGCTGCAGAAATATACGGTTTAGACATAAGACTAAATGATGATGGCACACCTAATTTTACAGAAGAGCAATGGAATGCACTTGATGAGAATACTAAGCTTGGGTTAGGTTATATTATAGGTGAATCATGGAGGCCATATGTTAATTATTTAATGCAAGCTAGACGTGATGTACCGGGCTTTGATGAACTTGCACCTCAAATTGTAGATAGAACATCCACAGGTATTGAAAAAGGTGATAATGGTGTTCCTTTCTTAGTCAAAACATACAATCCTGCAAAAGGCACAAAACTTACAACGCATATATTCGGTCAAATAGGCAGAAGATTGCAAGGCGTTATAGAAAAAACCCCAGGATTTGGCCAAATTACTGTTGAAGCTGCGCCTGTTGAACCAAGAACACGACAATTAGTAGCAGAAGAGGTCACTGTTGAAGAAACACAAGAAAGGGTAGCTAAAGAAAAGCCTCGATATGTTAAAATAAAAGACTCTAAGGTATTTAGTAATGACGTTATAGTAAAAGCTAAAGACAAAGTATTACAGACCGTTAGAACGCTTAAAAACAAATTAAATATTGCAGTATCTAAAAACGTAAATACCACGCCTATTATAAAAGAATTTGTGCAGTCGGTAGCAAGGCAGCTTGACATTGATATTAAAAAAGCAATGGGTGGCAAAGAAGGTAAAAAGCTTAGAAACTGGACCATTAAAAATAAAAAAGCTATTGTTGAAAATGCAACAACAACGTGGTTAATGGGTAAAGATAGCGGTAAAGATGTTAAAGGCGGTATGCCTATTGCCATTGAGAAACAAGTCGATGGCAAATTTTTACGTTACCCAGATTGGATAGGAAAAAAAGTAGACAGAGAAACCGCAGAAGGTAGAGGGCAAACTGCTGGCTTAGAAATAGTGCGTAGAGTACCTGCTAATCAAATAGATGATGCTGAATTTGCAAACTTTATAACAACCGAAGATGGTACGCCTATACGCGGTAGAAAAGAATCTCTTGCAAAAGAATTAGCCGGTGAAATTGGTGTTGAAATTTTTGCAGAAGAACTTAATAATAATGAATCTGAAATAGCGCAAGCTTTTGAACAAAACCAAGAACTAAGGGGAGAAGTTTTAGCAGACAATTATATTGCTGAGCTAAACAAGCAATTTGAAAGAGGTAAGATTAAGTTTAGTAAAAAGCAAAAAGCAATAGAAGCGGTTAGAGTTGCTTCCGCGCAGCCATTCTTAACTACACAATTAGTTGATGCATGGAATCAACCTACTGTTGCCAAAAGAAAAGCTGCTATTAAAAAATTAATGAGTAGCCTCAATCCTATTTATAAAGGGGATGCTGAGGTTATTTTGAATGATTTAGAGGGGGGGACTAATTTTACACAAGGTGTATATCAAAGAGCTGCATTTGCGGCTGAAGACAATGCTTTACAATCTATTTATAGATTAGCTCAACTAAATAAAGATTTATTAGTTATAGACCCAAAAACAAGTGAGCCTTTAAAAAGTTTAAAAGATGCTAGAAAAGCTTTAGGCGGATCAGATGCTACTATACCAGATTTATTAGTTCAATATAAAGGTGCTACAATACCTATAGAAATAAAATCTATAAAAACAGCATTTTTGGGTTCAACTAATATGAGTAATTATTTTAATATACCAGACAATATTGCTCTTATTGAAAATCCTAAAACAAAAAGCGACTTTATAAATAACATTTATTATAATTTAAAAAATAATAAAAAATATAAAGAGCGTATTAAATTTTTTAAAAGCATAGGTATTGACGTAACAAAGTCTAACTTAAGAATCACTGAAGATCAATTAGCTCAAATAAAAGATGAGTATGGCTCTGTATATAAAGCTACAGACTTTTATAATTTTGATTTACCTGTTGAATACGTTTATGGGCATTACAAAAATAAAAAATACCCAGTAAGTTATTTAAACTATGCTGATATAGGAATGGTATCATTAGGTAGCAACCCGCTAGGCTGGAATATTCCAACACTAGAAGGTAAATTAAAAGCTAAAGTTTCGTCTTGGAAAGCATTGGAAAATGTAGATGGTACTTATAATTTAATTCCAAGATTACAGCCTGAGTTATCAACTGAAGCTTCTAATGCAATTGCAGAAAAAACAACTGAAAGTGTGTATAGCATTGCATCTTTTAATAACTTATTAAAAAATACAAATGCCGCTGCGCTTGAAGCTGTTAAAAATGTAAAATTTTCTAAAGGTCTTAAAAAACAATATGAGCAGCAGCAAGATTATTTAATATCACTTACAAAAGCTGAGCTTGATAAAAAAGATATATTTGACATGCGCCAGGTTGTTGCGCGGCAAATGTTTCCTAAAGAGGCTATGAGTGACGCGGTTATTGCAAAAATAACTACATCATTTGAAGCTCTAACAGATGCACAAAAGAAAAAGGTGTTAGCTAAAGTACCTGGGATGGTTAAATTTAGCAAAAAGAAAAGAGTAAACCTTAACTCGGAGTTTAATAAAATGATAGAACGTGCTTCAGGTATTCCAGCGCGTAAGAAATTATCAGGGGTTGTTGCTCGTAAAATAGGAGCTGACAAAGGTATGTTTAAACTGTTCCTGCCACCATCTGCTGAAGATTTAAGAGGCTTGTATTATTCACTTCTTGGCAGCGGAAGACAAGGTGAAGCTGATAAAAAGTTTTTTAAAGACCATGTAGTTGCCCCGTATACTAGAGGCATAGCTTCTATGGAGAAGGCTAAGCAAGCTATAATGAATGACTTCAAAGCTTTGCGTAAAATATTTAGGCCGGATTTAAAAGCAGCGGGTATTCAAAGCATGAATCAAAAAGTGCCTGGAATGGATATAACCGTAGACCAAGCTTTACGTATATATTTATGGACACAATCTGATAAAACAATTCCTGAGCTTACAGAAGCAGATCAAAAGAAAGCGGTTGAGTACATTTATAAAACACCTGTACTGCAAGCGTATGCAAATGGTTTACTAGCGATCAGCAAGCAAGATAGCTGGTCAGATCCTACTGAATATTGGGATGCTCAAACAACTTTGTCTGATCTTACTGATATTGCGCTAAACGTAAACAGAAAGTTTTATTTAAAAGAGTTTATTGAAAATACTGAACAAATATTTTCAAATGATAACTTAAATAAATTAGAAGCTACGCTTGGCAAAAGTGCAAGACAATCTTTTGAAGATATTCTTTATAGAATGCGAACGGGCAGCAATAAGCCATCAGGTGGCGATTCTATTGTAAACAAATGGAATAACTGGGTTAACAATTCTGTAGGTGCTATTATGTTCTTTAACAGAAGATCTGCTACTTTGCAGTTATTATCTACTGTTAACTTTTTAAATTATTCAGATAATCACCCGTTAAGAGCAGCAGCTGCATTTGCAAACTTTCCGCAATACATAAAAGATTGGGCAACAATATTTAATTCACCAAAGCTTAAGGAGCGTAGAGGCGGATTAAAAAGTGATGTACAAGAAGCAGAGATTGCAGCGGCAGCTAAGAACGCTAACAACAAACCTTTAGCAATGATTAGCTACTTACTTAAAATAGGTTTTACACCTACTAAAATAGCAGATAGCTTTGCGATTGCAACGGGTGGAGCAGCATTTTACAGAAACAGAATTAATACGTATAAGAAAAAAGGTTTTGATGATGCTGAATCTGAAGCGAAAGCATGGGAAGACTTTTCAAATATATCAGACGAAACGCAGCAGTCTGGTGACCCAATGCTTATTTCAAAGCAGCAAGCGGGTGCCATGGGTAGACTTATATTAGCTTTCCAAAATACACCAATGCAGATCACTCGTTTTCAAAAAAGAGATTTTCAAGATATAATTAATAGAAGACGTATTAAAGGTAAGAACCAATTTCAAAGTGATATGACATACCTAAGTCGTATTACATATTATACAGCTATTCAAAACTTAATATTCTCTACACTTCAAAATGGATTGTTTACATTACTACCAGGTTTTGATGACGAAGACGAAGAAAACTTAACCGCTAAAGAGCTTGAAAAAATCGAAAGAAAAGAAGAGCAAAAAGTTAAAAATGTTTTGAACAGCATGCTTGACACAACGCTTAGAGGTTCTGGACTATATGGGGCAGTTGCGTCTACTATTAAAAACGTGCTTATTGAATACATGCGTCAGCAAGAAAAAGATCCATTCCAAAAAGATAATGCTAAAATATTATTGCAAGCAATAAACATATCGCCTCCAATTGGATCTAAAGCTCGTAAGTTTTATAATTCATTAGAAGCAATGGATTATGAAAGAGATGTGCTTGAAGCAAGAGGATTTGGTGTAATGATAGACGGTAAGTTTCAATTAAGCCCAGCGTATCAAGTGTTAGGTAACTTATCATCAGCCGCAATAAACCTGCCACTTGACAGAGCTGTAACAGAAATTGACGCAGTTACAGAGGCCCTTGATTCGCGTAATTCAGATATGCAAAGAATAGCGATGGCGCTTGGTTGGAAATCATGGGAAGTAGGGGCTGAGATTGAAGAGCACGAGCTGATTAATACTACGGCTAAAGAAACAAGAGCTTTAGAAGCTACTCGAAAAAGAAGAGAGCAGGCTGCAGCCAAAAGACAAACTGAAATTGATGCAATTAAATCAATGTCTCAAAGTGACGTACAGGAGTACGCTATTTGGAAAACAAAAACAGAAAATAAAGGCAAACGTTTATTAAATTACTTAGAAGAAAATAAATAATTATGAAATCAAACTCACCATTTGAAAAAAAAGATGCTTGCTACAAGAAAGTAAAAGCAAGATATAAAGTATTTCCGTCTGCTTATGCAAGTGGAGCAATAGCTAAATGCCGTAAGGTTGGCGCTGCTAACTGGGGCAATAAAAGCAAAAAGTAATGTATCAATCACCGTTAAAAGTAAGAAAGACCAAGAAAGGCGCATCACTTAAACGTTGGTTTAAAGAAGAATGGATTGATGTGCGTACGGGAAAACCTTGCGGTAGAACCGAAGGTGACGGAAGAGGTGTACCCTATTGTCGCCCTAAAAAACGTGTATCAAGTGAAACACCAAAGACTGCATCGGAAATGTCAGCATCCGAAAAAAAGAAAAAAGTTGCTGAAAAGAAAAGACTTGGTCAGCCAAAAGGAAAACCTCGTCGTGTTAAATCTGTAAAAAGAAGAAAGTAATGGCTACACAGCTTGGAGAAAATACTAAAATAACTCTTGATCTGAAGACAATAGGAATGGTAATAGTGGGAGCTGTATCGCTTGCCGCAATGTATTTTACATTGAAAAAAGATATAGAACTAGCTAAAGAACTCCCTGAACCTACAATTAGTCGAACTGAATACGATTTAAAAGATCAGCTTATTCGCGAAACAATAATCAATACGCAGGACAAAGTTGAAGAAAATAGTAATAAGTTAGATAAGATTGATGAAAAACTATATGAAATAATCGAAGAAATGTAAAAATGAAAACACTTGTCACATTATTATTAATTTTATTTTCATCAGTAGTTGCAGCACAGAAATATAAAATAGTTCAAATAAATACTGAATGGAATAGCAAGAACAAAGTAGTCTTACCATATAAAATAGAAGACGCTCCAACAATATACGCTTTGCTCGAAGACCAGCCTGAAAATTTGCAAAAACAAATACAAGCTGTACCAATAATTATATTGTTCAAAGACAATAAGCCTTTAAGACAATGGGCTGCGGATTTAAGTTTTAAATTAAATATAGACATAGAAGAAATCGCATATGCAATCAGGGAAAATAAGCAAGCATATTTCAGAGCGCGAAGCAACTGAATCGTATACTGCTAAAAGAAAAGGTATAGAAAATACCCCAAGTGATTATCAATTAACTAACATGGTTGTTATTGCTGAAAATATATTTGAGCCATTAAGGAAATGGGTTGGTGGTCCTATAAAAATTAATTCTTTTTTTAGATCGCAAGAGTTAAACAAGGCCATAGGCGGGAGTGGGAAGTCCCAACATTGTGAAGGCCGTGCAATTGATATTGATGATGTATATGGTTACAAATCAAACGCGGAGATGTATAACTACATAAAAAACAATCTTGATTTTGATCAGCTTATATGGGAATTTGGAACAGATGATAACCCTGATTGGGTACATGCTAGTTATGTATCTGTTGATGGAAATCGCAAGCGATGCTTAAGAGCAGAAAAAGTAGACAATAAAACAACTTACAGAATAATATAACAGGAATAAAAAAAATGGGCACCATACCCAAAGATCCTGTAACAAAGAAGGGGAAGCTTAACGGCCTCCCCTTTTTTTATTATCCATCACAAGCGACACAATCCGGATCCATAGCGCTTGCAGCTATATCACCTCTGAGTACGGACTCTGTTCGCATATAATATAATGTTTTAATACCTTTCTTCCAAGCATCCATATGGACTTGATTAATCCACTTCGGTGTAGCTTCAGAAGGAAAAGCTAAGTTTAAACTAACTGACTGGTCAATATACTGCTGACGTATGCCAGCTTGATTAACTAGTTCTAATTGGTTTATTTCTTTAAAGGTTTTAAATACATCTTTGACTTTATCAAAGCCTGTTAAATCGAGCGATTCTTGCTCTGACAAGCATACTAGCTTGTTATTAACATAGCCAAAATCATCAAGTTCTTTAACGTCTTGAATACTTCCGCCATCGGCCATGATTTTATCCCACATTTCTTTAGTATTAATACCAACCTTACGTAGAACTTTTTCTAGCTCTTTGTTTTTCCTAATGAACGTACCCTTCGCGCTTTGTTCAGTGAAAACATTAGCGGCCCAAGGCTCAATGCCAGGACTAACATTACCGGCAAGCTTACTATTAGACACAGTAGGAGCAACAGCCCTAAGATGAGTGTTACGAAAACCAGTCCCACGACACCAAAGAGGTTCGCCGTAAACTTCAGCAAGTGCTCTTGACGCTCGTTCAGATTCAATCTTAATTTGGCTAAATATACGGCGCGTTTCAAATTGGGCTTGCAATCCTTCGAAGGGTATGCCATTCTGTTGAAGGTACGTATGCCAACCAAGGACTCCCAAGCCAAGTGCTCTGCCTTTTTCAGCAGATCGTACAGAGTTTCCAAAACCTTTAAGCCCTTTAGCTTTTTGAATAAACTCTTCCAGAACTCCATCAAGAAACCACGTAGCATCATAGATAAGGTTTGTGTTTTTCCATTCTTCATATTTAGTAACATTTAAACTAGACAGACAGCAAACAAAGCTGTGACTTTCATCTGTATGTAATGTAATTTCAGAACATATGTTAGTCATATGTACTTTTAAAGCATTGTCTTTATAAGCAGCTGGATTCGCTTTGTTAGTGTTTCCTTTAAACATAACATATGGTTCTCCAGTTGACTTTCTTTTTCTGAGCAGCTTGCTCCATCGAGACCTTGCGTCTGCATCTCCTTGCTCAAGCCTACGCATAAACTTATCGCCAACAACTGCGCACTGATGCAAATTAAGCGACTGTCTGTTAACATCACCTTTAGGCTCTCGTATCTCCAGCCATTCCTCGAAATCGTCATGTTCAATGTTGATATTAACGGACGCAGCTCCTCTTCTGACAGATCCTTGATTGGTAGCGAGGATTGTGCTATCATAGATTTTGCAAAAAGGTACGACTCCATCTGATGTTCCATTACCTGTAATTTTAGCGCCAGCGGGTCTGATCATATTAATACCAATGCCAACTCCACCGCCGTGCTTTGCAAGCAACATCATTTCTAAATTCTTTGTTCCAATATCATTTATACTATCACCAACATCAATACCGAAACAACTAATAGGCAGACCTCTGTCTGTACCAGTGTTAGATAAAACAGGTGAAGCTAAGTTCAACCAACCTTTCCATATGTAATTAAAAAAAGTATCTGCTAGTTCTGGTTTATATAATCGTCTAGCTACTGTTGTTGCGACTCGTTGGTAGGCTTCTCTTGGGGTCTCTCCCATATATAGATATCCCCCGGATATAGTCTTCTTGTATACTTCGGTGTCTCCCCAGCTCGGGTAATCGACTCCTTTTTTCCATTCATTATTCCACATCATTTAAAAAATAGTAGCGCGTACGCCATCATTACATTTAAGTTTACTATAACTAAGTTCCATTGCTTTGCAACCCATACTTGAGGCGTGCAAAATAAACCAGCTAAAAAATATATTACTACACCTGGTGTATCGGGTAACATATGGGGAGCAGTCACAAAAAAACCAGTCCCCATATACCCTAATCTATTAGCTAATCTTTCTGTCGGAGATAACTTCCTCTCCTTCACCATGCTCTTTAGTAGCTTTATCTTTAAGCTTCTCAATTGCTTTTTCATAGTCAGGCATTTCTTTTATTGTTTGATGCACACCTAGTGCGATTGTTTTAGTATTCTGAACTTCATTAATAAGTTCTTGTAACACTCTTGTCATTGCAGCTAAACGCTTTTCAATATTATCAATTCTACTTTGTTTTTGTCCCTTCATTTCTTAATTTTAAATCGTTCCACATCTCTTCTTCCGACATAAGGTTACCAAATATCTTCGAAATCCTCACCTTCGTTAGCCTTCGAATAATCCGTTGACCTGATTGCGAAAAAGTCAGTATGAGTATGCCCGCCGGTAAGATGATAGAACCAATCAAGATTACCTGCTGCATTGTCGTCAAATTTAAAATGCGACGCCAAGTTGCTGTAACCAAGTTCAACCAGTTTTTCATTTGTTCTCTTTTTTATAAAGTGTTTTAGATCATTTGCTTTGATGCCTTCGATATCACCCATCTCAAACATCTTATCAATATAATTTGTTTCTAGCTTAACCATAGTTTCAGCAGCTACTATTATATCTTTTTCACACAGATCTTTTAATTGATTATTTTCAGAGCACATATCTCTAAATAGTTTGCAGCCCATACGGCTATGCAGTGACTCATCTCTTACGCTCCATTTCATTTGTTGCCCTATACCTTTAAGTAAGTTTCTTAATTGGAAACTATAAAGTACAGCAAATGCAGAGTATAAGCTAACCCCTTCAGCAAAAGCACTAAACACAGCAAGAGACTTAGCAATACCGATAGGATCGGTGCCGCTATAACTAACCAGATTGTCAAACCTTGCAGCAGTTGTAGGCTCGTGGAGAAAAGCTTCGAAATTTTCAAGACCAAGTGTTTCATTTAAATAACTATATGCGACAGCGTGTATTGTTTCTTGCGAACCAAACATCATTGCCATTTGTTGTATCTCATGTTTAGGAAACCACGATACGACCTTCTGGGTCCAGTAATCTGAAACGGCACATTCGGTCTGCGCGAATCCAAGAAGTATGTTTCCAACAAGATTTTTCTCTTTATCATTTAATTTTTCTTTCCAGTCTTTGACATCGCCTTGCATAGGTATTTCGGTATGTAACCAAAAAGCCTGTGCTTGCTTCAACCAACCTTCTGTATAGTACTCAGGGTACTCAAACGGTTTGTACGCTATGCGCTCATCAAATAAACCCATTACTTTTCAAATTCAATAGCAACATCAACAAATGGTAAATAAATAACGTGTTGGCGGTGCTTTGGACCATCATACGTTCTGATACCAAACAATATTCCTGGGTATGTTCCTAAACTTATTGACCAGTCTTTATCGGCCTTGCCCTCTGTATTTTTTGACATAATTTTTACTTTGTTTATTATTACTAGTTTTTGTTTTTGCTTTAACGCCTGGTCGCTTTACTTTTGCATTTTCGTTATATGCAAATAAATTTAATTTAGCCATGTATATTTATATTATGTTGCTCGTGTAGCCTTACTATATCTTTCCATTTAATATATCCTTTTTGATCAACAGACCACTTAACGAACTTATCTATTTGCCGTTCCTTATATTTTTGTCTCGCTACTTTTTTTGCGAGTTGCGGATTAGCTCTATTGTTCTGTCGCATTCTGCTTGATTTTGTGGTTTATATAATGTGTACTGCGGGAACTGTTGTGTAACTAATAGTTTAAACAATTTCCATCGCATTGGAAATGACTCGTTTGCTCTGCCCTTTGTTTCGATTATAAAATCATCGCCAATAAAATCAGGTGTATATTTAATAGGTAGTATTCTTTTACTACCTCTGTTTTTAAATTCACCTTTACCATTAGCTTGACGTGCATAGCATTCGTTTGGAAAATGAAAACCATTCATTAGTACAAATGTTTCTCCTTCGTACTTAGCCCTGATGTTCGCTTTCTTTAAAGCCATATACATATAACGCTCCAACCCGGAGGCGAAGTTGATACCATCGTATGATACCTTCTTCGCTTGCACGGGTCCGCGCTTTTTTCTTTTATACGGTTTCCTCCTCATTGACTTCAATATTATTTAGAAGCGCTTGCTGAAGTTCTTCTGTCATAGTCTCTCTGAGCTTTTGTAAATAAAGCACAGCATCCATGAGCTCTTCTTGCAAGTGATTAGTCCATTCAAATATGTTAGACATATCTTCTTCGAGTGTTACACCGTATTTCTTATATCCTACGTCTGATCGTGATACGAATTTTTTAACAACTCGTTCAACAACAGGATCTCTAAACTCTAATTCTGTTTTTTTCATAGTTGTTCTTTTACAAATGTTCCGTTCACCATGGCACCAGTTCGCTGCCTAATTTCACCATAGGCGGCATTAATGCAATGTTCAATATCGAAACCAGCCAGAGTGGCAAGATTGGTAAGTACGACAACACTATCACCAATAGCGTCAACGATATCAAGCTTGCTGTCCTTAAGGACCGCTTCCGAGAGTTCTCCTGTCTCCTCATATAGTTTGATTAGTTGTGTCTTCACATCGCCAGAATCATATATACCTCTGTCGCGTGCCCACTCACGTATATCTTCGAATACGTTGTCGACTGGAATAGCGGGTTCGGCTTGAAAAGCCTCGTAAAACGCCTTATTGTAAATATAGCTTCTATCCTCGTTATACATTGAAGTCTTGGCGTTTTGTACAATCCACGGGATAGCTTCTTTTGTTATTTCAAAATCGTAACCTTGTGGTGTAGTCCACTTAAGCCCCAGATTATCCATAAGTCTACCTTTTAGCTTATTGACTGGAACAGGGAATGTACTTGTTTGGTCTGTAGGGTTTATTCTCATCTTATTAAATAAATTTTTATAAAGTTTTCGATCTACTCTGTAGCCATAAGACTTTTGAAGTTCTATCTCACGATTCGATATATAACTAATATCTTCACTATGATCAAGAACTTCATATTCGTTAGGCTTATAGCCCTGGGTTTCCGTTACGCGTTTATTAAGATTACGTGTAACACCGATCTTTTTACCCGGGATGTGGTATAAATAATACATAGTTTTATATTGCTACAGGTGCTGTAATGTGTGGACCGGATTGATAATCAATAAGTCGTGCGCCTCTTTCTGTGCAAAATCTATATGCTGGTCTTGGCAAAATATTTGTGTCTAAATATTTATTCACAGCTTCTAACTGATTTTTGTACACATGAGCATCAATTATATTAACTGACAACTTATTTGGTAACAATCCTGTTTTTTCACCTATATAATTCATAATTAATGTAAATAGTGCAATGTCATATGGCACACCTAAATACATATCTCCTGATCTTTGCACAACAAACATATTAAGTTTGCCGTTTTCAACAAAGAACTGAAAATACAAATAGCAAGGTGGCAAAGCCATATACTCTAGCTGCACTGGATTCCATAGCGATATTACGTGACGTCGACTGTCTGGGTCGTTCTTTAAGCTATCTATGACGCTCTCTAGTTGATCATAACCTCGACCGCTGAAGTTTCTAAGCTGATGACCATAAACAGGTCCCAGTTCGCCATCTTCGTCAGCCCAAGCATCCCATATCTTTACGCCTGCATCTTTGAATCTTTGTATATTTGTTTCACCATTTAAGAACCAAAGCATTTCAGTATTGAATACTTTAGGAAACATCTTACGACCGGTTATTACAGGAAACTTATTGCCAACTTCAATATTTATTTGTTTATTAAATACCGAGTAGCAACCAACACCTGTTCGGTCTTCTCTATATACAGCTTCATTGCTTAAACAACTTTGTATAATATCTCTATATTGGATTTCATAATCCGTACTTGTTATAGTAGAAAACATATAATTCAAATATTTTAGACCATATCTGGTCTTTGTTATACTTATAAGGGCTTCTCTTTTTTAGATCCTTTGCTTCAACATCAACCCACCATTGATCGTTATTCTTATCACTTGATGCCGCATGCGGTGCTATTTTAATACCGTTTTTTATGCACCACTGATAAGCTGTTTCCTCTTCTGGTGAGCGTTCGTATGCAGGCATTGGAGTCCACCATCGCTTATTTTTTCTCAGCCCGCTTCCCATGGTAGTGGATCATCATTAACAACCATATCTCTGTGAGGTATAAAACAACCTGACTTTGGCTCCCATTTAAAATGTGCTTCAGCACCATTTTCACCTAAGTTTTGAAACTTTACTTTCAATACCTTAGCTTTAACAGTTTTAGCTTCATAATTCCTATGAACTAATATACCGTGATAGGAAGCATCATACCATTCGCCGCCACCTTTGATGTTGTACATCGTAGGTTCTTCGATTTTTCCGTCTGATCCTTTATACATCTTTGTTGGGTGTGCAACAATAAAGACTAATACATCGTACTTTTTAGCAAAGATTTCAATCTTCTGCAAGTACTCCATTGTATATCTGTTTACATCTTCTGTTTTACAATCAACATCTCTAACTTTATTGAACGGGTCAATAACTAAACATTTAATACCCTTACGCTTAACAAGTTCGGCTCCTTTACGAAGTACAGCTTCAAGCGTGTATCGTTCCATATCAATAAAGAAATAGTTGTCATTCACATGCTCAGCAACCTGGTTCCATCTATCTGTACCAATATCTGCTTTACGCGGCATATCTTGCCACGTTTTACGCATTAGTTTATGGGCATGTAAATAAGTTGGCGCATTTTCTGGACTAGCGAACGCTGTCTTCCAACCATAGTTCGCGTTATATCCAACGACCATTTGATCGACAAAATCACTTTTGCCGGAACTAGGAATACCAGTAACAGTAATAAATTGACCAGTATAAGTTGAAAAGATGTCATCAAAATTCTCCAACCCGATTTGATAGCCGGGTTTGAAGCCATTTGTAACGAAGTCAGTAACTTCATTCTCAATGTCTTTGAAAGTTGTGACGTTTTCAAGGGGTACTGGTCTTGCTTTGGCAATACGCTTTGCCAGCTCTTCTTTTCCATATTCTAATAAATATTCATTTGCGTCTTTGCAACCATTAAAATCAGCAAGGTAACATACTTCAGCACCTAATCGGCGAACAAGCTCTGTTTGCAGCGCCTGTCCAGCTTCATCTGAGTCAACAGCTATAATAACCTTTTCTTTGTCTGTAAAGTAATCAATACAGTTATCTAAGTAATCAAGGTTGTTATTATTTAGTGTTGCACCATTAGGAACTGATATTACGTTTTCAATACCTGCTTCATATAAAGAAAGGGCATCCATCTCGCCCTCTACAATAACACAGTATTCATATCCTACGATACTGTTTATATTATAGAAAACCTTTTCGGCACCCTTATATAACTTAAAGTTCTTACGACCATCTCTGTATTTAACATTAATGAGCTGGTCACCCATAAAGTAATTAAACTGTATGGTATTCTCGGTCTTACCGGTTTGAGGCATAAACTCAGAGCCCTCGGTTACTTTGAGAGCTCTAAGAGAATCCTTTGAAATACCGCGTGATTCAAACCACGTTTCAACATTAGTCGAAACATCGTGTATAGCATCAGGCGTTTCAGGACGAACATATACTTTCTCGCTCGCTCCTTTACGCTGATACGTATGCATTTGAAATGTGCGATCACAATTATGGCAAGTTCCGAGACCCCGTTCCCAATCATAAGAAGCACACTTTTGTTTCTTATTCTCAGGTTTCCTTGTGTGAGAGCAAACAGGACAAGTCCCTTGTGTTTTACCCACATCTAGGTCGTATTGATTAAACTGGTCAATCAAGAATCCATTGATCTCCGAATTGTTTACTTGCATTTAATTTAATTTAATTTAATTTGTTACCAATCTTCTAAGCACTTAGGGCATATGTCGCAGTAGTCGTGATCTTCCTGCGACATATCCTCATTACACATTTCACAAAGTGGCATTAGAAGGGCAAATCATCATTTGCTGCTACTGGTACTGCAGCTTGTTGTACAGGTGCAGGCGAACCATCTCGAGGCGCAGCCGACACATTCTCCCCGTTTGACCATACTACTTGAACATTACCTAAATAAACTTTATCAACTTTTCCTTCTCGTTCCTCTTTAGATTGTGATACAATCACTGGGCCTTGATTTCCAAACTGATCTAGCTCATCGTTTAATGTAATAGTAATTGGTAAATACTTACCTTTCTTACCGTCGATAATCTTATCTTTCGGTATTTTAGTAAGGTCAATGCTTGTTTTGATTATACTAGCCATTAATAACTATTTACAGTGTTAAACATTCTTTGCAACTGATCTTTAGTTGCTCCAGTAGCACGGCGTAAATTGTCTACTGCTTTCACATGGTTTTGATTGCTATAGAAATTCTTCTCACTTGTTTCAATTCCTGTAACTGTGCATACTCTCATTTTTCTACGTGGCATAATAATTGGTTTTAAAGGGTTTCATTAATTAAATAATTTGAAGGATCAAAGCCTTCTGTGTTAAAGAAAAGGTCGTATACGCTACTTGCTTCTTCTA
>VMHT01134959.1_pt1 | contig 19091 bp, 18 predicted proteins | sample 4693611 | NCBI WGS metagenome assembly VMHT01 (sample SAMN12280063, study PRJNA550983) | marine metagenome | isolation source: seawater sampled from same location over 5 years 0.02-0.2 micron viral filtrate | place: USA: collected off the coast of southern California halfway between the port... ...
GCTGAATTTCAAGTAGAAGACCTGCTTGGCGTTATGGATTATAAAGACGGTATTCACTATGAGACTCAAAAAAATTATGAGTAGTGGAAACAAACCTGATTTTACCTTTTATCTTCCGGACAATAAGACAATTAATATGGACTCTAAATTTCCGTTAACAATTTATATGGAAATATCAAAATTGAACAAAGATTTAGAAGATGACTCCTTAGATGAGATTTCTAGACGAGAAATTACGGACTTAATAAAAAGTAAGAATAAAGAATTTCTAGACAGAGCAATAAAAAATAAAATTGATGAAACTTCAACAAGAGAAGGGTATATATCACCAGAAGAAGACACGGTTGATTTTGTTTTGATGTACATACCTTTAGAGAATTTGTATCATTTTCTTCTTACCTCAACTATTGGAGCAAAGAATACTCCAGTAATTCAGTATGCATTCGCACAAAAAGTAATACTGGTAAGCCCCCAAACCCTAATGGCATATCTGGAGACAATTAGGCATTCAATGAAATTATTTAGTCTTCAAACAGATACAAAAAATATTTTATCTACTCATGAAAAAGTTAAGAACGAAATTAGGAAGTTTTTAGATTCATTTGATGAAACTACAAAAAAACTTGATCAAACTGTTAAAGCTTTCGACTCCCTAAAGACAACTCGTGTAAATAAATTAGAAAAGTCATTTGAAGAACTAGACGAGGTAAATAAAAAACTTAGTGACTAGTAATTACTAGATAGTCTTGTAACTACCATTATGCATTTATCATCAATAAAATCTTTGTTTTTTTGAGTTAATAAATTAGTTAAATCTTCACTTTCTGCACCAGGTTGATACCAAAAATGATCATAATCTTCTTCAACTAATTCTTTTGTGATATCAAGTCCAATTTCTGGCGGTACAACAAAATTAATGATTGAAGGACGAGAGGGTAGGTCTTGCACTTTCGTGTATGCTTTTAATCCAGCAATATTATCTTCTTTTTGATTAATAGGAACAACATTATAGTTTTTAGATAATAAATCTAATAGAATCTTGTTACCATATTTCTTTCTGTCATTACTGGCTCCGACTAGAGCAATTAAATTATTTTTATCTTTTAAGGAATCAATCAATTAGAAATTTTCAGCCTTAATATTGTATAAATCCTCTTTTCCTGCAGTAACCGCAGAAGCATAACCCGATGCAAGTGGTAAAAGTTGTTCTATATAAAACTTGGATAATGTAATTTTTTCAGCATAGTATTCATCACCGGTTTCATCATATTTTTTTGTAGCTAACAATGCAGCTTTGCCCATATAATATCCACCTAAAACCTGTCCAAACATTTTTATATAAGGGGAAGCACCAGCGCTAGCATCAACAAGTTCACCCTCTAACATTTTAGATCCAAGCCAAAGGGTTACTTCTGAGAGCTTGTCCACCTCTATTTTTAGTTTTTCTGACATTGATGAGAGAACATCACCTGCTTGACTCATTTCTTTGATAACACTATTAACATCTCCTAGAAGCCTTTGCATAGCCTGACCACTATCAAGAGGAAGTTTTCTAAATATTAAATCCAATGCTTGAATGCCATTTGTACCTTCATATATTGGGGCTATTCGAGCATCTCGAAGATATTGAGCTACTCCAGTCTCTTCTACATAACCCATTCCACCATAAACTTGTATCGCAATTGAAGACAACTCAACACCAAGGTCAGAAATCCATGCTTTGGTGATAGGTGTTAAGATTCCACACCTTTCTTCACCAAATTCTTTAAGATCTCCTTCACCAAAGTATTCCAAATCAAGCATCAGTTGATTGTCATACATTAGATACCTCATAGCATCTACATATGATTTAATTGTTAATAGCATTCTTCTTACATCGGCATGATCCATAATTGTAGAATTTTTGGCATCTTCTTTTGACATTCCAACAGGTCTTCCCTGCACTCTATCACGAGCGTACTGAGCTGCACCTTGAAGTGCTCCAGAAGCACAGGCTAGGCCTTGTCCTCCAACCCAAACCCTCGCTTCATTCATCATTGTAAACATATAGGTCAAGCCTCTATTTTCTTCTCCAACTAAATAACCAACAGATCCGTCATACTCCATTACACAAGTTGGACTTGCATGAATACCTAGTTTTTCCTCAATTGAGATACATGACACATTATTGTTTTCACCTAAACTTCCATCTTCATTAACAATAAATTTTGGAACAATAAACATAGATATTCCCTTTGTTCCCTCTGGTGATCCCGGAACTTTTGCCAAAACAAGATGTACAATATTTTCTGTCATATTATGTTCACCAAAAGTTATCCAAACCTTTGTGCCTGTAATGTTATAAGTACCATCTTCTTGTTGCTCTGCTTTTGTAGTTATGGTGCCCAAATCTGATCCTGATTGAGGTTCGCTTAGATTCATAGTTCCAGTCCACTCTCCAGAAACTAATTTAGGTAAAAACTTATCTTTCTGTTCTTGGCTTCCATGAAAATTAATTGCAGAAATTGCTCCTGCACTAAGTCCTGGAGCCAATCCAAAAGCTAAGTTAGCAGTACTTAGAATTTCTAAAGTCCCTCCAGATAAAGTGATTGGCATACCGCCACCACCGATTTCTTCAGGTAGTGAGATTGATGCCCATCCAGCATCAGAAAACTTCTTATATGCATCTACAAATTCTTCTGGCATAGTGACTACGCCATTGTTTATGGTAGCTCCTTGTTGATCACCTATAGCATTAATTGGAGCTAGAACTTCTTCAGAGAACTTTGCACACTCTTCCATAGTTGGTATAACAACGTCTGCAGAGAAATCACTAAATGCAGCTATTTTATTTAATATATTATATGAGTCAATTACTTCATAACCAAAAACTATGTCTTTAACAGGAGCTTTAAATGTAACAGCCATAAATTTATCTTAGTCTAAATATTAAAAAACGCTAAATCGATTACCTTGGGTTGATCTCTACTAGCTTGCTTATTTCATCTATCATTTTTAAATTTGGTTTATCGTTAGTTCCAGCGACTATTGCACCAGCAGCACATGCTTTTTTCACAGAATCAACAACATTTTCAATTCCGAATGCAGATATATATGCCGCAGTAGCATCACCGGCACCCGTTGCATTAATTGTTTTGAAGTCAGGTGGTACAATTTCCAGCACTCCATCTGTGCTCAGAAGTCTTGCTGGCAAATTAGAAGAGGTAAGTAATATCCATTTTGCCAATCCTTTTTCAAGTATTCCATTTGCCTCTTTTACTTCAATTTCATTTTTGCTTACTACTAAAAAATCTACTTCATAATTAATTTCTTCTTCATAGCCAGCTTGGGTCAGGAAAATATTATTATTTTTTTTAACTTTTTTCAGTTCTTCTTTAACATATTTAATTGAATATCTATCAATTAACAAAGAGTCATACTCTTGGATATTGTTTAAACTACTCCAATTGTTTTCCTCGTATCCTGAAGAAATAATAGTCCTCTCTCCACTTTCATCTATATAAATTGAGCAAGTTGGAGTTGTGGTGCTGTCTTTAATAACATCCTTATGAACTATTTCTAAATTATCTAAGTGTTTAATCAAAAATGTCCCCAGCTCATCATTACCAACACTATTTCCCCTTACTGCAGTATTGATATTCCACATTGCGATATTTTCAGCACAGTTTATTGCAGTTCCTCCAGGTCGAATAAAGTATTTTTTACTTTGTATATCTCCACCCGGGCTTGGTAGTTTGTCTATAAAGTAAACCAAGTCAGGGTTTAAAGATCCGAAACAAAGCACATTTTTAAATGACATTATTTATATTTTTTAACTAAATATCTTAGACTAAGCCACTAATTATTGCACCAGCTACAAGAATGGCGACATAACAAAATAAACCGCCAATAATTGCTCCAAACTTCATAGCTCTAGATATATTGCTTGGACCTGCAAGATGATACGTTAAAACTCCAAAAAATGGAACCAAGTATACAATTGCAAGCCATACGTATTTCATCCCACCTTGAACTTTTTCATTAGTATCAATATCTTTTATCGCTAAAGCTGCCCATGCTGCATACAACACAAAGGGCATTAGATATCCATATAGTTGAAATAACAACTGCCACAAGGTTGGACTTGAAATAGGTACTCCGCTCATAATTATCTCCTTTTCTGCTTTGTAGTAATTTTCAAAATCTTTTTCCATTAACTCAAAAGGAATATCTATTTCCTCTGTATTTGGGACATAAAATAAGTTTATTGCAGGTGAAGGCACAGATATATCCTGAAACTCCATATTTACCTGTTCTTTTGGCCAAGGATATTCTTTATATAAGTTTTTATCTAGATTTGCTGTTTGAGCATCAGCAAAAAAACCAGCAAGCATCATTAATCCTGAAGGATCTCCTTGCAAAGGAAGCCTTGCTAGTAAATTCGAGGAGTTTAAATTACTACAGTTATGAAGCTGTTCAAGCATTGGAGGAGTACTTGTTTGGTAAATATTTCCCTCATAACAATTACCAGGACCCCACGGACCAGCAAGTGCTAAATCTGTATATCCAGAATCAAGAACTACATTATTTTTGACTTGAACATGTTGTGAAAAATATAAATTTGCATCAAGCATAGGACTGGCAACAATTCCGTATCTATCATGATTAATTACAAGATTCTTTTCTATCACATCTCCAACTCTTCCAGGAACAACAATACCCATGCCTTTAGCAACAAGTCCGAATCTATTTGTAGGAGCTTCATAGTTATTATTATCTATTACTAAGTTGCCAATAATAGTTGTCTCACGACCAGGGGGGTTTAGTTCCGAGTCAAGAGTATTTGGTACAATGCCTGACATGTTATCTCTCCAAATATTATTAAACAGATATAAATGACCTCCGGCATTTGTTCCGGAGTATCCCAATGCATTACCTTCAACTACATTATCAAAAATAAGAGAATTACATGGATAACATTGTCCAATATAAATACCACTGTCTGGGTGTCCAGATGCATATACATTATCAAAGACACCGTCAGTTGAGTCAAATGCATATACTCCATAATCTCCATTGTTGTAAACAGTAAGATAAGAACCTCTAAATCCTTTCGAACCATTCCAGTAGACTCCATTTAAAGAAAAGTTTCTGACAGATAAGTTTTCAACAGTAACTCCATCAGTTTCGTAAATTTGTATTCCATTCTCTCTCATGAACTCACCATCAATAATTACTTTGTTTCTATTGACTCCCCTTATGGTTAGGTAAGAAGTTGTAACAGTAACACTTTCGTTATATATCCCTTCATCAATTAAAATCAAATCCCCTTCAATGGCATCATCAACCGCATCTTGAATTTTAGAATAATTTTTATTTACACCCACTTCTAAGACATCTTTGCTTAGTGTCACAATTACATTTTCGGGTTCTATTGAATACTCGACATCACCAACAATAATAGTTCCAACCATTCCTTTGTCGTTAGTGCCGTGATATGGACAGTAATACTCATATACTCCAGGTTCATCAAACGTATGTTCATATTGATCTCCTTTTGTAATGATTCCATATTCAAAGTAGTCAGATGAAATAGCCTGCCATGTACCATCACTTGCAATGACATTATGATTATTTGCACCGCCAGACTCCCAAATTACAGTTGTCCCAGGTTCAACTCGGAGTACTTTTGGAGAAAATTCATCATCAACAACTTTTACAATCTGGGGATCTAAATTCGCACTTTGGTTTGAACCACAAGCATATAAAAAGATAAATAAAGTTAAAGCAATGAATTTAGTGAACTTTTTCATATTAAAATTTTAGCTTTCCTATAAATTGGAATCCATCTAAAAGTTAATTTGTTAGGATAGCAATATGGATGATACAAAATACCAGGCAAACAAAAAAATGTGGCAGTGCCCAAAATGTAACTGCACCGAATACTCAGAAGATACCGTAACAATGACTGGTAAAAGCTGGTCAAGATTTATGAATATTCAAAATCGTAAGTTTTTATCAATTACATGCTCAAAATGTCAATATACAGAATTTTACAAAGGAGTATCAAAAGGATGGGAAAGTATTGTTGACTTCTTAGGAAATTAAATTAAACCGTTTAATTTACAAAGCTTGAATCCAATCTTCAGGATTGTCATCAACAAAAAAGTCTGAAACTAGTGTTGCATCTGGATCAATAGCATACTGATCAAAATCTGTAACGCCCTCTTCTTCCAGAACATCTTGATCTAAAAAGAAATTACCAGTACAGGTTGAAGAATCTCTTTTTAACACCGCATAAGCAGCATCAGCATAAATAGAAGGCTTTCTAGAACCTTTTATTAATTCAGATCCTATTACATTTCTTACAGCTGCTGTATCAAGTGATGTTCTTGGCCATAAACAGTTAGATGCAATATTGTATTTTTGCAATTCTTCAGCTAGACCATGGGCAACAAGAGACATTCCATATTTTGCTGTTGTATACGCCAGAGTTAATCCAAACCATTTTCTATCAATATCAATTGGTGGTGACAAAGTCAAGATATGAGGATTATTACCTTCTTTAAGATGAGGGATACATTTTTGGCTCAACATAAAGGTACCTCTTACATTAATATTATGCATTAAATCATATCTTTTCATTGGGGTATTGACCGTATCTGTTAAATGAATAGCGCTTGCATTATTAATACATATATCAATTGAACCAAATTTTTCTACAGCCTGAGCAATAGCACCTTCTACTTGTTCTTCGAACCTAATGTCACAAACAACTGGTAAAGCAGTTCCGCCAACTTCTTCTATTTCTTCAGCAGCAGAAAAAATTGTACCGGGAAGTGTAGGGTGAGGCTCGGTTGTTTTGGCAAGTATAACAATATTGGCTCCATCTTTACCTAGAGCTTTTGCAATTTCAAGACCCACACCTCTAGACCCACCGCTCATGATTATTGTTTTGTTTTTAAAATCTGTCATATTTATATTCTATTAAAACTGATCAGATTCTGTGGAGTCTTTTTTTGAAAGTAGTTCTGATTCTTCACCTAAAAGAACCTCTCCTATAGTTTCGTAGTAATTACCACCAACCTCTTGTTGGTGTTTTATAGCTGTATACCCCTCTTTTTTTAGTTGTAATTCCTTTTCTTGAAGACCTACTATTGCGCTCATATCTCCACCTTTATAATTATTTGCTAGTTCGTACATTGAGCTTGCTAATGAGTGAAATCCAGCAAGTGAAACAAATTGAAGATTGTAACCAAGTTCAAATAAGTTTTTTTGAAACTCTTTTATATCTTTTTCATTAAATTTACCAACCCAGTTAAATGAAGGAGAACAATTATAAGCTAGTATTTTATTTGGATACACCCTTTTGATTTCATCAGCAAATTCCTTAGCAAAACCTAGGTCCGGCGAATTTGTTTCACACCAAATAACATCAGCATATTCAGCATATCTTAAAGCTTTTTTTATAGCCAAGCCGTGATTGTCATCAATTTTAAAATAACCATCTATAGTTCTTGTATTACTTAAAAACTCTTTGTCGTCATCATCGAAATCGGAAGTAATTAGTGATGCGTGCAGAGCATCTGTTCTTGCAATTAGTACAATAGGACTGCCAAGCACATCTGACGCAAGGCGAGAAGAATTTAATTTTTTTAAATACTCATGGGTAGGAATTATCACCTTCCCACCCATATGGCCACATTTTTTTTCAGAAGCGAGCTGATCTTCAAAATGTATACCAGACACTCCAGCTTTAATAAACTGTGATGTCAAGTTAAAAACACTGTATACGCCACCAAATCCTGACTCAGCATCAGCAACAATAGGTGGCAAGGCTCTTTTTTTATGTTCAGAAATTTTTCTAACAAGAGTGTTGTTAATCTTACCTATAAAATTTGGGGTTGAGTTAGATGGATATAACGAAAGGTCAGGATAAGTATTTTCATCATTGTTACTTTCTGCAGCAACCTGCCAACCACTCACGTAAATTATTTCGTAATTTAGATTAAACATCTGAAGAGCTTGTTGTGTTGTGGCAGCACCTAGTCCCGAAACCCAACAGTCGTCTCTCCGAAGTAAACTTAATAAAGACTTAGATCCAACTTCTGAAATAGTATGTACAATCTTAAAGGGACTTCTAAGTGAACTGATGCCTTTAGCGTCGTAATCTCTACTAACACTGTCCCACCTTGAATCAGCAAGGTATTCTTCTATAGTTTCTAAGCTATCAAAATTACCACTCATTTATTAATTCTGACTTGCTGCGACGCTTGCAATGATAACAATTAGAGTCAACACCCCAGCGGAAGCGATAAGAACTTCACTTTTAGTTATTTTAATTTTTGGAGCAGAACTCATAACACTAGCAAACAGCAAAATGGCCGCTGAAATTATTAGGGCAAAAAGAGGAGCGTATTCATGAAAGTTGAGAAAAATTTGAGCAATCGCAACTGCAATAATACCGCCAACAACTATAGAGCTAATTGGAATAACAATTGAACCTACTATTCTGCTTCTTATCTTGTTTGCTTCAAGATCTTCATATGTATCAAGCCCTTTAGGAACTCCGAGAAGCATTGAAATTATAGATACTAAAGCTTGTATAACAGTTGAAAGAATAACTATTCTCCACAAAGCACCACTTACACTAATCAAGTTTACTACGGGATCCTCAGGAAGAATTCCCTCAATTCTTTGACCAATGCTATTTATAACAAAAAAAGCAATGGAAGAACCAAAAACAAGGCCTAGCCCCGCTCCTGTATAAATAGACTCCCTATCTGTAGTTAGCACCCCAAAGCCTTCAAAATTTGAGTCAAGAATTTTTTTCAAATTTAGCGAGTTTAAAATACTAAAAAAAGCTGTAGAAAGAGATACTATAGCAACAAAAGAAACAGGGTTATATTCAGCAATCAAATTCTGAGTTTCAGCTTCTAGAATTAATCCATCATATAAGTAAGAACTTGCTAAAAGACCTTGAATAAACCCTGCAATAACTCCGAAACCTATACCGTACCTTAATGATTTAATTATTTTTTGACCTATTGTCACTGGAGGAGGGGCATCTTCAACCAATACTTTAACTGAAGAGACAGCTTCTTGATTTACACTTTCTTCATGCACGGGTTCTAAAATTTGCTCTTCTGTAAGGTCATTAGCACTATTGGTTTCAATGGGTGCTTCATCCACAGCTTCCTTTACCACATTTAAATCATCTTTAGATACAGGAAGCGGGTCAATAGCCTCACCTCCAGACCAACTATTTAGTACATCTGCTGGGGATATACCTGTTGATTCTGCTCTTGCTTGAATTGATCTCGTTAAAAGTTCGAGTGGTATCCCACTGGAACTACTTAATTGCTCTAATTGTTTTTCATCCATTTTAAAAATCTATATAATTCTAGTCAGATGAGTTATTTCTAACTACATCATCAAATGTTTTTTCATCTTGATACCACCTCATCCAAATGATTAATATGGAAATCCATAAAATAATCCCACCACCTAGTTTTAATATCAATCCAGCAAGAGTTTGATCATTTATAACTGAAATATTAAAAATATTATCGTTGTTCAAGTAAGCCGTATACAAAGGCTCGGTTCCAAAAGCAAGAAAACTTGCAGGGATTGTTGGCAAAAGAGATTGGAGAAATAAGTAACCTATCCTGGCGGCTGAATTTATTGGTTTTACTTCTTCATTGAATCCAATAACTGGAATCCACATGTTTAATGAAACAAGAAGCATAACTGAATGAATACAAAAATGGAAAAGTGTATTTGTTACCATTAAATTTACAACAGATGACCAATGCATTCCGACCATAACAAAGTTAAACAAGAAGAATGCAACAACAGGCTTTGAAGTAAGTTTTAAAATGGAAATGAAGGGCTTTATTGATATTATTTTCTTCATTTCTTTATGCATTCCAAGCAGTAAGAGCGGCGGTGAAACTAAAGCTAAAACTAAATGTTCTACAGAGTGAACAGAGAATAGATACTTTTCACCAATATCATGTAATGGGTAATCAGTAAAAATCCAAAGTATAATTATTCCCGAGTACCACAATTTTCTTTTCTCACTCTTTACAGATTTATTATTTGTAGAGAATTCAAAAAATATTATTAAAGAAAAAATTAATGCCCATACATCGTAATGTGGGTGCCATGGTAAGTTCTGCATTTATTCTATGAAAAATTTGCTGATGCTCTTTCAAACATCACAATAGCAAATAAGATTAAAGCTAGTATCATTCCACCGGTAAAAAATCTATTAATTAGTTTATTTTCAAAACGTAAGTGCATAAACCATCCAACAACAATTATGAACTTACCTACGGCTAAAATTATCAATAAAGGATCTGTGAACATGCCAACAATATCCTCTGTGTAGTAAAGCGCAATCTCAATAGCTGTAAGCACCCCTAATACAATAGCTATTTGAACATATTTTTTTGGCGTTGGGTGCTCTACGTGACTTTCAGACATATTAAATTAAATAAACAACTGTAAACAATACTATCCAAACTATATCTACAAAGTGCCAATACAGTGCTACAAACTCAAGGTTCATTCCACCTTCTAAAGTTAAGCCCTTTTGTCTCTGTCCAATACTCCACAAGGCTAATAGAAGCACCACACCTATAAAAACATGTAGTCCATGAAAACCCGTTAAAACATAAAAGGTAGAACTAAAAATGTTAGTACCTAACTCAAAGCCTTTATGATAAAACTCAGTAAATTCATATATCTGACCGGCTAAAAATACCGCCCCAAGCATTGCTGTCGCTAGCAGCCAAACTCTTGTCTTTTCCTGATCATTTGCTTCGATGGCATTGTGCGCAAGTACCATTGTTAAAGAACTCATTAGTAATATAAAAGAACTGATGGATGTAAACGGAATATCATAAACATCTGTCAGCTTTATCCCAGGAAAATCTCTTCCTTTAAATATCATAAATGTTGTTATTAGTGTGCCAAAAAATAGAATTTCAGTGGATAAAAATACCCACATTCCAAGTTTTCTAGTTTCTACACCAGTTGGTTCGTGAGGGTAGGAATGAGAATTACTCATGCTGCGATTCTTCTAGGGGCTCTTCTAATGGCTCGGTACCCCAACCAAAACCTCCGATTAACAATAGGAGAGATCCAATAATTGCTAGAGGTATAGAATAATAAATAACAGCATATCCTAAAAATGGCAATCCCGATGCCAATATAATTGGATAATAAGATGGACTAGGCAATGCGATATCTTCGCTTGGATTAAGACCTTCTTCCTCAAGATCTTGAAGTAGCTGATCCGCACTATCTTTTCTTACTGACCTTCCTTCATCATCTTCGCTATATTTCGCATGCCAAAAATCATCCAGTGATTTTATTATTGGAGCTTTTGAAAAATTCCATACAGGAGTTGGAGATGGAATTGTCCATTCAATTGTTCTTGCATCCCAAGGGTCAAAAGGTGCTTTCTCACCATTTCTTTTAGAAAAAATCCAATTTATCATAAATACAATAATTGATACAGCAATTATGAAAGCGCCTATAGTAACAACAACATTCCAGAATGCTAAATTAGTTTCTTCCGCATAGACCCATGTACGTCTTACCTGTCCTTGAAGACCTAGCCAATGCATAGGTCCAAAGGTTAGATTAAAACCAATTAACATAAGCCAAAAATGAATTTTGCCGAGTGCTTCGTTATACATTTTCCCCCACACCTTTGGAAACCAATAATACAGTCCTGAAAATATTCCAAAAAGTGCTCCACCAAATAATACATAATGAAAATGTGCAACTACATAATAAGTATCTGTTTGTTGTGTGTCAGCAGGTACAACAGAATGAGTGACACCACTAAGACCACCAATTACAAACATTCCTATAAAACCAAGGGAAAATAGCATTGGTGTATTCAATTTAAGCTTTCCTCCCCATATGGTTCCAAGCCAATTAAATATTTTTACACCCGTAGGTACTGCAATAACCATTGTTGATAAGCCAAAACCAGCTTGTGCCACTGGACTAATTGCAGATGCAAACATATGATGAGCCCAAACTCCAAACCCAATAAAAGCTATTCCGAAACCAGCAAAAACTATTGCTGCATAACCAAATAGTGGTTTCCGTGAAAATGTTGGTAAAACTTCAGATACTATACCAAATGCAGGAAGTATTAAAATATAAACCTCAGGATGTCCAAATAGCCAGAACAGGTGTTGCCATAAAACTGGATCACCGCCTCCTTCAGTTAAGAAAAATGTAGTTCCGAATTTTCTATCAAATGTTACGTAAAAAAGTGCAATAGCAATTATTGGTAATGAGAAAGCTAAAAGAAACGAAACAGCAAATGTCATCCAAGTAAATACCGGCATTCTCATAAATCTCATGCCTTCTGTTCTCATATTTATGATTGTTGTTATAAAGTTAAATGCAGAAATTAGTGAAGCTATACCGAGTATCTGAAGACCTATTGCCCAGTAGTCCATTGCTGTTCCAGGAGAATACTTCATTCCGGCATTTGGTTGGTAGCCAAACCAACCTCCATTTGGTGCAGAACCAAGCCAGCCAACTTCTTCAGCTAAATATCCTCCCTCAGGCGCTCCAGCTGTACCAAATATAAATGTTGAATAAAGAAAAGCACCTCCAAATATAAAGATCCAAAAGGATAAAGCATTTAATCTTGGAAAAGCTACATCTCTAGCACCAATCTGGAGTGGAAGTAGGTAATTAAAAAAAGCAGCACTTATAGGCATAATTGCTAGAAAAATCATAGTTGTGCCATGCATAGTAAACATAGCATTATATTCAGCTGCAGTAAGGAAATTATTGTCAGGTTGTGAAAGTTGAATTCTAAGAACTAAAGCTTCAAGACCTCCAACCAACAGGAAAAAGAATGCAGCATATCCATACATAATACCAATTCTTTTATGATCTACAGTTGTGATCCAGCTCCAAATACCAGTTTCAGATGATGGTCGCCTAAAGATATTACTCTGTTTTTTTGGTTCAATAATTTTTGTCATTTAAGTGTCTCCAGATAAGCAATTAAAGCATTTATTTCCGATTCGGTCAATTCAAGGTTAGGCATAAATGTGCCAGGTTTTATTTCAGCAGGATTAGCCAGCCACCTTGTTAAGTTTTCCCTATTGTTTTCTAATGCAGCACCAGCGAATACATTCCTAACTGCAAAATGTGTAAGGTTTGGGGCAATTCTATCGCCTTGAACATCCCACACTCCATTTACTACGTGACACTGAGTACAACCAGCATTTAAATACACTTGTTGTCCTTCGGCAGCTAAAGAAAGATCTTCACTTGTAAATGCGGTGGCGTTTTTTTGTTCATTCGCAACCCAGCTATCAAAATCTTTTTGTGATAACGATAAGACCCTACCTCTCATTTTTGAGTGACTCAACCCACAATATTCTCCACACTGTGCCCAAAACTCATCTGGTGAATCAGCATGAAGATTTAAATACGTTGTTTGTCCAGGTACAAGATACCTCTTACCATTAAGTTTTGGAACCCAATAGTTGTGAAGTACATCGTTAGACCACATTTCAAGTCGCACTGGTTTATCCGCAGGTATTACTAAAACATTTGCTGTTGTAATTCCATAATCTGGATATTTGTATTCAAACCACCACTGATGACCAATGACTTCAATTTTTAATGCATCTTCCGGTTCTCTTGCTAAATCAAAAATTGTTTGAACAGTAGGAACTGCAATTGCTGCAAGAATTAAAACAGGTATCACAGTCCATAATATTTCTAATTTTGTATTTCCATGAATTTGTTTAGGCTCAGGGCTTTCCGGCTTTTCTTTAAAAACAAAAACAGAAAAAAGTAATGCTCCTTGAACTATTACAAATACACCAACAGCAATCCAAAATGTTATCCAAAAAAGTTCATCTATAGATCTTGCATATGGACCCTCAGGACTTAGAGAGTCTAGCGGAGCATTTTCTATACATGCAGATAGGAAAAAAAATGGAGCAAATTTCAGATTATTAAATTTTAAAATTTTTTTCACAAGCATATTTTATATTATCAACAATATTTAAGGATAGCGTTGAAACAATATATAGTGTAATTTTAAGTACTATGTCAGTATGAAGGTTGATAGTAAAAATGTAGCAATTAAATATGTAAAACTTTCCAAATTGCGAATTGTTGAATTATTATTAATCACCACAGTGCCTTCTATGGTTGTTTCTATTTACGGATTTCCGCCACTAGAACTTATATTGTTTACCGTACTAGGAGGAACTCTTCTTGCAGTAAGTGCGAATGTTTTAAATCAAATATTCGAAATTTCAACTGACAGCTTAATGGAGAGAACAGTAAACAGACCATTGGTAACTGGAGAAATAAGTAAGAAAAATGCTTACATTTACTCTATCTCACTTGGACTAATTGGATATTTAACACTGTATACTCAATCAACAATTCTTGCGGCAAATATTGCTCTATCTGCAAACATTTTTTATTCATTTATATATACATTAATTCTTAAACCAAGAACAAATCAAAATATTGTTATAGGAGGTGCAGCAGGTGCAGCCCCAGTATTAATCGGGTGGTCTGCAACAGGTGCTGAGCTTGAAATTGGTTCTTGGTTATTATTCTTACTTGTATTTCTATGGACACCAGCTCACTTCTGGGCTTTGTCATTAGAAAATGTAGATGATTATAAAGATGCTGATTTCCCAATGTTGCCAACTCAGGAATCAAAAAAAAGAACATCCATCTTTATTGGGGTTTATTCATGTGCAACAGTTATTACCTCGATACTTTTAGCACCCATACTTCAATTAGGAATCATCTATCTTGTTCTTTCACTTTTCTTTGGAATATATTTAATGTATAAATCCTATGCACTATATAAAGGAGAAGTTAAGCCTATATCATATTTTATATTTTCAAATACCTACCTAGCTGTCATATTCATATCAATGGTTGGTGACATATTTATTACATTAGGTAATATCTAAATATGCAAGAAGTTTTACTTTCAATCACCTATCCTCCAATTCCGATAACTCAAGTTGGGCCCATTTCTCTCTCATTACACGGAGTGTTTGCAGCTATAGGGTTTTATATTGGGGCAAATCATGCATTAAAATTATCAGATAAAGATGGTGCTGACAGTATTTTATTTTCTGATGCACTTACCTGGGCAATTTTTGGTGCTATATTAGGCGCAAGATTTTTCACGATACCAGCTCAATTGTATAACAGTCCAAGCTATGGCTGGGATGACATATTTACCCTTACTGGGAGTTATTCGATTATGGGTGGAATGGCTGGTGGAATAATTGCAGCTTATGTCAAAATTAGTATATTAAATAAAAAAGACTTTAAACAGTACGGCGATTATGCAGCCACAGGACTCATCCTAGGAACAGTTATTGGAAGAATTGGCGATTTAGCGATAGTTGAGCATCTAGGTCGACAAACAGACTTCTTTTTAGGCTATCAAGTCAAACCTGGTTATGATTTAGCCCCACAACACAACTCTTTAGAATGTGCAGAGCCTTTGATTACTTGTGGAACCTACCATCACGTAGCTATGTATGATTTAATTCTTGCATTGGGTGTATTTTTTATTTTTAGATATTTTCAACAAAAATTTATCTTTGGGAAGGGTGCATGGATTGGTTTATGGGCCTTTTGGTATGGTACTCAAAGAGCTTTTCTTGATACACTTAGATTCGGTATGGGAGATGCAACTATAGGTTCTCTTACATGGAACCAAGTTGGAGGATCGCTTCTGGCAATTTTAGGAATTATTATTTTTTTTAAAAATAAAAATATTAAAACAAACTAACTAGAAATAATACATAGAGCCCCATTAGTAAGTAACCCAAAAGTGGGTTTTTTTTGAGGGTATTTCTTGATAGAAAAATTACTAAGATTGAAACAAAATACATAAGAAATAGTTGATAATCTACTTGTTTTTCAATTCCTCCTGGACTTACCACTATCGCAACACCACCAACTAATCCAATGTTAAAAAGATTTGAACCGAATATATTGCCAAAAACAAGATCTGGCTTTCTTAGCTTTGCTGCAGCTATTGTTCCTGCAACTTCAGGAAGGCTTGTTCCAATTGCAATTATAGTAGAGCCAATAACAAGCGAGGAAACTCCAAATATTTCGGCAATCTTCACTGCATTGTCAACCACTAGCTGACTACCGTATAATGTTGCAGCAAGAGAAATAAATCCTCTTAACCATATGTACTTTTTTTCATCAACAAACATTTCATCGTCTTCAACACCTTCACTACTAACCATTTTGTAGGTTATATAAACTATTAGCATCAGTAGAACAACTCCCAACCCCAAAGGAAACTTATTAGCATAAATATATGTTGAGACAAAAATAGTTGTTACCACGGCCATCCACAGAGGACTAGTTTGATTAATTTTAATTTTTTTATTGAAATCTTTTGGAATCGCCAAAAACAAGACAGCCACCACTAATAAAGAGTTGGCAATATTCGAGCCAACGATATTACCAATTGCCAGATCTAAGTCACCGTTTATAGCTGCACCAGTACTTGCAAATAATTCAGGTGCAGACGTACCAAACCCAATAAAGGTAGCTCCTATAATTGAGTTAGGAATTTTAAACTTAACTGCAATCTGTACAGCCGCACTGACCATTTCATCAGCACCCTTTACAAGAAAAATTAGACCAAGAGCAAAACCAAATAAAAGAGTCAATATGTCCATACTTAGTTATCTATTCTTTTGAATCTCTCCAAGAAATCCACTCTTTAACTTTAGTTAAGTCATAGCTTGGCCCATTAACTGCAAGAGTAACCTCTGTGGCACCTGCCTCCAAAAGTTCATCTGCTAGATCAATTCTATTAATATCTATACCAATTGATCTTTGGATATCATTTGGATTCCTACCAACCTCATCACACCACTTGTTTAACACGGAATTTTTATGAGCAACAGTCTCAATTCCACTTCTGTCTTCTGTTTTTGTTGCAAACCCATGCCATATGTCAGCGTATTGAGCTACTAATCTCAAGGTCACTTTCTCACCACCACCACCAATCAGTATTGGGATTTTTCTTTTGGGTTGAGGATCTAATTTTTCCATTCTACTTACTATTCGTGCGAGTGACTTCTCAAGCTCTTTTAATCTCCAGATTGCTGTTCCAAATTCGTATCCGTATTCCTCGTAGTCTTGTTCAAACCATCCAGAGCCAATTCCTAAAATTAACCTACCATCAGAAATGTGGTCAACAGTTCTGGCCATATCAGCTAATAATTCTGGATTACGATAAGAGTTACAAGTAACAAGTGGCCCAATATCAGCTTTACTTGTAACTTCTGCCCAGCTTGCAAGCATAGTCCAACATTCAAAATGCTTTCCTTCTCTTCTTTCACCCTCAGACCATTGAGTCCCATCTTCCTTGTATAGGGGATAGAAATGATCCCAGTTATAAATAACATCAGCTCCAATTTTCTCTGCCTCTAAAGCAGCAGATCTAATTTGGTCATACTCTGCATGTTGTGGTTGTAAAAATACGGCTATTCTTGGTTTCATTTTTCTCCTCTATTATTCAAATTTAGTCTTTTTAAGTGAATTAATAATTAAATTTTTAAATTTAATATTTGCATTTAAACGTTCTATTTTTTGTTTGGTAATTTTCTCAGCTGATGGAAGAGGATTTGACTCTACAAATTTCTCAATATCCTTTCCAAGAACTTCGTTATAAATTGAAGGAAGTCCATCAAGTATCCTTGATGATGTCCATTCAGGCATAACTTTTAACAGGTTATCCCAGTTGTCTTTTACAGCAACCCAAGCAGCTTCCCCATTTTCAGTATGAGAAATTAACCCAGAAACAATATATGGTGCGTCGGCTCCTCGGATAGTGCCTTCTAAGATTGCATTTAAAACAACTTCTGGGGTTTTTGGGTCACTTAATCCCCATAACATTGATCTATATCTTCCTTCAATTTGTGGAGTCTCTGCTTGTATGAACTTATCAAGATATTTTGTAACGGAAACTGACGGATCCATCCCAGCTATTGAGAGAACAAGATTGTAATAATTGCCATCGTTGTATTCTTTATATTTGTTTGTTTCAAATAAATCTACAAAATAGTTGTTAAATTCTTTGTCATTTGAATATTTTGCATACAAGCCACATACTATTGATCTGAGTTGAGATTCTTCTTGGCTTGAATCTTCATTGTATTCTTTACCTAAAACTTCCAAGCTTAGTTTGCAAAATCTTCCAATAAAAATCCCCAAGTTTTCATCAGGATAAATTTTATACATTGTTGAAAATATTCCAGAAACTAGGGCCCAAATGTTTTTGTCTTTCTCATGTTTATATAGCATTAATAAATCCATGAAGTCATCAAGAGGTAATTGATTGATTCTTAATGACATCCATGAGTCCTCTAGTAGACGATATTTTTCGTTTATGTCAAGTTCTTTAAAATGAATAGATATCTTCTTAAGAATCTCACTGCTGTATGCAGTATGAAAAAATGCCCAGCCTCCGTTGTTAATGTAAGGAACACTTCCTTTCTTTTCAAAATTTTCGGATTCACTTTCAAGTAATAATTTATTTTCACTTTTTGTATCTAAATATCTAAGATTTATTGGTATATGCCAGAGAGAGTCATCAGTACTTCCATCAATTAGAAATTTTCTTTGAGATAACTTTAAAGAAGCATCCTGGATTTCTACCGATACAATTGGATATCCCTCTTGTTTAATCCATGTTGGGAGTATTTTGTTTATCTCATACTCTGAGGTCTCTGTTAACTCATTCCAAAGATCTGTTGAGTGTGTATTTTTATATTGATATTTTTTTAAATAATTTCTGACTCCAGCTTTGAAATTCTCCTCTCCAATAAATGTTTCAAACATCCTCAAAACAGTTGATCCTTTTTGATAGGTTAAGACATCAAACATTTCCTCAGCTTCTTCAGGTGTTGCTACTTCAAATTCAACCGGTCTAGATGATTTCAGTGAGTCTACATTAAAGCCTTGACTTCTTGCCAAATTTAATTCATTCCATAATTTGAATTCTGGATATGTAGCTTCAGATGCTATAACTTCCATTAAAC
>VMHT01139261.1_pt1 | contig 19086 bp, 26 predicted proteins | sample 4693611 | NCBI WGS metagenome assembly VMHT01 (sample SAMN12280063, study PRJNA550983) | marine metagenome | isolation source: seawater sampled from same location over 5 years 0.02-0.2 micron viral filtrate | place: USA: collected off the coast of southern California halfway between the port... ...
CGCAGAACAGGATTATATAATCACGCTAAATAGTGCTGATATGGTAGGGCTAGCTATAGAGCTATTGAATAAGGCGCAAAATCTTCATGTTCAAGAGAAAGAAAAAGAAGCAGCAGAAAGACGCGCCGCCACCACCGCGCTTCGATAAATGTGCGTGGTGTGAAAAGCCAGTAAACCTTAATGGCGTTTTTACTTGCGATGGCAGGGGCGATACCCTGCACGTTGAATGCTTCAATAAGCGATGGGGTCTGATTAAAGATGCGTATTGATAAAAATGTTCCGATGCCTAACAAGGGCGTATCGGGCAAAAACAATTTTATAGCTGATTTAGAAGTTGGCGATAGTATCTACACCGAAGATAAATATGATCGTGACCGCATCCGCGCTGCGTTTAAATATCGCAACATTCCATATATCAGTAGACGCGAAGGCGAAGGTTGGCGCATTTGGCGCAGTGATTAATCTTTTTTCTTTTTGCCAAAATCAAGCCCTAAATTCTTCATAGCGCGTTCACCATACCAAAAGCCTAGAGATAGCAGATTAAGCTGCCATAGCATCTCCATAGCCTCATCTGATACATTGCGCGTCAGAAAGCCGTAGATAAACGCCCCTGCTAAAAAATAGGTAAGCACTGGTCTAACAGTACCGCGCAAAATCTGAATGCTAATATGCACATCTTTTGCCGCGCCTTCGTATTGCACTATAAAATCTCTAAACGTGCCTTCCGCTTTGGCTACCTCTGCGACCATCTGCGCTCTAGCCTTTTCTTTGGCTTTAGGGTCGGGTATCAAATCAAGCGTTTTATTTATAGCTGGCTGTAAAAGCGGTAATAGTGCCTGTAACATATTAATAGCTCCAAACGTTGCTGCGCGGTGTTTTAGTGTAGATATCTAGGTGAATAAACCTGTTGTGCCCTTTTTGCGCTACACCTACGCCTGTAAACCCTAATTGGAAGGCCAACGCAAGTATGTGATAGGCTTCCTGTCCAGTGCAAGCTATATCAGCCGCTAGCCCCATAGTATGTATGCCAGCCCTGTCTTTGCTAGCCTCAATAGGATGTGTGCTATCACGATAGCCGCTAGTTACTGTAATCGGCTTACCATACTTAGAGCGCAAGGCTTGTAGCTTTTCCATAAAAGCCGCATCCATATCGCATTTACCAGTATGTGAGCAAGCAAACTCTTTTTCACTAAAGTTAGGATATTTAGACCAATCCATCAGCAAAACCCTTCCCGCACAATTTGCACTGCTTTTTGCCAGCTATCCATTTCTTTATGCACATCATCGAAAGCCGACAGGTTATATCTTTGGCTGGTTTTATTGATGGACGCGGCTGCGTAGAAGATACACCGCCTTTTAAATAAACTGCAATGACATATGATATCATACTGATCGTGCCTTAACTGTTTTTTGCCGCCACTGCCATTATTGAAGTGGTAGCACCTAGACCTTCCGTCTCGCTCTTGCCTAGGAAAGCCGCTTTTAACTTGTACCCTTAACGCGCCTACATCATCAAAAGCCACTAAATCATAGCCATCTGTAGGAACGTGCGCAGCAGACCAGCCCTCAAAGCCCATAATAACGCTACAGGCTATCATCTCCCCTATCGAACCGCTTATCGTAGCCGATGGCATCAGTCTGCCTTAAACCGCTTCCAAATGGCTTGCATTGTGTCAGTTTCCCAGATGCGGATAGCGAACCAAATAATAGTTAACCCTGTAGCAATCACCGTTAGCATCTCTGGCAACATCCCCATCAATACTGCGCCAGTGCTAGTCGCAGCCGTTAAATCTATTGGCGTTTTGCTATCCATCATAAAATCCCATTTTCTTTAAGATACTGCGCCCAGAGGTAAATAATATATCCACCCACTGCTATACTTATAACACAAATGCAAATCGCTAGCATCATTTCTCTGTCTCTGCGCTTTTTGGCTTCATATTTTAGCCTGTCTGCTTTTCTTTTACGCGCCATAGATAATTCACGTTGGAACGCATCCCACGCACCTACCCCGCCACCAAATAGCATCATGTGGCTGCGTAGCTCATCCATAGCCTTTTTATGCGCTAGCTTTGCATGACTAATTGCATAAGCCTCTTGCTCAGTAGTGGCCAGCTTGCGTAATACGCCTTTATGCTGCCCTGTCTCTGCTATTTGTATTTGCGCGTCTAACTCACCTAGCTTCCCAACAGTAGGCATTAGGCTAGCAACATCTTTGCCAGCCTTTATACCAGTGCTAATAGCCCCTGCAATCTTTGTTACAGAGGCAGCTAGTGTGAGTATTTCAATCATAATTTACCTATGAATAGGGATTGTCACCGCAACAGGAAGGCCAGCTAGCCTTTAGCGAAGCAATATCAGTAGCACTATCGCCAGCCGTAGTCGCATCGCGTAGAGCCTGTTTATCAGCTACGATTTGCGTAGTGTCTGCGCTAGTTTCCTGTGCGCGTGTAAAATCTACGTCTAAAGCCTCTAATAATGGCTTGCGTGTTTCGCGGATTTTATCTTTAAAGATTTCTTTTGCTTTGGTTAAATCTTCGGATATCACGTTGCCAGATAATGACCACGCACCCCTAAAATCACGATTAGATGGCACAGTTACTTCACTTGCGTTTGCGCTGTTCCCATCTTTGTCTAGGATATATGTATCAACCACTTTAAAAACTCCTATGCGGCTAAATCATCAGTTATGCGCCAAGCATTGCGCCACTCTCTTGTTTGAGGCAGTTGCCCCTTTCGGCATATAACCATCTTTGGCTTGTTACCGCTATCCCAATTCTGCCAGACGCTTTTAGGTATGTCTTTCAAAATGAGAAATTCAATTACTTGCTCTTCGGTCATCGCGCCCATAGGCTCTGTATCGTGTAGCAAATAGCCGCGTGTATGCCTTTTAAAATCTGGCTTTGCTTCATCTTCTGCCAACGCCCAATAATTTTCTATTTTTGGGATGATGCCGCCATTCATGCAAGCCGCCATAAAATTAGGGTCAGGCACAAGGATCTTAGCGCACTCATCAATGCTGTCCTCATAGACCACACGATAATCTGACTGCACAGGCTCAAGGTTTTCTTTCGCCCAGCACAGTCTATCCCAGAGATGTGTGCCTTGAAATTCAGGTGTGTTCATCAGGCTAAGTCTCCGTGAATTGTTACACTGTTCTCTAGTGTATCGTCATCAGCATTATTTGTCTTTTGTGAATGAAAAAGTAGCACCGCAGTTGTTTTGTTACCATTTGTACTTACTCCAAAAGCAGGAACATTTAGATACCTGATATTGTATTCACCAACGCCTACCGTTGCAGAATAGTAAACGCTATCAAAACTTGAAGTCCAATTAAATTGTGAACGCCCGTTACCAACGTCACCTAAACTGCTCATGTTTAGAGAATCATGCAAAACATATGTACCAGCTTGAGTGTGTACATTCCAAGCCTTCGCACTACCATTAACAACATAGCTGGTGGGTATATCAGCACCAGCGCCTGTCTCGATTGTATCTGCTATAATCTTGCCAGCCATTATGCTAGGTCTCCGTGATATACTGAACTAATACTTAAATTGTCATCCCAACTTGTATAGCCGCCTGTGTTTAATCTAACATCAGATGATGTTCTTCCGTTGAAGTTTTTTGTTCCAGTGTTATCGCCTTCAACACTATACGAGCCATAAGCCGTTCCTTGATTTGAAGAGTTTGAAGTCCACGCATAATCAGCACTAGCCATCGCATTTGTAGCTGATGTCGTGTAAGTTCCTGTTCCTCTATCGGTTACTGAGGACATATTAAAACTATCCCTAGTGGCAACAGTTCCTGTACCATTAAAATGAACCCACGCCTTAGCCACCCCCTGTTGCAGTTGCATTGTAGCAGAACCGCCCTCAGAGGTAATCGTCACAGAGCCAGCAGAAGTCTTGCCAGTGAGGTTGTCTGTAATCACCGTACTCATGCTAGGTCTCCGTGTGAAACAATTTCGTTGGACTGCCAATCAAGTGCAGTTGAACCCCCACCGCCATAAGTTGCTTTCATAGCAACACTGCTTGTTGTGCTTGTGGCGTGTCTATGACCAAGCGAGTCACTGCTAACGGCATCACTCCCATCATATGAACCGCCTCCAGTATTTGTATAATAGGCGTCTGAAAATGATGATGCGTGGTTTCTCAAGAAATCTCCTGTAGCAGTATCTGCAACACTGCTGACGTTAAGCGAGTTTCGTACTGTGTTTGCAGACTGGTCATACACAACCCAAGCCTTTGCCGCACTCTGCTTCGTGAGAGTAGCGGGGCTAGTGCCGTCTGCCGCTACGATTGTATCTGCTTTTAATGTACTCATGCTATCACCAAGTTACCATTGACAGTCAATGTAACCCCTGTTGCCACTGTCAGGCTAAAGAAAGCCCCAGCGTTATCACCCGATGCAATGGTGGTATCTGTGTCTAACTGTTGCTCATGCACCCTAAAGATATCGCCCTTGCCGTTCGTGGTATCGCCAGTGTTACCGTTTTCACCTTGAAAAAAGCCAGCACCGCCAGCCGCAGCTTGCGATGGCTCTGCTGTATCTGCGGTTTGGTCTACGTCAAATAAATCAATCCACGCATCATCATCGCTATTACGCATCTTCAAAATATCGTTAGCGGTATCATACCATAGCTGATAAGCATAAGTAGTTGATGGCGCGGTAGCCCCTGCATTAGCACTAACAATAGCCGCAAGCGCATTATTTAAATCAGTGCGCGTTGCTGGAAATGTTTGGTTATCTATAACGTAATCGTGTTGTGCCATCTATTATACCCCTGTCGCAACATAATCGAATAATCTATCTATTACTGTATTACCACTATCTTTAAATACAATAGTAAACCCTGTTGCGCTCTTACTAGTTATAGCATAAAAATCACCGCTTTGCATATCGCCTACCGATATCGCTACAGCTTGCAGTGTCTTAAACGCTACAGGGAATGTAATAACCTTGCCGCCAGCCGCAGTGCCAGACTGTATATCGTTGTCTGACTGCTGCGTGTTGGCCATATTTATATTTATGGTCAATTCCTCTATCTGCGGTGTTTCATCGCTCTGAGTGGTGCTTAAAACGGCTTTAAAGCGGAATGCTCGCGCTGTATAACTACCCACAATAAACTGCCTATATGCCGACCAAGTAGGCGTTCCAGCAGGGTCATCATCTGTAGTGCTAACAAAGATATCTACATCCGTAGCCCCTACGTTAGTAGTAGCCCCTGTTATTTGCGATAGCTGATTAACTTTTAGCGTGTAAGTAGCTTGCGCTGTAAAAACCGCGCCTAAATCTATGTAATCTTCAAAAGTATAAGTGCCAGTAGATACTACTGACGCATTACCGCCATCAAACAAGCCTACCGCATCATCGAAGTTACCAGCTACATCATCAAATAAATCTGCGGTATCTAGCTGCAATTTATTATCAATAACGATTACATCTGTTTTAGTGCCGCCAAAATCAGGATGTTCATCTATGCTGCTTACATTCTGGAAGCCTTGCAGTGCCGATACCAGCACTACGCTGCTATCAGCATCCGCAGAAGTGCCGCCTAATTTATCAACAGCCTTGATAAAGTAAGTGCCTGTTTGCGCTGGTAGGGTAGCGGTAGACGCGGGTCGCGATATTTTAGCCGCTACTGTTTTAGCGTTGCCATAAGTTGCGCCAGTAGTTAGCGGAGAATGCCGCACAATATAATGCGATAAGCTCTGTTCTGTTAAAGGTGTCCAGCTTAAATCTGCGTTTTGACCGTTAACATTTACGCTAAAGTTAGTCACATCGCTAATCGCGGCAGGGGTAGAACCTACTGTGTGTTGAATAGTCGTGTAAGGCGATGCGATGCCCTGCTGCGATATAATACGCGCTCTAACGTCATAAGTGGTATTAGCCACCACGTTATGCAACTCAAAGCGCGGGGATGATGAAACGCCTAAAGATATGTAGTTAGTATCTGTGGTTTTCTTCGCTTGCACTTCAAACTGATTTGCATAAACGCTAGTAGATGCTGGCGTAGCCACCAAAACAGAAGTAATCTTTTGATTTACTACTTGCGCTTCATCTGCGGCTGTAAGCGTAGGGGCTGGCAAATTAAATGGCGAAGGCAATGTAGTATTATCTAAGCTAAACACCTTTTCATTAGCGTTCCAATCATAGACCGCGCTGTTATTCTCGCGCAGGGCTAAATCTACGGCTAAAATCGGATCGCCTTGCTCACCAGATTTAACGCTAAAAGACCACTCGCTAACTTGAAAAACCTTTTGATTAAACCCTAGCCGCGAGTTGGTAACGTAGATGTTATCCCCTACCGATATATCAAACGCCTTTAGATTGCAATTAAGCTGCATAGATATCTGCTGGCGATTACGGTAAAGCGCAATCTTAGCCAGCCTTTGCGCCATTGGACTAGATACAGTGTAGGGCAAGTTATAATTTATAAACTTTCTATCCCCGCCATCCTCTGTTTCAAACGTGCTTGATGTAAGCGCAGGGTAATCAGCCGCAACAAAGTTAGTAACTTCTGGCGAAAAGATACCCTTAATAGCGTTATAGTTATCGCGCTTAGAACGCTTAGTCTGTACGTTGATAGTGTCTATCACATCATCTTCATCAAGCGTAACGGTAGGCGCAACATATTTAGCCACCTTCATCGTAAACTTGCCATTAACATAGGATATAATGCCACCGCAGCTAGTAATCATTTCTTCTAAGATACGCTTTGGCGCGTTGTTCGTCTGCATAACCCCGTGAAACTCATAGCGGTTTTCTGTACCGCCACCAGACAAGGCCACGCTTTCATCACAAATATTTGCTGCCGATTGAAACGCAGTATCATCAATTTCTGCTGATGTAGCACCAACCCCATAAGTGCTGTTCATCAAATAATCGCGGATACAAAGCGCGGGATTAGGGCTATAAACTGTGGTGCTGGTGCGCGGGTCGTAAACCTTTTTGCCTTCTACTACGGCAGATATATTAGGGATGCCATTCGGGAATGCGTTTCGGTCAAAATCTAGACGCGCATAAATATAGGCGATGCCAGATAGCTTATGGTCAACAGACCACCCTGCGCCACTTTCTGCCACTAGGTCTGCATCTGCGGCCTGTCCTGTAGTGCCTAGATGTGTATTGATACGCACCTTATTAGCAAATTGAGATGGCGCGGTTACATTGCCAGAACCGTCTAGCGTTACAGCTTGGTCATCAATATAAATAGTATCAAAGCTGTTTATCTCGTGCGTAGCCACCAAAATAACTAGATGCAGTTTTTGGTCGCTGTCAGTGCTTTCTGCGTGTGCTAGCAAACCAGATATGCGCGTTTTGCCATAAACAAATCTACGCGGATGCGTAGGCTGTTTAATCATCTGCGTTCTGTTTTGTGCGTCTGCGGCATAATCCGCATATGATGGCAAGTCTGGTTTAGGTGTGAGTGCAACAGACGCGCCAGCCGCAGCGATAGTAGCCGCAGCCATAACCCAGTTACCGCTAACAGCGTAAACTGCGGCAGTGATTAGCGTGGCAGGATTTTTTACCGCTTGCTTAACACCACCAACAAAGCTGGAAAACCACGACATTATCTAGCCCCACAATATCTGTTTTTGCTGCAAATCAGCGACAAATTCTAGCCCTTTATCGTTAGGGTAATCTATCTTCTGATCTTCGCTAGTATAACGCCTTTCACGCGAAATTTCCAAATCAATCAAACGGCTTTCGCCTGTTATATTGATAGTGGCTATATCATTGCTTTCCGCTATGTTCATAACGTCCATATGGCCTTTGAAAAGCACATAAGGCGTATCGTTTATGCTACCTGTATTATCTAAAGTGCCGAAATAAAGCGTAATATCTCTGCCTTGATAGTTTTCTGATAAAGCCGCAGATAGCAAATTAGACGGGATGCCTGATAGCTGCACGTTAATGCCTGTTGCTCTAATCTCGCTAGTCTCATCTACAGTAGTTATCTGCATAAAATCAGCCGCACCTATATAGGTATCGCTGTCAATAGTGATATCACCGTAGCCTGTCCATAGACGTATAGCACCGCCAGAAAAATCCATTTCTACAGCGAAAAACGGCTGTACTTCATCAGCCGATAATGCATTTGTAAAATCAGTGCCTAGTGAACGTGTCATAGTGCCTCAACCGCCCCAAATGTCATGCTGTAAAAGCCAGCCTGATTTATCTGCCAGTCTGTAACATTAGTGCCCAACCTAAACAGACCAACCGCACTGCTAACGACCACTGCAGCCCCATCGCTAGGGCTACTACGCAAAACAGGCCAGATAGTTAGTGCAGCCTCACCAGAAGCGTTTGTATCTACATCATCCAGCACTTTATACAGTTGTGCGCTAGTGCCAGTGCCTAGCTGTATATAATCGCCAGCTAGTAAGTATCCTGTTTCTGATGTAGGCAAGCCATCTATGTTTAGCGTGTCACCAGTTTGCGATGCACCATTTACAACAGGTGTACCAGCCGCACTAGAGGCAGTGCCGCGCGGAGTAGCCGCATTCGGATCGCCCATAGTAAATGTGCCATAAGAGCCGTAAAGCTTCATAAAGAAGCTAATCCAAACTTCTGCCTGTGCGCGTTTCATAGGCGGCAGTGTTATATCTGCTTCCCAGCGTTGCCCTGCGTGTTTATGCACTTGCTGTTTTAGGTTAAAAGGCGAAACTGTAGTGCCTACAATATTACGCGCCATAAGGTTTATGCTTGCCACGCCTGATGTGGGGAAGGTTAGCGGATAAGTTATTGCCATCTTTTATGCCCCGAATGCTGTACCGAATGAACCGCCACGCCTTTTTGCGTCTAGAACGCCAGATACGGCTGCGTTTTGTATCTGCGGCAACATATTCATTACCTCTGTTCTAACTGTCTGCGCTACGCCAGTGCTTAGATTAATTGTTTGATTTACGGTTACACCGCCACCGCCACCCATAGCGTTGTTAGGCACTATAGTGCCGCTTTGATTAGGCACGAACATTTCTGCACCGCGCTCCCCAACCATATACGCCTTACCAGCCGTTACCGCACCGCCATTGGCTCTAAAGCCGCCAAATAGTGCGCCTAGTGGATTGCCGCCGCCGCCCATACCGCCCATAATGCTGCCTAACGCTTTACGCGCGGCTATACGGGCTAAATCAGATAAGATGCTGTTAGCCATAGAGCGAAATGCGTCTTTAGCTGACATTGTGCCAGTGACCATACCAGCAAACGCATCTTCTAATTTGTTTAAGCTATTTACTGCAAGCTGGTCTAAGCTTTTGCCTACTTGATGCGATGCATCTTCATACTGTTCTAGCGAAGTTTTTGTTAGCTGTAACTTAGGCGATAAATCACCTACTGCGCCAGCTAAATCGCCAAACTCATCATAAAGAATTTTAGTGCCTATTGCCGCAGTGTTAGTGCTTTCTGCCAAGCCGCCAGAACCACCCAATTCGGTGTTCATGTTGTCAACAGAATTTAAAAGCCTGTTAAAAGCATCATTAGTGCTTAAAGTTATAGTGCCTAGCTGCAAAGTTTCTTCGCGCACATTCCCTGCTTGGCTTTGCAATTCTTCTAAACTGCTTCTTAACGTGCCTACAACTGCAACTGCGCTTATATTGCGATTAGCTAAATTTTCTAATTCCATACTCACTAAAGCAATATTTTCTGCTGTTCTGTTAGCAGGGTCGGCAAGCCGTGATAAAGATAACTTTATCTCTGCCATAGCATCTGCAAAATTCTGCGAACCGTTCATGCCGCTTAATTTTTCAAATTTCATGATTAAATCATTAAAAGATTTATCAAATTCTGCGCTGGTTATGCCGCCTCCAAAAAAACGCTCTAACTGGTCAAAGCCTTTTAAAATACTGTTAATTTGACCGATTAGGATATTTGCAAATTTTATCATAGCCGCGCTAGCATCGCGCGTAGCGATTATTATGCTTCTAGCTAGATTTTTGCCGAACTCCTCTGCACCGCCTGCATTTTTTATTGCATCGACTAATTTATTTGTAATTAAATCTACTATTTCTCTCAAAGCAGGAGCAAATGCCGCCGTTAACTGGTCAGATGTGCCTTTAAAAATACTAGCTAAACGCAACAAGCTATCATTTGCACTTTCAACACCTTTAACAGCACTGGCAGATAATATAAACCCTAAATTCTCTGCATCCTGAAACATAGCTTGCAAAGCTTTAGAACCGCCCTGCAAAGTATTAACAAACGCTACGCCCTCACTATCAAATAGCTTAAATGCTAATCTTACTTTATCGCCACTATTTTGCACATCATCAAACGCATCTGCTAAAATCAGCATTTGCTGTTCTAATGACATGACATTTAGTTTCTTGGCATCTATACCTAACTCTATTAGCGCATCTTTTGCTTCGCCAGTTTCTTGCGCTGCTTCTGCTAATCTTCGCGTAAACCTCTGTATAGCCATATCAACAGTGCGTGTTTCAACGCCTGCCTGTTGTGATGCAAATCTAAGTTTTTGTAATTCGCTTGTTGCGATGCCTAACTTACTAGATGTTTTGCCTAAAATGTCGATGCTTTTAAGAGAAGATTTGACTAGCAAGCCTAGACCAGCCGCGCCAGCAACAGCAGCAATAGAAGTTTTAAAACTAAATAAAGCTTTGCTTACTCTAGCTAAACTTCTACGCACTGCGCTAAAAGCTTTTTGCGTTACATCAACGGCAGTAATTTTAAATTTAAGATTTGGCTGCGCCATCTTCTACCACCTTGAAATAAGCTATCCACTCGTTAAACTCTGATAGGCTCAACTCTTCTATCTCGCCCTGAGTTTTGTGTAAACGATCCGCCAAAGCCATAAGATTTAGCCTTAACGGATCGCTTTTTAGTTTTTTTCCTGTTCCTCAATCTCCACAATATCGCCAAACATCTTGCCAGCGATATCGGCTATGAGGCTGACAGGTTCGCGCATTAACGTTGCTTTATCTTCTAACGTAAAAGCGCGGTTTCCATCTGCATCTTCTGCCTTTGTAATAATCAGGTCAATCATGCCATCGATAGTCATGTTGTTAAGAAAGTCTTTGTGCTTTCTTTGTAACTTAGAAATATCGCCAGCAGTAATCGCTCCAACATACAAAAGAACTGGCGCATCATCGCCCCATTCGGGAACTTCAATAACGCGCCTTTCTTTATTGCGGTTAGCCGCAATCTGATTACCAATAGACATAATTTAGACAGTGCCTTCTGTAAGTGCGCCAGTGCCTTGGAATGAAACAGAAGCCTCTACCATCCCATCAAATGATGCGTTGATAGTGCGCCCTGTTACAATAATAGAGCCTGATAGCTGGTGGTCACCTGTTGTATCACCTTCAACTTGCACATTAATTGTGCCTGTATCGCCCACCTGTACGTCTAGCTGGCCTGTGTCTGTATCGTCAAAATATACATCCATAGAGCCGCTAAATGATTTAAGGCCGCTAGTATAGGTGCGGTCTGTATCACCAATGCTGCTATCTTCGATAACATCCATTGTTTGCTCTAAAGAATATGTGCGAATTTCGCCAATAGTGTTGCTGCCGATTTTAACAACACCGTCTTTACCCACTAAAGTTGCCATTTAAAAATCTCCTATTAAGCGGCAGTTTCTACGTTATTTTCAAGTGTGCGGTATTGCACCTCAACAGTGAAGCGGCCTATACCAACGATTTGTTCACCATCGCCAGTAAAGTCTGCTTCGAACGCTGTAACTTGCAAATCTTTTGCCAAGCCACCTAGCGTAACATCAGCCGCTAATGCTTCCTCTATATCTACGGCTATAATATCTAACTCATCATCGTGGGGATTGCTGCCAGAAACATAAGCCTCCACACCCACTTCTAAAACCCTGTTAATTGAACGCGGTATATGCAAAGTATCGAACTCAACCGCTTCTGATTTAGTATATATTACCAACGCTGGTAATTTAAGACGCTCAATAGGAAACACTCTAGTGGCGTGCACGCTGTTGCCAGTTGTAGGCAAGCCAGTTAACGCGGTAACTACTGCATCCCTGATTTGCTTTCTAACGTGCGCCATTATTGTTTTTCCAAAATTAAAGTAGTCATGCCAGTGCCATCATCTTGCACAATACGCACATTATAATAATAGCCCTGTACTAACATTGTATCCCCATCACGCGCGTTAGATACATCTGCTGTTCTACAAACAAAGCGCGGCTGTTGCATCGCAATACCAACACCCCCGCCAGCGTCAACCTCTATAAAATCCTCATCAAAGATACCATCTATGCTAACGCCAGCACCGCCCTGCGGTGTATAGGTAGCAGAAATGCCAAAATCATCAACGCTTATAAAGATTGCTCTATCGTCTGCGGTTTCTACAGCCATTATTCTGCGCTTTCAGCCTTAACTTTCTTAACTGGCGCATCTTTAGATGCAAAGCCTCTATCAATAAGCTTTTGCGCTATAACTGGCGGTAAATCATAATTTTTGCCCTTTTCAAGAGCCGCGCCACCACCTACGCAATCTGCTAAAATATAAACCTTCATTTTTTCTTGCCTCTTTTGACAATTGCGCCAGCAGATTTCCTTGTTAAACCTACTGCGCGGTCAGTGATGCTAGTATCATCGTGCGGCTGCGCCTTCCCGATGTTAACCAAATCAAGAGCAATATTGTCTGGCAAATCTATAACATCGCCAGCGATAACCTCTTTGCCCAGTACTAAACAAGTGCGTGTAACTTTAACCTTCATCACTATCCCCTATAAAGATAGCAAGGGCGGCTGATACCGCCCCTGCTGTAGATATTTAGGCATCAATGTCCAAGCAAGCCGCGAACGACTGGCTATGACGTACTGCGATGTCCATTTCCTGCATCACGCGGATACGAACCGCGCCGCTGCTGCCGCCAGTGTAGGGGTCGATCAGGATATCAGGAGTAGAGAAGAAGCCCATCATTAGCTGGCTAAAGTCACCAAAAATCAACGCAGATGCAGTTGTTAGTGTGCCTTTAGTTAGGTCTGATGGTACGTTGTTTGTGGTTGCCAAGTTGTAACCGTAAACATTGTTGTAAGGTGCTTCCAGAAGCATGATGCTGTCTGTTGATGCTACCTTAGAAGTTGACGCCATATGGCTCTTAACCTTTGGATTGGTTAGATAAGCCAATGTGTTGCCGTTGATGGCAGCATTGTCTACTTCAACTTCTTTCACTAGGTCAGTGATAGCTTGCCACGTCAAATCGCCACCGTTTGCACCGATAGCAACAGAACCGATACCAGTAGTACCAGTGATGCCTGTAGGCTCATTAGAGCCGCCACCTTCGATAGCTACATCTTCGATTTTTTGCGCAATGCTGTTTAGCAAATCATCACGAACAATCTGTTCAACTGATGGGTCGCTTTGGATCATCAGTAGGCGTGATACGTCAGTGAATGCACCTAGCGATTTAGGTGACATTGTGATTTGTGAGAAAACAGCGTTAACCTCAGAAGTCGCACCATTCTCTGCCACAAAACCAGCAGAAACGCCAGTTGATAGCTTTGGAATAGCCACATCACCTTTAAGGCCAGACATTACGCGCGAACCTAGCTCAGAGAAAACCAAACGTGCGCGGAGCGCGTCTACAAACTCATTACCTAAATGCTCTGTAGGCTTCAAGAAACCACCAGCACTGTTTGTTCCAGCAGTTAAATCACGCTTGCCTGTCCAGAAATGGTCTGGTGCATAGAAGCCGCGTGCTTCACGACCAGAGCGCATTGCAATCTCTTCTGAAACTTCACGCTCTAAGCCCTGCAAGCCAGAACCGTTAACCAGACCGCGAACAGCTTTCATAAAGCTATAATCGCGCTCTTCTTTAGCTGACATTTCAACCGCACCGACAGACTGTTCTAGCGGTGTGCCTTCGCCAATTGCGTCCAGTAGAACGCCTCTGAACTGTGCAACAGATAGGCCATCGCCAATAGCTTTATCAGCTAAGTCTCTGCGGTTATGCTTTTGTGCTAGCTTGATGATTTCGCCAGCATTCTTCTGGAAATCGCGCTTAGCTGCTTCTGATGCTGCTTCGCGGATTTCATCCACATTTTGTTCTGTCATTTTTGGAGTTTCCTTCACTTCTATGACGGTTTTTGTTTCAGCACTGCGATTAACGCCTACCCCTGCATCAGCAGGAACGCTCACAATGCTAGCCTCGTATGGCATCCAAGAATTAACGCTGACCGTGCCAGCCCTATCATTCTTAGCGTCCATATTGCGGATTTGGTAGCCGATGCTGACGTTGCTTCTGATACCATCCTTAACGTCATCGTAAATCTCTCTAGCAAGCGCACTTTTTCCAAAGCGCACCACTGCCCGTAGTCTGCGGTCAGTTGCATCAAGATATGTACGTTCGACAACGCCAATTTGTTTAGTTAAATCGTGGTCTAGCAATAAAGGTGCATGACCAGAGTTTAACCGTGTTAAATCTACTGCCTCTTCGCTATGCTCTAGCACTTCTAGGCCAAATGAACGCTCTACAGGCTCTTCTGATGATAATGACATTCGCACCCTGCGGTCATCTTCATCCACCATTTCGCCTTCTGCTGCGCGGAATGTAAGCGCAGAACGGTCGAAGCGTTCCATTTCTTCTTCATCATAGCCAGCCGTTTCAGTAGCTACAGGCTCTTGCATTTCGCTTTTGCCATACGTGATAACGTATTCATCATCCGTTTCAACAATGTTTTTAATATGTCTATCCATCGCGTTCACCTCGCTATCAAAATACCGCAAATCAGCTATCTTAGTCAATGTAGAGAACTTATGACCAACTAGCCTATCTGTTTCATCAAAGCCTTCATCGGTGCGTTGATATAAGCGTATTAGCGCGGCAGGGTCATCAGGTGTGCCGTTAATAGTAAAATCGCTATCAGGCACGTTTATAGAGCCATCACGCTCTATTCTCTCTATCTTGCCACGCGCTCTACCGCCAGAAGAGTCCCACGATACTGAGTCACCTACTGATAGCGCATCTGGTGCAGCGCGTTCACCTTCATCAATTCTATCTAACATAGCATCTTTACTCCTAGCCCACGTTTGCCCTGCATCACCGCCCCACGCTGCCCACGCTACGCGGCCTTTTGATGGGTAGCCCTCTTCACCAGAGCTAAACCCTTCGGCTTGTTTATCTACTTCGTGGCGGCTAAAAAAGCTATGCATTCTGCGTACTGTATCAGCCGATAATTCCTGACGATTTACAAGCTGACGCGCTCTTGCTACAGCTACCGCAGTGCCGCCCTGATTGCCTTCTTCACGCCACTTGAAGAATTTACGCGCCTCTGCCGCCATCCCCTCAGTAGGCTTTAAGCTAATGTCTGCGCCTTTATACTTCGCCATCTTGTCCTACATCAATGCTAGGCTGCGCTGGAAGCTTAGTGCCATATGGCTGGAAAGCGGTGTCAATACCGTATCGGTCTGCTAATTCGCTCTCGCGGTTTATCTGTTCAAACACATCTTCGGTGTCTTTACCGTATTGAGCGTGAATGTCCTGTAGCGTAACGATGCCATTGTTCAGCGCGGTTACACTTGCATTTATTTCCTTTTGTGGGTCTACCCACGCAAATCCGCGTGGCCTATAGATTACGTTATCTGCGAATAAATCATATTTGCCCATCGGCAGATTTAGCTTGCCAACAGTAATAGCCATTTCTAGCCACGCCCGATAAACTGGGTCAATAAATGCATCAATCATAAACTGCTGCATCATCTTGAAATGGTCTCTATCTTCGATAGTGCCCTGCCTGATGGATGAGTAGCTAACGCCTTCTAGGTTATTGGCTAGTGATACATAGCTAACGCCCAGCCCTGATGCGATACCGCGCAGAATAGCCTTTTCAAAATCAGCAAAATTATCTGTAGGCTGCGATGGGTCAAACGCTTTAAAATCCATACCCTGCGGCAGTTGTGTGAACGTGCCAGGCGAAGCGTCCATAATCGGAGCATGATTATCATAATCATCGCCAATAAAGCCATCACCTTCGGGGCTAACAAAGAAGCCCATCTTTGATGCGGCTACCCGCGCATTCACTAAGCTAGCCTCTTCAAAGCCATCCAGCATCTTTAGGCGCGATAAAGCGTTGCTCATCATCGGAACGCCTCTAGTTTGCCCTGCGCGTTCCTGTATAAAGCAGTGAATAATATCATCTGCTGGGACTTGAATATGCCTACGCTTAGTCGTAGAGCCGTAGCTAAAATCGTGATGCGGATGATCCTCGAACATAAAATAGCTAACTGGCTTACCAGATTTATCTATCTCAACGCCCATCCGCACTTCGTTGCCATTTGCTAACCGCTTGTTGTATTCCTCATCAAGATAATCAGCTTCAAGAAACTGCAAGCTAAAACCGTATGGATTGCCTGACGGTCTGCGGATTTTCTTTATAATTACTTCGCCATCACGCGCTAGCGTTTCCATAAACAAACGCTGCGCTTGCATCCAGCTTAAACGACCATCAACAGTGCAAAAACCAGTGCGCCCCCACGCCATAAAGTTTTGCTCGATAAGGCGGTTGCCTACGGTATCAAGGCTATTATCATCGTTGCGCTTGCGAACCTGTAGCGATACCCCTGTTGCGCCTACGATGTTAGTAGTCATTATCTGTAGATAGCGTTTTGCATAGGGATGGTTGCGGCTTATCTCGCGGCATCTATCGCGCAAGGTGCGTAAAGTTGGCCTAATCTCACTATCGGCAGAGCGTGAAGATGATATGAAATCGCTAAATAGTCTACCGATATTTGCGCCTTGATAGTTGCGCTTCTGAGGCTTTGGCTTGCCTTTAAAGAAATCCATCACGCCCATATCTAAAACCTCACTAGAACTGTTGCGCCTGTAGCATCGCCATTTTTAGCGCGTTCTAGCTGCAACTCTTTTGCGTACTCTTTACGGTAAAAATCACGCGCGTCTATCAAATCTTGAAATGACATTTTTGTTAGGCTGCGTCCATTTATGCTGTAGCTGCTAACGTCTGCATCAGCTTTGCCCTGCAAAATGCTTTCAATCTTATCAACCATTATTTGCGCGTGGCTGCGCGGGTCTACGTTATCATCTAAATCATGCTCAATATCAAGCGTACCTGTATCAACGATGATGCGGTTGCCTGATGATGTTTCTGTGATTTCTAGCTGCCAGTGATAGTGGCCTTGCGTAAAAGTAGAGCTTGTTGCGCTAGCAATGGCAAACAAATAATAAGTTGATGTTTCTGTAGCCGTTACTTTGATTTCGCTGCCACCGCCAGATATTCTAGCTACCCATTCTGCACTATGCGTTGCAGTAGGATAATCGTCTACTAAATCTTCGCGCTTCCATTGCACGAAGTCACCGATAGCAAACTTTTCAGGCTCAGTTGTCGGTGCATTCGCTACATCAAATAAATTTGCCATTATCGCCAGCCGTTCACAAAACCGCCCGATGGGCGTGGTTTAAAGATAGGACTATTCTGCACTTGCGGTTGCTTTGGCTTTTCTGGCTCTGCTGGTGCATTTGCAATCCTATCCGCAATATCATTTAGCCGCAGTGACAATATCGACAATGCGGCATAACTGTAAACGCGGCAATCAAGTGCCTCATTTCGTGCGCGTGTTTTAACAAATTCCCTGCGCGGAAAGCCTTTATGATATTTCGTGACAATCTTTTCAGATGCTGCCAATTGCTTAAAATATTCATCATCGCGGCCTGTTGGGAAGTGACAAAACCCTGCTCCCGCTATTGTAACCTTTAAACGGCTAAAAATCAATTCTTTGATATTGTCAACGCCAACCGTAAACAATTTGATTTTGCCTATGTTGTTGCGGGTAGGCTTGCTAACGATGGGGCGCGTCTCGCCAGCCATACCCTTAATAGCAAATATGCGCTTGCCTTCACGCGGCCTAACATAGTTATACACCGCTTGCGTATAGTGACCACCACTATCAATACAAGCCGACCTGATGCCTAGCTGCCGACCATCCTCAGTCTCATAGATGGCTTGCAAGCGGTTATCCAAATCATTCCATAGATGCGGGGTAGATGGGTCACCATAAAGGGTAATCCAATCGATAGACCAGCTTTCTTCATCCCTGCCCCACCCGACTATCTCTAGGGCTAGATAACTATCTTGCACATCAATCCCTGCGGTTATGCATACTATGCCAGCATCTAGCTTTTCTGAATATTCTTCTGCACGTTCCGAAATCGCGTAATCATCCACGCGCTCACCCTGATCTTCCCACGTTTCAGCTAGATAAACGTTTGTCCATACGCGCAGGGTTTCAGGTAGTTTCTTTGCTGATAAGAAATCTCGCACTGCATCTGCAAGCGGTGTCCAAACGCTGTAAATACCCGATATGTGAAAGCCAGCCACGCCAGAAAATTCATCGGTAGCTTGCCAACCGCCAGCCCTAATAGCCCGATGGCGTTTTGCATCATCCCAAACGCTGCCGCAGTCATCGCACATATAATGCGCGGTTTCTGGCTTGCCTTCATCCCAGCGCACATTAGACCAGACTAAACGCTGATGATGCCCACAATCTTCGCAAGGCACATAGAAGTAGCGTTTATCGCTTTCCTCAAATGCACTCTCTATCCTAGACGCACCTTTATTGGTCGGTGTGCTAACCATTACAATCTTTCTATTCCAGAAAGTTGCAGAGCGTTTACGCGCTAGCTGTATCGGGTCACCTTCACTGCCAGCACTAGGCGGGTATCTATCCACCTCATCACAAAGCACGATGCGGATAGGGCGGCTGGCTAGTCCAGCAGGGCTATTAGAACCAACAATAGAAATATGACCGCCACTAAACACTTTATGCATAGTCGTATTATTTGCATCGCGGCTGCGCGGGTCTTTTACTTTGCCTTTAAGCTGCGGGGTATCACGCAACATAGGTGCAAGCCTGTCTTTACTGAATGCCCCGCCCATTTCTGCTGTAGGCTGTACCAGTAGCATAGGCGCAGGGTCGTGGGCGATATGGTAGCCGATGCAGTTTAGCAGCATTTCGGTCTTGCCTACTTGCGCCCCTGCCATAACTACTACATCCGATAGCTCAGGCTCAGAGATAGCGTCCATTATGCCTCTTTGATATTCAGCCCTAGCGGTATGCCATCTGCCAGCTTCCGCGCTAGCTTC
>VMHT01013085.1_pt1 | contig 19083 bp, 25 predicted proteins | sample 4693611 | NCBI WGS metagenome assembly VMHT01 (sample SAMN12280063, study PRJNA550983) | marine metagenome | isolation source: seawater sampled from same location over 5 years 0.02-0.2 micron viral filtrate | place: USA: collected off the coast of southern California halfway between the port... ...
TCGATAAGAGATCAAGAAGTAATTAAAGCTGCAAATAAAGCTAAAATAAAAATGGTTTTTACTGGTATTCGACATTTTAATCACTAGTTAAATTTTATCTATTTTCGCCGCTAATATAAAATCACTTTCGGCCAACCCTTTTATTGCGTGAGTAAAGATTTTTATTTTACAGTAACCCCATCCAAAAGAAATATCTGGATGGTGGTTCTCTAATTCAGCAATGTTGCATACTAGACTCACAAAAACTTGGCTTTGTTCAAAATTTTTGAAGTTATAATTTTTAATTAAATAGAAGCTTTTATTTTCATCACTTTTTACATCCCAACCATCCACTTTTTTTAGATATTTATGAATTTCAGAAGTGTCAAAAGGCAGAGTATTTCCATCACAAGCAACACATTTTTTTTTCGACAAATCTGACATTTTTTTAAATTTATAAACGTTCATGGAGCGGGCAAAGGGATTCGAACCCTCGACCTTCTCGTTGGCAACGAGACGCTCTACCACTGAGCTATGCCCGCTTGTTCTACAAGTATTGAAAGTATTAGTTTTTTGAAAATTTAGCAATAGTACTTTTTGTGAAATTTATACTAAACTGAACCAAGACTGTGCTAGGAATAAACTGTTAACATAGAATTCTAGCGCACTTAAACATGCTAAATTAAAAATATTTAGATCTGGAACTATATTTCACTAAACGATCTTTATGTATTAGTGTTGCCTTCGTTATGCAAATATCATAAATTTGAAATCTTTATGAAATTCTCCGACAAGAAAACTTTTGGTATATTATTTTTTTTAATTTTTGGCCTAATAGCCATTTGGCCAATATTTAATGGTAATGAATTAAAAGTTTGGTCGGCAATTTTGTCATTTTTATTTCTTTTTTTAACTTTTTTTTCTCCTCGTTTGCTAGGCCCTTTAAATTTTATTTGGATAAAATTTGGAATATTTTTAGGAAAGTTTATTTCCCCTATAATATTAGGACTAATTTTTTTCTTTTTCATCACACCAATTGGAATTTTAATGCGGGTATTTAAAAAGGATTTAATAGGATTAAAATTTTCTAAAAACAAATCTTACTGGATAAAAAGAAAAGAAAATATAAAAACAATGGATAAGCAATTTTAATGTTTGAATTTATTAAAGAATTTTGGGAATTTATAAAAGTCAGAAAAAAATATTGGTTGATACCAATATTTTTAGTTTTAGGTTTCTTTGGGATTTTAATAATCTTAACCGAGGGAACTGTTCTTGCACCTTTTATTTATACAATTTTTTAATGACAAAAATCTTAGGAATTTCTGCTTTTTTTCATGATAGCGCTGCAAGTCTTATTGTTAACGGAAAATTGGTAGCTGCTGCACAAGAAGAAAGATTTACTAGAATTAAACATGATAAAAATTTTCCAAAAAATGCTATAGAATACGTCCTTAAAGAAAAAAAAATAGAATTGAGCAATGTAGATTATGTTGTTTTTTTTGAAAAACCTTTTTTAAAATTTGAAAGACTTATTGAGACTTATCTGGCTTATGCTCCTGTAGGTTTTAAATCATTTTCTTTATCAATGCCTATTTGGCTTAAAGAAAAGCTATTTCAAAAAAAATTTTTATTTAACCATTTAAAAAAAATAGATAAGAATTTTAATGATATAAACAAATTAAAATTTTCAGAACATCACTTTAGTCATGCTGCTAGTGCATTCTATCCGTCACCGTTTGAAGAAGCTTTAATTCTAACTATAGATGGTGTTGGGGAGTGGGCTACTACAACAGTCTGTCATGGGGAAAAAAATAAGATTACTGTACTTAAAGAAATTCATTTTCCTCACTCCTTGGGACTTTTATATACGGCTTTTACTTATTATCTTGGTTTTAAAGTGAATAGTGGAGAGTATAAAGTTATGGGTTTAGCTCCTTATGGCGAGCCAATTTTTTATGATGCAATATTAGAAAATCTACTCGACCTTAAAGATGACGGGACATTTCGTTTAGATATGAAATATTTTAATTTTGCAACAGGTCTTACTATGGTTAATAAAAAATTTGAAAAGCTTTTTAATCATCCAACTAGAAAAAATGATGAAAATTTAGTTCAATTTCATATGGATATAGCTTCATCAATTCAAAAAATAACTGAGGAAATAATTTTAAAACTTACAAAAAATTTAAAGAAAGAATATGGTTTAAAAAATTTATGTATGGCTGGTGGTGTAGCATTAAACTGTGTGGCAAACGGTAAAATTTTAAATAATAATATATTTGAAAATATATGGATTCAACCAGCAGCTGGTGATGCAGGTGGATCATTAGGAGCTGCTTTAGGATATTGGTACCAAGAATTAAATAATAAAAGAATAATTAATCCAGATGACAGTATGGAAGGAGCGTTTCTTGGTCCAAAATTTAATAATGAAAAAGTGGAAAAAGATCTTATAAAGCTGGGCGCAAAATACCAAAAAGTTTCCCAAAATGAGTTAATTCAAACCACTGCCGATGAATTAAGCAGGGGTAAAATTGTAGGGTGGTTTCAAGGAAGGATGGAATTTGGGCCTAGAGCATTAGGTGCAAGATCAATATTGGCAGATCCTAGATATGCAGAAATGCAAAAAGAATTAAATCTAAAAATAAAATTCAGAGAAAGTTTTAGACCTTTTGCCCCGGCAATTTTAATTGAAAATTTAAATGATTGGTTCAATATAAATAAAAAAAGCCCATACATGCTTTTAGTTAGTAATTTGAATAAAAAGCTACAAATACCTATGTCTGAGTGTCAAAAAAAATTATTTGGTATTGAAAAATTGAATATAAAACGATCAATAATTCCAGCAATAACACACGTTGATTATTCCGCAAGAATTCAAACAATTGATAAAAAAAGAAATAATTTATTTTATAGTTTACTAAAAAAATTTAATAGTATTACCAACTGTCCAATCTTGGTAAATACATCATTTAATGTAAGAGGAGAACCAATAGTATGTAGCCCAACTAATGCTTTCAAATGCTTTATGGGAACCGATCTAGATATTTTAGTGATTGAAAACTTTATTTTGTACAAATCTGAACAAGATAAAAAACTTAAAATTAATTATAAAGATAAATTTAATTTAGATTAAGGTATGAAAACAACTTTTATAATAATACTTAACACTTTATTTTTAATATTTTTATTTAACTTTATAATTGTTTTTTATCCAGAAAAAACTTTGAATAGAAAATTTTTGGATAATAAATTAATTAATAATTTTGGATATCTATACCACGTTTATTTTAAAGACAGTTATGATAGGAATGTTAAAAAAATTCAAAACTATAGTGTTTTTGTCGGCGATTCTTACATATTAGGAACAAGCGAAGGTAAATTATTAAATGGCGTAGGTATGTTTTTTAAAGAAAAATATCCTAATAATAGTTTTTTTGAAATCGGCTATCCAGCAGGCAGCTATGATTTTCAGGAAAAATTATTAGATAAAATTGTAAATAAATTAAAAAAAGAACCAAAAAAAATATTTTTATTTATATATGAGGGTAATGATTATTATGATGAAATATCATTTCATTCAAAAACAAAGAAGGAATTATTTTTAAAAAATTTAAAATTAAATATTTATAATTATTTCCCCTTACTAGCAAGAGTATCCGAATACTCATTTTTTAAAGTAAGATCTATTTTTTTAACGAAGAACCTAGGAGATACAAACCAAGAAGAAATTAACAACGAAATTTTTATAAATGAAAAAAAAATAATTTTAAAGTATCAAGACGTTCAAAATGCATGTGGCTTAAAAAGTGAAAATGATAAAAATATGTTTTTTAAAAGTTTAACTGATTACTCAAGTAAATTATCTGAAAAATATCCCTCATCTGAAAAAATTTTTATATATATTCCTTCACCAGCAACTTTGTATAACTATAGTTCTATTATATCAAAAGATTATATATTGAATAAGTATGAAAAATTAAATCAAAATGAAAATTTTGAATGTTATAAAAAAAATATAAAGATATTAAATGAGTTTTTTATGGATAGTGCAAGACAAGAATTTTATTTTCATGATTTGACATCAGATTTAAAAAAAATAACAAAAAATCAATTAATACATGGTCTTAGAGATATAAATCATTTTAATAAGGAAGGTTATAAATTCTTTGCTCAACTGGTAATTAAGTTATAATATTTATTATTATTTGATTTAATAATTTTATGACAAAATTTCCCAACATCATCCCTGTATTCCCTTTGAATGGAGTTATATTTTTTCCGAAAACAAATTTACCTTTAAATATTTTTGAAAAAAGATACTTAGACCTTGTCAATGATGCTTATAAAAATAATAAATTAATAGGAATGATTCAATTAAAAAAAGATGAAGAGGAAGTTTATGAAATTGGTTGTTTAGGTAAAATTAGCGATTATCAAAAAAGTAAAGATGGTAGAGTTTTGATAAATCTGGAAGGAATTACTAGGTTTAAGATTTTAGACGAAGAAATTAATAATAAATTATACAGAGAATTTAGAGTAAATTATAAAATTTTTGAGTGTGATTTAATAAAAGCTTCAGATACCATTAATACTTCTAACTTGATTGAGAAAGCTAAAATATTCTTTAAAAAAAATGGTCTTTTACTAAATTGGAAAGAATTTGAAAAGTTAGATCAGAATCAAAAAATTAACACATTGGCAATGATCTCCCCTGTAACAAGCGAGGAAAAACAAAAAATTCTTGAAGCTATTTCGATGAAAGAAAAACTTAAAGCTCTCGAGGGTATAATTGGTTTTTATTTATACGAGGTAAGTTTTAATAATAAAACAATACAATAAAGCTAAAATTTAATTAGCAGTCTTATTCATAGAGTCAAAGAAATCTGCATTATTTTTAGTATTTTTCAATTTAGAAATTAAAAACTCTATACCATCCATTGTGCCCATTGGGCTAATAATTCTTCTCAATACGTTCATCTTAGATAGATCGTCCTTTTCAAATAAAAGTTCTTCTCTTCTAGTTCCAGACCTTGTTATATCTAATGCCGGGTATATCCTTTTATCTGCAACTTTTCTATCTAGTATCAACTCTGAATTACCTGTTCCTTTAAATTCTTCAAAAATAACTTCATCCATTCTACTTCCAGTATCTACTAGTGCCGTGGATATTATTGTTAAAGATCCACCTTCTTCTATATTTCGAGCTGCCCCAAAAAATCTTTTAGGTCTTTGAAGTGCATTCGCATCTACACCTCCCGTTAAAACTTTTCCTGAACTCGGTATTACGGCATTATATGCTCTTCCTAATCTCGTTATTGAGTCTAATAAAATTACAACATCTTTTTTATGCTCTACTAAACGTTTTGCTTTTTCAATAACCATTTCAGCAACTGCAACGTGTCTTGATGCTGGTTCATCAAAAGTAGAAGCAACTACTTCACCTTTCACAGATCTCTGCATATCCGTTACTTCTTCTGGTCTTTCGTCTATTAACAATACCATTAAATAACATTCCGGATGGTTAGCAGTTATTGATTGCGCAATATTTTGCAGAATAATAGTTTTTCCTGCCCTTGGGGGAGATACAATTAAAGATCGCTGTCCTTTTCCAATAGGACTTACCAAATCAATTAATCTAGCCGTATTGTCTGGTTTTTTTTCAATTTTTGCTGTCTCGACTTCTAACTTAATTCTTTCATTTGGATATAACGGGGTTAAATTATCAAATGCAATTTTGTTTTTTCCTTGCTCTGGGTTATCAAAATTAATTTTATTTACTTTTAAAAGAGCAAAATACCTTTCGGCATCTTTTGGTCCTCTTATCTCACCTTCTACAGAATCGCCTGTTCTTAGTCCAAACCTTCTTATTTGACTTGGGCTTACATAAATATCATCTGGACCAGGTAAATAGTTTGACTCGATGGCCCTTAAAAAACCAAAACCATCTTGCAGCACTTCTAATACTCCTGTAGCGGTTATTTGCTCATTTTTTTCGGCAAGCTTTTTTAAAATTGCAAAAAGTATTTCTTGTTTTCTTAAAGTGCTAGGATTTTCTATGCCTAGTTTTTCTGCTTCGCTTATAAGCTCTGCTGGTTTTTTTAGCTTTAGTTCTTGTAAGTTCATGAGATTGTGTTGATTAACAGGAAAGTATTTAAAATATATGACTTTTTTTAGAAAATTCAACCCCTATAATAAAGGCTTAAAAACTACAACAAATACAACAACAATCAGTATTATTGTAGGCACCTCGTTAATAATTCTATAAAATTTCCCAGACTTTGTATTCGTAGAATTTTTTAACGCAAGGCGGCACCTTCCCAAATAATCATTATATCCTGATAAAATAATTACTAATACTATCTTAATTTGCATCCATAATTGAGAGAAAATTTCAATTCCATTAATATGAATTAGTATTAAACCAAAGACCCAAGTTAGTATCATTGCCGGTCGCATAATATAAAAAAACAATCTTCTTTCCATTACTTCAAATATATCTGTTGCTTCCTTTTTTTCTTTATTTTCTACATGGTAAACAAAAATACGTGGCAAATATAATAAACCAGCTATCCAAGATATTGCCGCTATTAAATGAAGTGATTTAAATAAAAGATATATATTCATTTTAAATGTATTTTCTTATAAGTTTTTCAAATAAATCGATTTGATCAGAACTATCGTTTAAACATGGAATTAAATCGAAATTTTTACCTCCGCTATTTAAAAAAATTTCTCTTCCTTGGATATCAATTTCCTCCAAAGTCTCTACACAATCAGAAGCAAAGCCTGGGCATATAACTAACAAGTTTTTTATCCCTTTTTTCGGTAAGCCCTCTAAAGTTTTATCTGTGTAAGGTGTTAACCAATCTTGCGGGCCAAATCTTGATTGAAATGTTGTTTCAATATTAATAGATTTAAATTTTTCTCTCATCAACCTTGAAGTCTTATGACAATAACAATGGTAAGGGTCTCCTTTATCAAAATACCTTTTTGGGATGCCATGATAAGACGAGATAATCAGGTCCGGTTTCCAATTAATCGACTTAATTTTTCTCTCAATACTTTTTGTTAGTGCGTTAATATAAAGAGGTTCGCTTTCATAGTGAGGGATCACCTGTAAACTAGGCTGCCATCTCATCATCATTAGAGATCTGTAAACTTCATCACATACAGTAGCTGTCGTTGCTGCTGCGTATTGAGGATATAAAGGTAGAATAACTATATTTTCACAACCCAGATCTTTGAGTGAATTTAATTTAGATTTGATGCTTGGATTTCCATATCTCATTGCAAAATCAACAATTATTTTCTCATTTTCAATTTTGCTATTTAATTTTTTAGCTTGGCTTCTGGTAAAATATAAAAGTGGAGACTCATTTGTGTCCTTTCTCCAAATTTTCTTGTAAGCATGTGCTGTTTTAGAAGGTCTAAAAGTAAGTATAAATAAGTTTAAAATAATTTGCCATAGTACAGGGTTGACTTCAATAACGCGTTTATCAGATAAAAATTCTTTTAAATATCTTCTAATATCCCACCAGTTTGTAGAATCTGGTGTACCTAGATTAACTAACAGAACTCCTGTTTTACCAAATTTTACATCTGGATGATTGTTTTGCATTTTAATATTCTCTATAAAATTTTATTAATTTACTAACTTTATCTGGGTCTGTTTCAGGAAGCAAACCATGACCTAAATTAAAAATGTAAGGCGAATTTTTAAATATATCTAGATACTTTTTTGCACTATTTAGAGCTTCCTTCTGCGAAGATAATAATAGATTTGGATCTAACCCCCCTTGCAAAACCACATTAGTTAAATTTTGTTTTATCCAGACAGGATTAACGTCGTAATCTAAGCTTATGGCATTAGGTTTTACTACATTGTTAAATTCCTTGTAATTTTTATTCAAACCCTTTGGAAAACACATCACTGGGATTTTCTTTTTTTTACAAAAATTTACAATTTTTAGATTTGGGATATAACAATAGTTAGGAAGATCATCAGGTGCTATTAGCCCTGCCCAAGAGTCAAAAATTTGTATCACGTCAGCTCCTGCATTTATTTGATTTTCGATGTGAGTGCAAAGATAGTCATTAAGTTTGTCAAGTATTAAATTTACTTCAAATTCTTTAGCTTTAATTATTTTGTAATTTATTTCTTTTTTACTCTCCTTTACTCCGAGCATATATATTAATAAAGTCCAAGGCGCGCCTATAAATCCAATTAAAGATTTGTTTTTATCTAATTTCTCTCTTGTTATTTGAATTGCTTTATAAATTGGATATAGTTTTTGAGTAAAAGAAATTTTATCATTATTTAAAAATTTTTTAAAATTAAATTCTTCTAATACAGGGCCTTGATTTTTTACAAATTCTACTTTTTGATTTAAAGCATGTGGCACCATTAAAATATCTGAAAAAATAATAGCTGAATCAAGGTCAAACCTCTTAATAGGCTGTAGTGTTATTTCCGAGCTTAATTCACTATTTAAACAAAGATTAATAAAATTCTGATTTTGTGATCTAATTTTTCTAAATTCGGGTAAATACCTACCTGCTTGTCTCATAAACCATACAGATTTACAAATTTTTTTATTTATCAAGATTTCTTTAATATTACTCATTAAATAATAAAAGTTTATAAGATTAGCTGTTCTTATAGGTCCTGTTAATTTGTTATATAACTAATTATACAGTGTTTATACACGTAGAAGTTAATAACTACTCCATATTTTATTCAAATTCTGCATTTTATTCATTTAATAAAGGTTTATAAAACAATATTATCAACATAGGACAAACTGTTAAATTTATGTTGATTGTTGTTAATCATTTTTTTTTAAAATAATGAAAAAAGTATAAAACTTCTTTATTAAATACTTATTAACAAATTTATGAACGAAAAATACAATGTATATCTTGTGTCTGATTCAACAGGGGAAACATTAGATAGAATTTTTTTATCATTGAAATCGCAATTTTCCAATTTTGAGTATGTGAAAAAAGAGTTTGCTTTTGTAAGAACAGAACAACAAATAAACAAAATAATTAAAGAATGTAATCAAATAGAAAATGCTCTAATTCTTTACACAATTGTAGAAACTAAATTAGCTAAATACATATCAAGTAAAAGTGAAGAAAATAATTTGCCCTGTTTTGGTATACTTGGGAACCTGATCTTAAGTTTTTCAAAATTACTTAACCAGAAAGCGATTCACAAACCAAGCGCTCAACACGTTCTTGACGATGATTACTATAAAAGAATAGAAGCAATTCAATTCACAATGGCACATGATGATGGAAAAAAAGTAGATGATTTAGACAATGCTGAGGTTATTTTACTTGGAGTGAGTAGAACAAGCAAAACGCCAACTTCAATTTATCTTGCGAACAGAGGATATAAAACCGTTAATGTGCCGCTTGTATTAGATCAAGAAATTCCCAATGGATTAATATCAAATGATAAATCATGTATTGTTGGTTTAGTGGCTGATGCAGAGAGACTTGCTGATATTAGGCGTAATAGAGTAGCAATTATGAATGATCTTAATTTAAAACAATATACCGATCTTGAATTTATTAAAAATGAAGTTGAAAATTCAAAAAAACTTTTTAAAAAAAATAATTGGCCAGTAATTGACGTGACGCGCAAGTCTGTTGAAGAGACAGCTGCTTCGATTTTAAAAATTATAGAAATAAAAAAAAATAGATGAAAATTATATTGGCTTCTAAAAGCGGAGTTCGAAAAAATATTTTAGATAAACATATGATCAATAATGAAGTTATCGTATCCAATGTCGATGAAGACGAAATCAAAGACTCACTTTTAGCAGAAGGTGCATTGCCACTTGAAATTTCAAAAAATCTGGCCGAGATAAAATCAACACAAGTAAGCGCTAAAAATCCAAATCGTTTAGTTTTAGGTGCTGATAGCGTAATTTCATTAAATGAAGAATTAATTAATAAACCCAAGTCAAGAGATGAAGCGTTTGATATTCTAAAAAAATTAAACAATTCTAAACATTATCTTATTAGCTCTGTTTGCATGTCAAAAAATGGGTCAATGGTCTGGAACTACTCAGATTCATCCGAGTTAAAAATGAAAAATTTAAAAGACTCTGAATTACTGGAGTACTTAAATAAAATTGAAACTAAAACACTACTGGCTTATGGTGTTTATCAAGTAGAGGCTGCTGGTTTAAATCTATTCGAGTATATAAAAGGCGACAAAGACTCGATTATGGGTTTGCCAATAAAGAATATTATAAATTATATTAAGCAATACAATTAATGAAAAAATTATTCGGCATTATTGGTAATCCTATTCAACACTCGTTATCACCAGTACTCCATAACTACTGGATTAAAAAATATGATATAGATGCAAATTATTCAATTATACAAACTGAGGAAAAAAGTTTGAAGGATGTAGTGAAAAAAATTAAAGATAAATCCTTAAGCGGAATTAATGTTACTTTACCCTATAAACAAAAAATTATTAATTATATAGATGAAATTGTTAACGACGCTAAAACTACTGGATCTGTTAATACGCTATTTTTAAATTGTAATAATGTTGTTATTGGAGAAAACACAGACGTATTTGGTTTACAGGCTGCCTATTTAAAAAAACTTGATAAAACATCAAATGAAAGAGCTTTAATTATTGGGGCAGGTGGTGTTTCTCCATCAGTAATACTTTCATTATTTAAATCAGGAATAAAAAAAATTTCAATAACGAATAGAACTGAAGAAAAGTGTTTATTTTTAAAAAAAAGGTTTAGTTATTTGAACATTTTTCCTTGGAGCAATCTTCAATCTGAAATTAGCAATTATGATATTGTTATTAACGCGACAAGTTTAGGTTTAAAAAACGGTGAAGATTTTGATTTCAACTTTGATAAGTGTAAAGCAGGGTCGACCTATATAGACACTATTTATAACCCTTTAAAGACTAAAACATTTAAATTTCTTGAGGATAAAGGAATTAATGTTTTTAATGGTCTAGATATGTTTATATATCAAGGTCAAAAATCATTTTATTTGTGGAATAAAATTAACCCTGAAATTGATGAAGACTTAATTAATTTATTACTTTCTAATCTTAAATGATAAAAATCGGAATTACAGGGTCAATAGCATCAGGAAAAACAACGGCAAGTAAAATTTTATCTAATAAAAAAGGGCCACTATTTAGCGCTGATAAAGTGGTTAAAAAACTCTATAAAAGCCACAAATTTATAAATTTATTAAGAAGAAAATTTAACGTTAAAGGCAAATCAAACTTTAAATCTATTTTTAAAAAAAAAATTTTTGAAAACAAATCCAATATAAGAAAACTTGAAAAAATAATTCATCCTATGGTTAGGAGTGAAATAAAAAGATTTTCTATGTTAAATAAAAAAAAAAAATTTCTTTTCTATGAAATACCATTGTTAATAGAGAGCAAGTTGATGAAATTTTTTGATGTGGTTGTTTTAATTAAAGCAAATAGAAGCATAAGATTAAAAAGATTTATACATCGGGGTGGAGATCAAAAACTCTTTAATTTTTTAAATAATAGACAACTTCCATCAAAAAATAAGACAAAATTTTCAGACCATATTGTGGTTAATGAGAAAAATTTATATAATTTAAAAAAAAAATTGTTAGCTATAATCAATTTATATGTTTGAAGTATTTTTAGATACAGAAACTACTGGTCTGTCCTACAGAGATGGACATAAAATAGTAGAAATTGCTTGTATTGAAACCAAAGATCTAATTCCAACTGGAAACATTTTTCATAAATTGATTAATCCTAAAAGAAGTGTTCCGCATGAAGCATTCCGAGTTCACGGTTTTTCAGAAGATTTTCTTAAAGATAAAGAAACTTTTGATCAAATTGCTGATGAATTTTTAAATTTTATAAAAGAAAAGAAAATTATTATTCATAATGCGCCTTTTGATTTAGGTTTTTTAGATGGAGAATTAAGTGCAATTAAAAAAGATAAAATAAATATAAAACAAGTTATTGACTCATTGGAAACCGCTAGAAATAAATTTCCTGGCACATCAAACTCATTAGATGCATTATGTAGAAAATTCAACATAGATTTATCAAAAAGAACAAAACATAACGCTTTACTAGATTGTGAATTATTAAGAGAAGTTTATATAAATTTATGTGATGTAAAAGAACCTAAATTTAATCTTTCTAATACTGATTCAAATAAAAATGTTTTAGTTTCTAAGGAATATAATAAAAATATTGTTAAGATTTCAGATTCTGAAATAAAAAGGCATAAAGATTTTATAAAAAGTGATCTAAAAAAAAATTATTACTGAATTTTTTTTAGTCTATAGAGTTTATCAAAATCTACAGTTTCGTTAATTTTTACATCTTTAAATCCTGAATTTTCAAATAAAAAAACAAATATTGCTCTCAATTCCTGGTAAATTTGTGATGGAACTTCTATAAGAACTATTTTTTCAATTTCTTTTTTATTGATTTTGTCGCTATCTAATTCTATCACTGTGGAATAAATAATCTTAGTATCAATTTTCTCAAAATCTTCCTTTACTGGATACAGCGCAAGTGTTGTTAAAACTTCTATAATATTTTGTTTTATAGGATTGCTTTTTATATCAATATTAATTTTATAATTAGAAATAGTTTGCGAAAGCAAAAAAAATGTCTTTGGATTAGGAATATTAAAATTTAATTTTTTAATATATTTGCCTATTATTTTATATTTCATCTTTTTTATCAATCACTTCACCATCTATAGTTTTGTTTTTGTCAACTTCTTCTCTATTTTTAAAAGCAATATTAAACAAAATTTTTCTTGTAAAAGGCAGTAGTAGTAGAAATCCTATTAAATCTGTAAGAAAACCTGGAATTATTAATAAAAAAGCTGCGAATGCGATTGAGGCACCAGATAATAATTCATAAACAGGAGATCTATTTTGATATAAGTTTATCATTCCGGCTTTCAACGTTTGAAGACCTTGTAATTTTGCAAGATATACCCCAATTATTGCTGTTAGACATATTAAAGCAAGTGTATTTAGCGCGCCTACCGTACTTCCTACTTTGATCATTATAAATATTTCAAGCGCTGGTAGCCCTATAATAATAAGAAAAAATGGGTTCATTTGTCAGATACAAAAATATATGATTAATGTATAATTATCAAATTATGAGTAACAGTTTTGGATATATTGACATAATTTTACTGGGTATGATCGCAGGATTCATAATTTTGCGTCTTCGTAGTATTCTAGGTAGAAAAACTGGTCATGAAACTAAAATATATCCAAATTTTGCAGAAAAAAAATTCAATTTACCTAAAAACGAAGCTAGTCCTATTAAGCAAAATCACGAGATCTTAGAGGGTGAGAATAAAAAAGAATTTTTAAAGGGTGCTGAAATAGCTTACGAAACTATACTAACATCTTTTGCTCATGGCGACCTAAAAAAACTTAAACCTCTATTAACATCCACAATGATTACTAATTTCTCTGGTGCTATTGAATCAAGAAATAAAGATAAAATAAAATCAGAGTTTACATTTATCGGTATTAAGAATTCGTCGGTTGAAAAATATGAAAAAATCAAAGACGATATATTTGCAACAGTTAAATTCGTAGCTGAAGTTATTTCCGTCAAAAAAGACAAGGAAAATAAAATAATTGAAGGCAATCCTGACAAAATTAAATTTGTTACCGATGTTTGGAAATTTAGTAGAAATATAAAGAGTAATAATCTTAATTGGTATTTATCCGAAATCATAAATAAGTGATAAAAAAAAAAAATCTCTCTAAAGAAGATGAGGAAGTGTGGAAAAAATTTACTAAACATCCTTCAGATATTTACGATAAAGAACAAGAAAAATACAAAGTAATCATAAAAAAATGTAGACTCAAATATGATCTACATGGCTTCACCTTAGATGAAGCTAACAAAAAGATTACTGAAATAATACTTTCAAGCTATAATCAATATAAAGAAATTCTTTTAATTACAGGAAAAGGTCTTCACTCCAATACAGATAAAGATGTTTATGCTTCAAAAGAATTAAGTAAATTAAAATTTTCTGTGCCTGAATTTATTAATAAAAATAAAGAACTCAGTAAATATGTTGCTTCAATTTCTGAGGCCGCAATTAAAGATGGTGGATCAGGTGCGATTTTAATAAAATTAAAAAGTTTATAAAATAAATTTAGATAAATCAGTATCCTTAACTAAGTTTCCTAAATTGTCTTTAACATATTTTTCATCAATTGTGATAGTTTCACCGGATCTATCAGTGGCATTAAAACTTATATCATCTAAAACTTTTTCTATGATTGTATGCAGCCTTCTAGCCCCGATATTTTCTACTGAAGAATTAACCTCTGCTGAAATTTTTGCCAGCATCTCAATCCCATCATTAGTAAACTCTAGATCAACATTTTCAGTTTTTAATAATTCTTTGTATTGTTTAATTAAACTATTATCTGGCTCCTTAAGTATTCTTATGAAATCGTCTTCTTTAAGTGCCTTTAATTCAACTCTTATTGGTAATCTGCCTTGTAGTTCTGGTAATAAATCCGATGGTTTAGCCAGTTGAAATGCTCCTGATGCAATAAATAAAATGTGGTCGGTTTTAATTGGACCATGTTTTGTACTTACTGTCGTTCCTTCAATAAGAGGAAGTAAATCCCTTTGGACGCCTTCCCTTGAAACATCACCCCCTACCCTGTCGCTTCTAGCTGAAACTTTATCTATTTCATCTAAAAAAACAATTCCATTTTCTTCAGTAGCTTTTTTAGCTTCCTTGATAATTTTATCTTCTTCGATCATCTTATCTGATTCCTGTGCAACAAGTATGTCGTGAGACTCTTTTACAGTCATTTTTTTCTTTTTACCTTTTTTGTTACCAATTGATTTTCCAAGTATATCACCGAGGTTAACCATACCGACGTTCCCACCAGGCATACCTGGTATTTCAAAGCTTTGCATACCAGAAGAGTTATTTTGAACTTCTATTTCAATCTCGTTATTGTCTAAATCTCCATTCCTCAATCTTTTTCTAAAACTTTCTCTAGTAGCAACAGAAGCTTTGTTCCCAACTAATGAGTCTAAAACTTTTTCTTCTGCTTTTAACTCAGCTTTTGCTTTTACTTCTTTTCTTCTTCTTTCTTTTTCCATAGCAATAGCAATTTCAATTAAATCCCTGATAATTTGTTCAACATCTCTACCTACGTATCCAACTTCTGTAAATCTTGTTGCCTCAACTTTTATAAATGGAGCTTCCGCTAATTTAGATAATCTTCTTGAAATTTCAGTTTTGCCAACTCCTGTTGGCCCAATCATAAGTATATTTTTTGGTAGGACTTCATCTCTCATTTCATCAGATAAAGCCTGTCTTCTCCATCTGTTTCGCAAAGCTACAGCAACTGCTTTTTTTGCTTCTTTTTGACCTATTACATATCTATCTAATTCTGAAACAATTTCTCTTGGTGACAGCGCACTTACTTTTGAACTATCTTTCTTCTTATTTTTCAACACATTTATATTTGTAACCTTATTTGTCTTGCTCATTTTAAACTTTTTCAATTGTAATATTATTATTTGTGAAAACGCATATGTCTGAAGCAACTTTAATAGACTTCCTGACTATTTCTTCTGCTTTCATATCTGTTTCTATTAATACTTTAGCTGCAGCTAAAGCATAATTTCCACCTGAACCAATTCCAATGATGCCATCTTCAGGTTCCAAAACATCCCCTGTACCTGAAATAATAAAACTATGTGTTTTATCCGCAACTGCCATTAGAGCTTCTAATCTTCTTAAGAACTTATCGCTTCTCCAATCCTTAGCGAGTTCAACCGCAGCCCTTTGTAAATTTCCTGCATGTTTTTCTAGCTTCGCTTCAAGCCTCTCAAATAATGTTAATGCATCAGCTGTCGACCCAGCAAATCCTGCGATCACCCCTCTGCTTTCTATCTTTCGAACTTTTTTTGCCTTGCTTTTTAATACTGTGTTTCCAAGGCTTACTTGACCATCACCCGCTACAACAGTCTCACCATTTTTTCGAAGTAAAACAATTGTCGTGCCATGCCATTTTTCAGCTGTATTCATAGAGTTATATGTGGAGATTAAATCTATTTCTTCAATAGCAGAATCTGATTTATTGATAAATTAGTCAATTATAGATATATCATTTATAAATCTCTTTAGACTATGAAAAGAAAAGCAAAAATATCTAGAAAAACAAAAGAAACCAGTATTTCGGTTTCTGTCGATTTAGATGGAAAAGGCAAATATAAAATTAACACCGGTATAGGTTTCTTGAATCATATGTTAGAACAATTATCAAAGCACTCCCTGATAGACCTAATGGTAAATGCTAAAGGAGATACACATATTGACCTTCATCACACTACAGAGGATACTGGTATTGCTATAGGTGAGGCAATCAAAAAAGCTGCTGGATACCGAAAAGGAATTAAAAGATATGCATCTACAATCATACCTATGGATGAAACATTAAGCAGAGTTTCATTAGATGTATCAAATCGACCTTATCTTATCTGGAAGGTGAATTTAAAAGTTGAAAAATTAGGTGAAATGGATACTGAACTTTTTAAAGAGTGGTTTCAGGCTTTTTCACAGTCAGCAGGGATTACATTACACGTAGAAAATATTTACGGAGAAAATAGCCACCATAAAATTGAATCTTGTTTTAAGGGTTTGGCTAGATCACTGAAAGATGCACTAACTATTGATAAAAGAATCAAAAACTCAGTTCCGTCTACTAAAGGCACACTTTAATATAAATGTTACTTACAGTCGTTGATTATGGAGTTGGCAATTTAAGGTCAATAGCTAAATCTATAGAAAAGGCAAACTCTGATAATAGCCTAAATTATTCTGTTAAAGTAAGTTCAGATATTAATGATGTAAAAAATTCTGACAAAATTGTTTTACCCGGACAAGGTTCTTTTAAAGCTTGTAAAAACGGAATCGAAGCTATTAAGGGACTAAAAGAGGAGTTAAATGAGAATGTTTTAGTTAAAAAAAAACCAATTTATGGAATTTGCGCAGGCATGCAATTATTCGCAACTAAAGGACATGAAGACGAAACTACTTTAGGGCTAAATTGGATACCAGGAGAAGTTAATAAACTAGATTTAGGTGCATCAAAACTAAAAATCCCTCACATGGGTTGGAATGAGTTAAAAATAAAAAACAACTCTAAAGTTTTTCAAGATATTAATAATAATGATCATGTCTATTTCATTCATAGTTATGAATTTATTCCTGAAGATAAAAAAGTTATCTCTTTGACATCTAATTACGGAAAAGAAGTTATGGCGGCAGTATCATTAGACAATATATTTGGATCACAATTTCACCCAGAAAAAAGTCAAATTACAGGAATAAAAATTTTGACTAGCTTTTTAAATTTATAAAATGAAAATATTTCCAGCAATCGACATTAAAGATAAAAAATGTGTGCGATTAGTCAAAGGGGACTTTGAGGATAAAACTGAATATGAATCATCTCCTATTGACCAAGTAGGAAAATATAAATTTCAAGGTTTTAAAAATATTCATATTGTTGATCTAGATGGTGCTTTAACTGGCAATACAGTTAATCTAGAAACTATCCAGGAAATTGTTAGTAAATATGATTTACAAATTGAAGTAGGTGGAGGCATTCGGTCACTTGAGAGCATTAAAAAATATCTTGATGCGGGTGTGGAAAAAGTGATCTTAGGAAGTGCTGCAATTAAAAATAAAGATTTTTTAAAAGAAGCCTGTAACAAATTTAAAAATAAAATTGCTTTAGGATTAGATGCAAAAAAAGGAAAACTTTCCACGCTCGGTTGGAAAGAAAATTTAAATATTAAAACTACGGACTTTCTTAAAGAAGTGAATGATTTTGGTGTAAGCCGGCTAATTTACACAGATATCAATAGAGATGGAATGAAAACTAGTCCTAATTTTGAAGAAACAATAAATATTGCTGAAATATCTAATTGTCCAGTTGTTATTTCAGGTGGCGTATCCTCTATTAGTGATATTAAAAAAGCTAAAGAATTAAATAATGAAAAAATTGAAGGCATCATTGTTGGTAAAGCTATTTATGATGGTGATATTAAACTCGAAGAGCTAGCGAAGGAGCTTGATGCTTAAAAATAGAATAATACCTTGCTTAGATGTAAAAAATGGAAGAGTTGTAAAAGGTATAAATTTTGTAGACTTAAAGGATGCCGGTGATCCTGTAGAACAAGCAAGTATTTACGATAATGGTGGCGCAGATGAAATATGCTTTTTGGATATTACTGCAAGTAATGAAAATAGAAATACTATTATAGACGTTGTCAGTAAAACTGCTGAGAAATGTTTTGTGCCTCTAACAGTAGGTGGGGGAATTAGAACTACAGATGATATAAGAAAATTATTGTTAGCAGGAGCAGATAAAGTTTCCATTAATACTGCTGCAGTAAAAAATATTAATTTTGTTAAAGAGGCTTCAAAAAAATTTGGGACACAGTGCATGGTAGTGGCAGTTGATGCTAAAAAAACTTCTGAGGAAAAATGGGAAATTTTTACTCACGGTGGAAGAGAAAATACTGGAATTGACGCAATTAAATTTTCTAAACAAGCTGAAGAAAATGGAGCTGGCGAAATTCTGCTTACTTCGATGGACAAAGACGGTACTAAAACTGGTTATGATTTAGAACTTTTAAAAAAAATAACAAGCTCTGTAAGTATTCCAGTAATAGCCTCAGGAGGGGCTGGTAAAATGGAGCATTTGTATGAAGCTATAAATACTGGTGGAGCAAGTGCCGTTTTAGCTGCTTCAATATTCCATTATGGTGAATTTACTATCGAAGAGGTAAAAGAATATTTAAAATCAAAGAATGTTCCGGTAAGATTGTAATATGTTAGAAAATTTAGAGCAATTAATTAAGATAATTAGAGATAGGAAATATTCTTCTTCAGGTGAGTCTTACACAAAAAAATTACTTATTGATAAAAAACTAAGTGTTGCAAAAGTTAAAGAGGAAATAGGAGAACTAATTGAAGCTGTCGAACAAGATTCTAATAAAATACACGA
>VMHT01174330.1_pt1 | contig 19078 bp, 28 predicted proteins | sample 4693611 | NCBI WGS metagenome assembly VMHT01 (sample SAMN12280063, study PRJNA550983) | marine metagenome | isolation source: seawater sampled from same location over 5 years 0.02-0.2 micron viral filtrate | place: USA: collected off the coast of southern California halfway between the port... ...
ATGCGAGTAGTATTGTTATTGCAATGCGAAAACTTAAACTAAAAGTAGATGCAGATGGCAATAAAACTTCACAAGTACATGGTATTCGTGCCGCTTGTAAGGTTATGAAAACTAGATATTCTAAACCGTTTGAAAGTGTACAAGTTGAAATTCCATATGAAACTGGTATGAGTCCATACAGTGGATTAACTGAATTCTTTGAAGCAAAAGGTGCATTGAAAAAGTCAGGTACAAGGTTGGAATATACTAGTCCTACAACAGGAGAAGTAATTACACAGTTCCGTAAAGTATGGGATCGTAATGAAAATCAATGCCTTGATCTTATTATGGCTGAATGGGACACACAGCCTGAGGATGTAAAAGATGCAATGGGAGAAGAACTTATTGCACAGGCTGAGGTAGAGGAGGCAGTTAATGATTCTGAGTGATGGAGACTTTGAATTCTTTTTTAGTATGTACGATGCGGCTATTGAAGTTATTCCTGAAAAAGAAAAACTTCAATATGCAACAGACGTTGTTGACGTCATGTTGGATCATGGATTCGAACTAAAACATCATGTCAAAGAACTTTCAGATCATTGCGAGTACCTTGCTCAAGCTATAGACGCACATTTTGAACAACAAGAAGAAGACGAGGATATCTTTGAAGAATGGAACGAAGATGAAATCGAGGAATGGGACTAAATGAGTGTTTGGTATAGAAAAGTAACCTCTAACATGGGAGAGATAGTTAATGCTATCTCTCACTATGAAACAGAAATTGATCAAGCAAAATATGAGTGTGGCATGAAAGGCAATTTGGAAAAACAAAGCCGAGATATGCCGGGTGTTGTTGAACATAGATTCAATCAATTACAAGAAGTAGAAGCAATACTAGAATATCTTAATACAGAAATGCGAAAACTACGTAGTAAAACCTTTCGTAGGTATTTAGAAAACTATAATAGAGCATTATCAAGCCGCGATGCAGAAAAGTTTGTAGATGGTGAAGATGATGTTGTAGATATGCAGTATGTAATAAATGATTTTAGTCTAGTAAGAAACAAGTTTATTGGTGTTATTAAAGCACTAGAAGCAAAGCAGTTTCAAATAAACAATATTGTGAAATTAAGAGCCGCTGGCTTAGAAGATATTTCACTGTAAAAAAATTTTTAAAAAAACCAAAAATAATAGTTGACAAGTAAGACTTCTTGCATTATATTAATAAAGTAAGTTGTGTTTAGGAGCGAGCTATGAAAACTGAAAATTATAATACAATTGACGTAATTGCGGCAAGTATTCTAGTTTATGAAGATCAAGGTTTCATAAAAAGTGGATATGGGCATGTAGAGTATGATAACGAAGGCAATGCCGTTCGAGAAGTTAAAGATAATAAAACTATGATACTAGAAATGCTTGCTAACCCAAAAACATCAAATTTTACCGATGAGCAGATTAAAAATGCTAGTAATCTTGTAGATACTATTAACGGTAAAATGATGCTTAAAAAACTTACAGGCAAACTCAATAATTTTGAAGGAAATGTAGTAAAGGCTATTAGTAATACACCTACAAATTTTTATGTAAGTATTATTGCTAGTTTGCCGCATAGTATTGCTATTGATAAAAAGCGAGAAAGTGTTAATGATAAAATGGCACAATTAAAGCACAGTAGTAATTTCTTTGGAAACAAAGGTACTAGGTACAATATTTCTGTTAACATCTTAGATGTAAAATTTATTCAAACAAGTAGTGTGTATATGATTACTGGCATTTATGCTGGTAAAGATATTATTAAATTTTGGTGGAGAGATCAACCAGATCTCAGTGATATTATCACAGGCAAAACGATAAGTATACGAGGCACGGTTAATAAGCATGAAAATAGTAAATATACTAATGCAAAAGAAACTATGTTAAATCGTGTAAAAATTATTAACATTTCTAATTAAGGAGTTTTTTATGATAAAACATATTATTGCTATAATTGCATGTGCGGCTTTCTGGGGAGGATTTATTACAGGACAAAGTGCCTTTGCATCAGATATCTATTATAAAAATAATAATCCAGATTTACTAGATATTAATATTAAATGTACTAATAGTAAGATGACAAAAATTCGTCAATGTACAACGTATGCAAGTATGAAATACAATTGGAACGATGGCGTAACAATACAAGATAAATTTGTCAGGTCTGGAAAACTTGCATATGTATTTGAAAATGCTCCAGGCGAATGTGGCTGGAATGACGATCATAGTGATTGCGATAAAGATAGAGAACGTACAGAACTATCTATGATGCAATTTGCAGAAAATGGCCCCAAGTGGGCAAAATTTAGTATTAGAGTACCAAGCGATACTAAATGCACACCTGGTGTATCTTGTAGTCTATGGCAATTGCATACTAAACAAGCTGGGCCTGCTTATATGCTTAGATGGAAACGTGACAGTTTAATGCTGTCTGATTTCCCAAACAATGATTTCTATGGAGGACCCAAAGAACATATAATTAGTAGAAAATTCAGTGAGCTTAAAGATCAGTGGTTAGATTTTGTTGTTTACATTGAGCAATATGATAGACCAAAAAAAGGCAAATTGATTGTATGGTTAAATGGTGAAAAGGTTATTGACCATTATGGATACAGACGCCTAGAATCTGGAAAAAATAATTATATGAAATTTGGAATCTATAAAACCTACATAAGTAGAGCAATGGAAGAACGTAAACCTATGTCAGTATACTATGATAGCATTACACTTGGATACGACTGTAAATCTCTTAATCTAAAAAAAGAAGGATATAATTGCAAAAATTTCCAAATTGATGGTTGACAACCAAGACATCTTATTGTACAATAAAGAATAATTAAAAAACGGAGTAAACATGTCACTATCATATGCAATCAAGGAGTACAACTTTATTGGCCCAGGCTTTAACAAGTTTGGCATCCGCAAGTTGGAAAAAGTTTCAGATTTAAATGTTGGCAAGGCAATGGACCTAGTTAAGTTTATTGACTGGTATTTGTCACCAGAGAACTTGTCTATGGACGGTGAGTTGGGTTTGGCATCTACTAAATCTCGCAAAGCAAAGTTAATTAAGGCTTTAGAAACTTTAAAGATCAAAGGCTATCATGTTCCAAAGCATCTTTTATCATAAAAGATGCATTTTATGGTTGACAGGTAAGATATCTTACTATATTATATAAGAGTAAGTTAAGAAAGTTAGGAGACTTTATATGAGTAAAATGGCATTAAAAACAGTAAAACGTACAAAACTTGGACGTCCTAGTAAAGCTGAAACACTTATCAGTGTTGTTGACGATAAAGTTGACAATCCCAATGAAACAGACGAGCAAATTATTGAACGTACTCGTGAGCGATTTCAAATACTAGAAGATATGACACAGGCCGCTATCGACGGTGTTGTTCGAGGTATGGTTGTTACAGGCCCTCCGGGTGTTGGTAAAAGTTTTGGTGTTGAACTTGTTCTTGAAAAGAATAACTTGTTTGACAAAATTGCTGGTAAGAAGCTACGATTTGGTATTGAAAAAGGTGCCGCTTCTGCAATTGGTTTGTACAAGTTGCTTTATAACTATTCAGACAAAGGTAACGTGCTTGTACTTGATGACTGTGATACAGTACTGTATGATGAAACTAGTTTGAACTTGCTAAAAGCAGCACTTGACTCTAGTAAGAAACGTAAGATTAGTTGGAACACTGATAGTGCTTTGCTAAGGCGTGAAGGTATTCCTGATACTTATGAGTTTAAAGGTAGTGTTATCTTTATTACTAATCTTAAGTTTGACAAAGTACGTGGTAAAATGAAAGATCATCTCGATGCTATTATGTCACGTTGTCACTATCTTGACTTGACACTTGATACAACACGTGAGAAAATGCTACGTTGTAAACAGATTGTTGCGGATGGTATGCTTGTAGAATACGGATTCAACAAGAAAGAGCAACAAGAAATTATGGACTTTATGTTTACTAACAAAGATCGTATGCGAGAGATAAGTTTGCGAATGGTTACAAAACTTGCTGATCTAAAGAAGTCAATGAGTGAGCGTTGGACACGAATGGCAGAATGTACATGTATGAAACGTGGATAACATTTTAAACATAAACAAAAAAGCCCCTGATGGGGCTTTTTTATTGACACACGGCATTAAATATAGTATATTAATAACATGACTTGTAGAATTATTTTAAAAGACGAAGTAAATTGTAAAATAGAAGGCTTGGATATTGCCACACGTAAAAAGTGTGAAAAAGAACTAAAGTTTTTCTTACCTTATGCACGACACGTTCCGGCTTATAAACTAGGACGTTGGGATGGATGTACAAGTTATTTTACAATAGGTGGAGTTACATATATTAATTTACTTGATAGAATTTTGCCAATTATTATGGCAGATGGATACGAAGTAAATATTGTAGATAATCGCAAGCATAATAACTTTGAGTTCGATGCAGTTGATAAAACAACCTTTGAGCATAAAGTGTGGCCACCAGGGCACCCTGTGGAAGGACAACCAGTTACTCTGCGAGACTATCAAATCGATATAGTGAATAAGTTTTTAGAAACTCCGCAGTGTTTGCAGGAGATTGCAACTGGCGCTGGTAAGACACTTGTAACTGCGGCATTAAGTGCGCAAGTAGAGAAGTATGGACGCAGTATAGTTATTGTACCAAACAAAGATCTGGTTACTCAAACGTATGCTGACTACCACAATTTAGGACTAGATGTCGGTGTATATTATGGCGACAAAAAAGAAATAGGAAATACCCATACAATTGTTACTTGGCAAAGTTTGAACAGTATCAAAAAACGCTTCCGCGATGGCGACAGTGAACTTAGTTTACAAGAGTTTGCAGAAGATGTAACTTGTGTAATTGTTGACGAGGTACATCAAGCTAAAGCGGAAGTACTCAAAGAATTATTAACTAAGGACTTTGCACATATACCACTTCGTTGGGGCCTAACAGGAACTATACCAAAAGCTGATCACGAAAAGGTTAGTTTACAAGCCTGTTTAGGAGAGGTGGTAAATAAGCTAAGTGCAAGCGAATTACAAGACATGGAAGTATTATCACAATGTCATGTTAATGTTGTACAAATGAAAGAGCATGCAGAATATAGTAACTATCAAAGTGAACTTACGTATCTGACAACTGACAAATATAGAGTAGATTATATTTCAAAACTTATTAATAAAATTGCAGAAAGTGGAAATACACTTGTATTAGTTGATCGCATAAAGTGCGGCAATATGATTTGCGAATGTTTACCTAATGCAGAGTTTGTAAGTGGCGAAATGAAACAAACGGATAGAAAAGATGCATATGATGATATTAACGAGGGAACAAATCAAATAGTTGTAGCAACATATGGTGTTGCAGCAGTTGGTATTAATATTCCACGGATTTTTAATTTGGTTCTTATTGAACCAGGAAAGTCTTTTGTTCGTGTTATACAGAGTATAGGACGAGGTGTGCGAAAAGCAAAAGATAAAGATTTTGTTCAAATTTGGGACATAACAAGCACAGCCAAGTTCAGTAAAAGACATTTAACTGAACGTAAGAAGTTTTATAAAGAGGCTAACTACCCCTTTACTATAGAAAAAGTGGATTATTAATGAAAATATTAACAGTTGAAAATAAAACATACGATTTAGACGAAGTACCAGATACAGTAGAAGATTTAAGATATAGTATTTTAGATTATAGTAATCCAAGTTACATAGATTATTATTTTATTCCACTAGTATTTTTAGAAAGTTTTTATGCACCAGCGGCAGTCATAAGAGTAGGAGAACATACAATTAATATGCCACTTGATTGGAGCATTGTAATTTGTGATCCAATGGTAGGTGATCCAGAAGTTGTAAGTTTAATGAGCTTAAATGACAGAGGATTTCATGCTTTTAGTTTTAATCCTATCACAGGTTATACAGCAGAATATCCAGAAGTGAGTATTGTAAACATTTATACTGATGTAAAATGGTATGCACCAAAACTTAAATTTGGACATTTACTAAGTATTCCTTTAACAGATGGCGACAACCCTCCTTGTGTATTATTTGTAAAAGATGCAAATAAACTACCAGAAGTATTGGATATTGGCGAATTATGGTAACAAAAGCAAACACAACTTTTAAATTATCAATAAGAGATATAGAAGTCATTGAACAAGCTCTACGTGCTAAAGCAGGTAGACGTGGACTAGCAATAGCTGAAGGTGAAACAAGTGAAAAGCTAAGAGAAGAAATGACAGAAATACAACAACTACTTGGTAGAATACATGAGCAGAAAATATGGTATCACAAGATGCCAAAAGGACAACCTTACGTGAGTGGATAATGAGTGGACAAAGACGTTGGTTAAAGTTATGGAGTAGAACTGTTGGTATGCCAGTTGGTATTACTGATGATGATAAACCAGAGTTCTTACCTATAAAACAAGATGATGTTGTTAAGGCATTGTGGTTTAGGACTTTTTGGATTGTATTGCACATTGTTACATGTTGTGCTATAATAGCTGGTAATGGAAGAGCATTAGGAATATGGTAACTGAACAAGATCCGTTTCAACCAAAAAATACTTGTAGCATATGTGACAGTGAATATGATGAAGATGCGGGCGGTATACAAGGATACTTTGGTATAATGCCTGTTACTTTTTGTGAATGGTGTTATTCTAGTATATATGATATGGTAGCACAAGATATAAAGGCTAGTGAAATAGATGAGTAAGTTAAATATTAAAGAAGAGATGAGAGCTATAGACTCAAAAGATAGGCGCTGGTATAATAGTCTCACTGAAGAAGAAAAAAGTAAACTAGGTATGTGGCTACTCATGCGATACACAAGTAGTGCTGGAGAAAAAATGTTTCAAGAGCATTACTTAGAATGGACTAATGAAGTAGTTAATGTGCATTTTAATAAACTTCGTAAACATCCGCAACTACAATGGCAACTATTGCAACTAGTAGGACTAGGCAAGCCAACTTATCATCCTTGGGTTGCTCCAGGAAAATCTGGTAAAGTTACAAAGTTACAAAAATGGGTACAAGAAAACTATGCACATCTAAATGATGATGAAATTGATATCTTTATAAACATCCGTAACAAAGAAGACTTTATTGAACTTTTTGAAGAGTATGGACTTGACAAAAAACAAATTAAAGATATACTCAAATAATGTATAAATGTGAATATTGCAATAAAGAATACAAGAAAGAAAGCACTCTTGCTGTTCATCTTTGCGAGCCAAAACGTAGACATATGCAAAAAGGAGAACCTCATGTTCAACTCGGCTATAGAGCCTATCAGTTATTTTACCAAATTGGTACAAATAGTAAAAAAGAAAAAACCTATAGTGACTTTGCAACAAGTCAATACTATATTGCTTTTTGTAAATTTGGGTATTATTGTAGGGACATTGGTATTGATGACGTTCCAGGCTATGTACGATATCTCTTAGGCAAACAAGCAAGACTTGATCATTGGACACGTGACAAGTATTTTACAGAATGGATGAAAGAAAGACAAAAGACAGAAAGTACAGACAGAGCAGTCGAACGAACTATTATATTTTTAGAAAAATGGGCATTGGAAAACGATACTGTATTCAGTAAATACTTTGAAGATATTAGTCCTAACTTGGCAACCTTTCATATTTGCAGTGGAAAAGTTAGTCCATGGGTTCTATTCAATAGTAGTAGCGCACAGAATTTAATTGATACTTTTAATAATGAACAATTAAAAATGGTAACAGAGTATTTAGATATAGATTTTTGGCAACGTAAAATGAATACTAATCCAAGTGATACACATTGGACAAAAGAAATATTAGAGAAAGCTGGCTTATGAAAAAGCATGTACACATATATAGTTCAAGTGGACCAGATGCAGGTGCATTAGGCTATATACTAGAAATGAGTCCAACATATTCCTCTAATAATTTTACATGCAACGAAGATGATTTTTTAGAACAAGATGTAGATCCATATGACAACCATAGCGATGAACATAATCATTGGAGTCATACATTTATTGAAGTACAAGAACAAGACGATCCTACTATAGTATATAAACTTGAAGATATTATGAATAGTAATGATGGCAGAGGCGTTTGGGGCATAAGTTATGGCGCATGGGATCAGCAAGTATGGGAAAGTAGTGCATACAAAATTGGCTTAAAAACAACTGATCAAACATTTGATTACTATTGGAAACTTTATGCAAATAGGCCAATTGACGATATAAAGGAATCAATGGATATGCACATACATGATCATAAACAAGATGATCCTGTATATAGAGAATACATGTATACAACGTTTGCTGACTATTTAAAACAAGACGAAATACCTTTTTGGAAATTACAAAGTGCTTTTTGGTGGGGTTGGAAGTCTTGTGCAACAGATGATGATTATATAAAAGCAAAAGAAATTGCTAAACCAACAGAATACTGCGACTACCCTGCAGATATTTGGATAGAAGATGTATTTAATATTGACTTACTAAATTTATGTAATAAAATACAGTGTGTATACACATTAGAAATGCAAAATGCATATGACTTTTGGGTAGCGTGGGCAAAGGAACAAATTAAGTGATTACAAATACAGATATTGATATTGATGTAGCAGACAGAGATAAGTTAATTAATATAATTAATGGTGTACCTGCTATGATTAAAAAAGAAGGAAAACGTACAAAGCATAATACTGGTGTTTACTTTCATAAAATTCCACAAGATCCTTTTACTGGTCTTGCAACAGTGGATTACAAGCAAGCAGAAGATGAAGGCTTTTTTAAAATTGATGTGTTGAATGTTAGTTTATATAAGAAGATTAAATCTAAGCAACAGCTAGATGAATTATTAGCAACTGAACCTATGTGGGAGTTGCTAGAGCATAAAGAAGTTGTAGAACAATTATTCCATGTACATAAACATTTTGATGTAGTGCAACGTATGAAACCAAGAAGTCTTGAACAACTAGCCGCAGTATTGGGAATTATACGGCCTGCTAAAAGATACTTGTTGGGCAAAGACTGGGTAAATGTAATGGCAGACATATGGGTAAAACCACAAGGTGATGCTTATTTCTTTAAAAAAGCACACGCTCATGCATATGCACAAGCTATTATTTTACAATTAAATATGTTAGTTAAGGGGTTTTCTTTATCAGACTAATATTACGGCGTTTAATACGTTTTGTAATACAGTTTGCAAGTCTTACCTCTGGACCACTTATTATTTCCATTTGTTTTACATTAAAGCTCATAATACAATGCTGGTAATTCCAACGATTTAGTAGAGCAATATTAATTGGTAGTTTTCTATTTGTTTCCCACCACCATTCTTCGCCTAATTCTAAAAAAAGTATCTTTTCATTTTGTTCAATTAATCGGTCATAGACATACATGCTAGCCACATGAGTATCTATGTTTTGTATAATACCTAAATACTCTTTACCAGCATAATCAACAACCGTCAAAAACGGATATTCTTCCAATAGTTGCTTGTAAGTTTGTCTCATTAAACATATTTACCTGTTAGAATTCTTGGTGTTTTTAGATAAATACTTGTAGGAGATTAAGCATGTCAAATTATGGTTCAACGTATAATATTAGCCAAACTGGTGAATTATACCAAATAGAAGCACACGGTGCAAAAACAGGTCTAGCTAAGTATGCAGGTGCTAAAGGTACCACTGTAAACAGTCCTGTAAATTATAGATTTTTAAAACTTTTTAGAGGGTTTGATAATAACTTTTATATGTTTATAAAAGATCAAGATCGTAAGCCTATTAAATTACACGGTATGAACATAAATGCTAGTTTCATTGACCGCAGTGATAGATCAACTGTTGTAAGTAAAAAAGCAATCATTACAGATTACGAATTAGGCAGTGTAAGAATATTTGTTTCTAGTGGTGAAAGTGCAAGATTTAGCCAAGGACATTATGATTTGGTATTCAGTTATACAACAGACTTAGGACATACTATGCCAATGTTCTGTGATCTCCATATGCGTCCTAATTATACAGTTGAAGTAAATGAAGAAGGCGATGCGTTACCTCTTACAACTGAAATAAGTGATGAATTTATAGAGCAATTTGATACAAGTACAGATCCAGCCACATCATATTACTATAGTAGTATAATGAAATCTACTGGTTACTTTAATAAGCCAAATGGACTAATTACACTTGCTGTATATGGTACCAATTATACTGGTAATTTCTTTGCACAAGGTACACTTAGTGATAGTCCATCAGACTCAGATTGGTTTGATATTACATTAGGACAGTACACACAGACATTTTTCCCATATAATAACTTTACTGGAGTTGATCCGTGGAGTTTTAGAACAAACGTAAAATTTATTAGAACAGTACATACTATAGACACAGGATCAGTTGACAAAGTCGTTATAAGAGTGTAATATACTTGTATGACTGTTATGCTTGACTACGTTCGAACTCTGATGCCTGTAAACTGGAAATCAAGTCCTGGCGGCTGGACAAGTGGTAATTGTCCTATGTGTACTAAAAACGGCCAAGCAAGGCCAGATACACGTGGTAGAGGTGGATTTCATTTTGAAGAAGAAAAGTTTCAATACAATTGTTTTAATTGCAACTTTAAAACTGGTTGGAGTCCTGGTAGTAAAATAACTGTAAAACTAAGACAGTTATTAACAACATTTGGTGCAGATGAAAGTGAAATACAACGTATACAATTAGAAATGCTACGTGAATCAGATGTAGCAACATTACTAATTAAAAGAGAAGAAAAGAAAAAAACTTATATTGATTGGAAACAGATGGCATTGCCAGAAGATGCTAAACCAATATCACAATATGATAATGTAGGTGTAAATTTGCAAAATGCTATTGAATACCTATTCAATAGAGGATTAGATCCATTAAGCAACAACTTTTGGTATAGTCCAAGTAATAACCCTGGTAGAATGAAAAACAGGTTTATAATTCCTTTTTGGTATAAAGGAAATGTAGTTGGTTATACTGCACGTTGGATTGGTAATGCACCATCTGGAATGACTAAATATTTTAATCAACAACCTAAACGTAATTTTGTTTATGGATTAGATAGACAAACTTATGATAAAGAAATAGTAATTGTTACTGAAGGACCTTTGGATGCAATTGTAACAGATGGTGTAGCAATAGGTAGTAATAATATTAATGATGAACAGGCAGATATAATTGATGATTTGCAAAAGCGTGTAATTTTTTTACCTGATGCTGATGAAGCAAGTATGAAAGGTATAGAAATGGCAATTAAACGAGGTTGGGAAGTTTCATTTCCTGATTGGGATGAATGTAAAGATGTTGGAGATGCATTGACAAAATACGGAAGATTGTTTACAATAAGAAGTATATTAGAAAACACAATTTCAAATTCAACTAAAATACAAGTATTAGCAAGAAAGTATTGTAAATGAGTGAAAGAGAGTACACAGTAGATCTACAAAAGTTATTTGTAGAATTTTTAGCACAGGATCAAGATTTGTTTGTAAGAATTAACAACATTCTTGTACCGGACCACTTTGATAGAAGTTTACGTAAGGCTGTAGATTTTGTACAAGAACATGCACGTGAATATAGTGCATTGCCTACAATTGAACAAATTAGTGCTACAACTGGTACAACATTACAACCACTAAAAGATGTAGATGATAGACATAAGAAATGGTTTATTGATGAGTTTGAACAATTTGCAAGACATAAAGCACTTGAACATGCAATTTTAGCAAGTACTGATAAACTTGAAAAAGGTGAGTTTGGTGCAGTAGAAAAAATGATCAAAGAAGCAGTACAAATTGGTCTTGCAAGACACATGGGTACAAACTATTGGGAGAATCCTGCTGAACGTATAGAACGGGTAAGGAATCAGCGAGGAGGTACAAGTACTGGTTGGTCAGAAATTGATAAAAAGTTATATGGTGGATTTAATAGAGGCGAATTAAATATATTTGCAGCGGCATCCGGCGGCGGTAAAAGTTTGTTCTTGCAGAATTTGGCACTTAACTGGTCTATATCGGGATTAAATGTAGCATATGTAAGTCTAGAACTTAGTGAAGAACTATGTAGTATGCGACTTGATAGTATGATCACTGGAATGAATACACGTGACGTGTTTAAGAATACAGATGATGTTGATTTAAAAGTGCGTATGAAAGGTAAAGGAGCAGGTGCATTACAAGTTGTTCAACTTCCTAATGGTATAACTATAAATGATTTGAACAGTTATTTAAAAGAGTTTGAAGTAAAGAACAACATTAGATTTGATGCAGTATGTGTTGATTACTTGGATCTAATGATGCCTGCACAAAGTAAAGTAAGTCCAAGTGATTTGTTTATTAAAGATAAGTTTGTATCAGAAGAATTACGTAACTTTGCAGTAGAACATGATATACTATTAGCAACAGCATCGCAGTTAAATAGAAGTGCAGTTGAAGAAGTAGAATTTGATCATAGTCATATCTCAGGTGGATTAAGTAAGATTCAAACAGCAGATAATGTTATTGGTATCTTTACAAGTCAAGCAATGCGTGAACGTGGGAGATATCAAGTACAATTTATGAAAACACGTAGTAGTAGTGGTGTAGGACAAAAAGTAGACTTAAACTTTGATATTGCAGGATTGCGTATTACTGATCTTGCTGATGATGAAGATGCAAGTGATGTTACAAACACAAGTGCAATGTTTGATAAAATTAAACAACGTAGTACAGTATCGCATCAAGAAAAAAGTATTTCAGAGAACAGTATAGTTGAGGAAAATTTAAAATCTCATGATGCTCTACGTAGTATGCTGAAACGTAGCAATAATTGATAAATACATGCAACGTACTGGAGAATAACATGAGAAAACGTACTCGTAGTATATTAGAAGAAATAAACAGTATCAGTCCGACTAAGGACAAAACTGGTATTGTAGAAAGTCGCGGCAGTAATGCAATTCAAAGTATTATTAATATTATGGAAATGATTGATACAAACTTTGACAATGATACTGCATCTGATTTACAAAAGCGTATTATGTTAAGTATCAAAAATAGAGATCCAGAGCGTTTTAATAGAGGTATTAAAAAGCTAAGGAATAACAAATGAAAATTGATGAAATTATACTAGGTGGTACAAAAAAACGTAGACCACGTGATAGTAGAAATCAGCGTACAGTACAACAGAATTTCTTTCCTGCTAAGCCTAGTGAAAGTTTAGCAGAGAACGATAGCGCACGAATTCAGCATATCGAAGATTTAATTCTTTGGGATGGCTCAAAAGGTGCAATGGTAGCAGTAAATAAGCTGCGCCAAGTTGAAGCACAACCACACTCAGTTACAATAAAATGGGATGGACGCCCAGCAGTCATATTCGGACGAAATGAAAGTGGTGAGTTTGTGCTAACAGACAAGTCAGGCTTTGGTGCTAAAGGCTATGACGGACGAGTAACGAGCGCACAAGAACTTGAACAAATGCTTCAATCACGTGGGAAAAAGGATGATGCAACACGTAGCGAATTTCCTGCAAAGATGGCAAGTATTTGGAGTAAAGTTGAAAGCGTGGTTCCAGCAGACTTCCGTGGATATGTATTAGGAGACCTATTGTATTTTACTTCGCCCCCAGCGGACGACAGTGGCAAACTTAGGTTCCAGCCCAACACAACAGAATACGCTGTAGACGTGAACAGTGTTGTTGGAAAACAAATACAGGACAGCGATGTAGGTATTGTAGTTCACAAATACATTGATACAGACGGGAAAATAGCTAACGTAGATGTTAATCGTTTTCAGCAAGGTGATACTTTAATTATGCCACCTGCTGTAGTAACAAAAGCACCGGGCGTTGATCTTCCAGAGGTGGACGAAGTAGAAAACTTTATTAAAAGTAAAGCAAGTGTAATAGATAAAATGTTTGCAGTTCCATCCGAACTTAAAATTTCAGACTTTGGCAAAATACTTTATGCATATATTAATAGTAGTGTAAAAAGTGGAGCCACTGGAAAATATAATTTAAAACATTTTATAGACTGGTTAGGTAATAGTAAAGTCAGCAAAGTAAAGCAAGCTAGACTTGCTGAATATTTACAACAAAATCAGCAGGGCTTTGATGCAACATTTCAAATCATTACACGATTGCAAAAAGTGAAAAATGCAGTAATTAATGCATTAGATTCACAAGATGCTGATATTGAAGCATACACTAATGGAGAGCGTGGCGGCGAAGGTTATGTAATTGACAAAGATGTGAAACTTGTGAACAGGTCTGGTTTCACTGCTGCTAATATGGCAAGGAACAACTAATGACAGAATATACAAACTATGAAAAAGCACTAATGGAAGGTGGTCACACAGTACCATCACGTAAAGTACAACAATATGGATTTATCAACGAGCTTGGCGAAGCACGTATGTTTAAAACAAGACAACAGATTAGTAAAGAAGGTGCTGACGGTTTAACCAATCATTTATTTGTAAGTTTAATGAGTCTTTATATGATGAGTAATAACTATGAATACGCACCTGTAGCTAAAGCATACGCAAATCAAACAATGCGTAAAGGTAACTTTAATACACCAGCACCAAGTGGAAGTGATGTTTATCAAACAATGCATACACTGTTAAAGCCTGATGGATTAGTTAGTGGCGAAAAAGATAAATTACTTCTAAATAAAGTAAGAATAGACCAAATTAGAATTAAACGTTTTTTAAAACAAATTGAACAAGGTAACGTACCAGCAGGACAAGCACAAGCATTTTTTTACAAATTAGAAAAAGACCTTGCTATTCAAGATCCTAAATTACGTGCTACACGTAGATTAGTTCAAAATTGGAATGATTGTAGCACACAACAACAGCAACTTGCTGCATCGCAACTAGATAGATACTTTAGACAAAATGGTATGAGAAGTGATCTAAAACCATTGTTTAATAGATATACAAAAGACAATAATCTTGTTGCTGGCTCAAGTAGAATGAATAAAATTGCAACAACTGTTGCGAGAAAAGCAGGTGCATTTGCCATTGGTTATGCTGCTGCTAAAGCCGCAGGTGTTTAATGCATTACTCAACATCGAAGGGTTATTATTCAGTTTACACTCTTATTGACATAACTAATAAACAAGTTAATACACCAAAGCACGATAAAGCAGGCTACTATCAATCACAAAATCACAACACATTTATACAAACTATTAGTTTGCGTACTCAACCGCATATAATAGAATGTAGGTGTGTTGGAAACAAAGATTTAAAAAATTATAATTTTGGTAGTAATTATAAAAAAAGAAAAGTTTGGATTTTAACCTTTGAATGCGAAACAGTTGATGTTTTTAAAAAAGAAACAAATCCTGTACATTTATTAGAATTTGATTTAGATAATGTTCCTGTTCATGCAGGGCTAACTTCTAGTACTAAAGATATTTTATATGTTGATACTTTTAGTGAAGATAATAGAAATACATACATTACTTTTGATCAACAATAGATAAATACCTATAGTATAAACTAGGAAGTTTATGCTTTAAATCAGCTCTGAAAAGACGCTGTCAATGATTGCGAGAAGCAAAATATGGCAATGCAACAGTCAAGACTAGAGCGTGAAAATCTAGAAGCACATGTGGATTTGTGTGCAGAAAGATATCGCGTGTTAGAAGAAAAACTAAACCGACTTGAGAATAAAGTTGATAGCCTAGCTGAGAGCGTAGGCAAAATGGCAGAGAAACAGACAACCGACAAAGTAGCAAGCAATAGATTAGTTATTGGTGCTGCAGGAACAGTGATTGCTGGTTTACTGTCAACAATTGTGTTACTTTTGCTAAATTTACAGACAGTAGCACCGATGATGGGACAATAACATGTTATTGAATGAATCTTATAATACAATCATAGCAGAAGCAAAGGTAGTTTTTGCAAAAAGAGGGAAAGCTGTTACACGAAAGTTTCGTTGTACAGTAGGACCACGAAAAGGTCGTGTTGTAGGAAACCCAAATCAATGTAGTGCGCCTATTGATTTAAAAAAGCGTTTTGTATTAAAACGTACAAAAGCGGCAAAAGGTGCTCGTATGACAAAGAAAGCTATGCGAACAAAAAAGTTTAACCCAGCAAGTAAAATTGTTGCACAACTTAATAAGGCAAGAAGATAATGGATATCCTGAATAACAGCATTGTAGACACTGTAATCGAATACGCAAATGTAAATTTCGGTGTTGAACTAGAAAAAGATGCACTAGCATCAAATTTAAAAGAACTAAGCTATAGTCAAACACTAGCACTAGTGGATGCTATTAAAGATGAAGATAATGACAAGTTTACCGACTACATTGATCTCAGTGCTGTAAACGAAGGCTGGAGTAGATTACCAGATATTGATAGAGAAAAATACCAAGAGCGTGATGGGCTTGAAGGTCCAATTCAAACAAAAGCAGGAAAAGTAATTTATTACGATCCAAAAGCAGGCAAATATTATGATCCAGATACAGATATATATTTGTCTTATGAAGAATTTAAAGATTTAGACGAAGGATTTTTAGACACCGCTAAGAATGCAGTCAAAACAGTTGGCAACGCAGTAAAGAATATTATAACTCCAGGAGCAGTAAAAGTAGCAAGAAAAACCAATAGCATCGGCAAGCAAGGTAGTATTGCAAAGCAAATTGGCATGAAAGGCTTTGGAGAAGATAAAAAAGAAAAATTTAAACCACATATGATGTATCATCCTAAAACAGGTAAAGGCATTATGGCCAAAAGAGAACAAGACCATTTAGATCTTAAAGACAAAGGCTATACACACGATAGGCCTAAAAAAGAAAAAATTGAAGAACTAATTACACCAACTGTAGCAACAGGTTCAATGAGTGCAGCAACTATGCGTAAAGCAAATAATAATACTCCACAGCGTAGAGCAAACATTGCAAATCAAGATGCACAACGCGACTCAACTGGTACAAGCAGAACAGTAGCAGGTGGTAATAAATCAGCAACAGGACAAGGTGCTGCACGTTATGACAAACGTCAAGACCCAGATGATGTACAACGTGGACAGAATGCACAAGCCGCCGGTCAAGCACAAAATATGGCAGCAAACAATTCAACAGAAATTGCAAGGCTAAGAGATTTAATACAAGGACGTGGCTAATGAAAATGATCGAAACACCGGGAGGTATACCTACATTTTTAAGTATTGATGAATGTGGGGTTTATGAAAATTTATTAGAACGTACCTGTAAAGACGACTTAAATGAACGTGAGGTTGAATTACTAAGAAGTTTAGTAAATAAAAACGTTGTAAAACGTGTAATTGAAAACAGAAAAACTTATTTTGAACGTAAAAAAGGGAGTCTATAATGACAACAGCTGCAAATGGTATGGAAGAAATTCTGCGTAAATTAAATGAAGCAGAATCCAATGCCGAACATATTAGAGAAGAACGTGCCAAAGGTAATGTGGTTGTAAAATCAGATTCCCAAGAAATGTACAATATTCTTAGCAAACTAGAAAAAGCTACAGAAACAGCAAGTAAAACTGTAGTAAAAGAAGCACAAAAAAATCCAGTAGTAGCAACAGGTGCAATAAAAGAAAATACAGTTACAATGGGTAATTATGTCGTTACTATGGAAAAACAATCTGTAGTAAAAGGTATTTCAAAAAAGTTTTATCATATTGATTGTAATGGTCAACGACTATACTCAAACATTGCATTGTTTGAAACTGCAATGGGCGTTTTAAAGTTTTTAATTGAAGATAAATCACCAGATAAAATTATTGAATTAGATAATATGTATGGTGGAGCCCTACAAGAAGCCGCACATTATAAAATGAAAGCAAAGCGTGTAACAGAGTCTTTTGATTTTGATCTAGCACAAGCAAAACAGCAGAGTGCAGTTACAAAGATGTCAACAATAAAGCAAAAAATTAAAGCATCTATCTAATGTCTAGAGGGTGTAGTTGGCTAAAAAATGGCTTATACATAGAAACTTACACCAGGCCAGATTTTAACGATCCTGTATCGCATGATCTTGGACTTAAAAGTTGTTGTAGAATATATCATTATAAAGATACAAAAGGCGGTGCAAATGCCGTTTTCCCTTTTAAAAAATATCAAGAAAATAAAAATAATCCAAATTATAATTACGAAAATTTAAAACAAACCTCATGTCTTAAATGTTTTAATGAAGAAAAAACGCATGGAAGTTCTATGCGTACACGTTCTCCAAGTTTTGATCATCTGGAGGGAGGTGATATTAAGCAGTTACAACTTACCTTTAGTAGTTTTTGTAATTTAAAATGCAAGTACTGTAGTTCAGCAAATAGTACAGCATGGAATGATGATGTACCATACAGCGAAGGTACAATGAAATTAGGAATTACAAAAGAACAAACATTTGATCATGAAACTAAAGTAATAAATTTTTTAGAAAGTACTGATTTATCAGGATTAAAAATGCTTGGTGTTTTTGGCGGCGAACCATTTATGGCTAGAAAATTTGGTGAATTTATGGAAATGCTAGATAGAAAATGTGACATTAGTAGAGTAATGTTACAAATCAATACCAATGCAACTATTTTTCCTAAAGGTAGAATTCTGGATATTATGAAACAATTTGGTAGAGTAGATTTACGTTTAAGTAACGAAAGTATTGGCAATCTTAGTGAATATATTCGTAATGGGAGTAAGTGGGAAGATTTTGAAAGAAACTCAATTAAATGGATGGAAGAAAGTATTGGTAATGGAATTGATGTAAAACTTCATGCAGCTCATAACGTTTGGAGTTTAAATAAAGTAGAAGATTTTTATAATTGGGCAATAGGTGCTGGAATACCATTATTCAATGCATCTACACCAACACCATATTATAGCAATGTTGCCGCAGTACTTACACCACAACAAAGAAAAGAATGTATCAATATATTAGAATCTATGCCTAAAGGACCAACAAAATTATATGTACAAAACCTTTTAAAAACAGATAGTTGGGATAGTAAGCATAAACAAGCATTAAGAGAATTTAAGCAATTTACAAGGTTATTTGATAGAAGAACACCTTATACATTACAGG
>VMHT01125786.1_pt1 | contig 19069 bp, 20 predicted proteins | sample 4693611 | NCBI WGS metagenome assembly VMHT01 (sample SAMN12280063, study PRJNA550983) | marine metagenome | isolation source: seawater sampled from same location over 5 years 0.02-0.2 micron viral filtrate | place: USA: collected off the coast of southern California halfway between the port... ...
GCAGATGCGGAGCTATAAACATGGATAATTTTATAGATTTTTCATCAGCAAAATATATCGCTACTGATGGCAGTAATACCTCAATAGAGGTTGTTGTTGACGGAACAACTATGTATGTCCCCCTCGACCCAGACAACCGCCACTACGCAGAAATCCTACGGCAAGTAGAAGCTGGCACACTCACGATACAGGATGCTGACTAGTTGCTTATTAATGACTAATACGGTATAATATATAATCTGCAAACTTTTCAAGGAGAAAAATAATGGAAGAACCAGATAAGCTTGTGCTAGATTTTAGTGCGCTTGGCGTGACTGCTGGAGCATGGCTTCAAGTTCTGCCTAGCATAACTGCTTTGGCTTCTTTGATTTGGGTTTGCATTAGAATTTATGAAACAGAAACAATTCAAAAACTGATAATTAAAAATAGGGATTAAGATATGGCTTCTTCATATACAGACAGTCTTGGGTTAGAAAAACAGGGTACAGGTGAAAATGCTAATACTTGGGGACAACGATTAAATTCAAATGTAATTGATTTGGTCGATGAAGCTATTGCTGGATACACAACTGTAGCTTTGACTTCAGCAACCGAAACTGCTCTTACAGTTAACGATGGTACAAGTAGTCCTGGTAGACATGCTACTTTAGAATTTACAGGAAATGTTGCTGCAACTGTCACTGTTACTATACCTACAGAACAAAAAACATACACTGTTATAAACTCAGTTACAAATGGTGGTAGTGTTCTTATAAAAAATACAGGTGCTAATGCAAATACAGGTCAAACTATTGTATCTGGAGAATCTACTACAATTACAACAAATGGTAGTTTAATCAAAAAAGTAGTTCCTGACCTTTCAAGTTATGCACAAACAAGTGATATTACTGATGGAACTATTACGCCATTAAGTGCTACTAATGCTACCAATGCTACTAATGCGGCTAATATTAATATAACTGCAACTGGGTCAAGTGCTTCTCATCGAATGGTTTTTGCTGGTGCTAGTGATAGTTCTGGGAATCAAACTTTATTTAAAGATAGTCAGGCTAATTTTTTCTATAATCCGTCAAGCAATCAACTTAACGTTGGAAGCGTAGTAGCTACTGGGGATATTACAGCTTTTTCTGATGTGGCTTTAAAAAGTAATATTGAAACACTAGACGGAGCAAAAGCTTTTGCAATGCGTGGAGTTTCTTTTGATAGAAATAATAAACAGGGTTCAGGGGTTGTTGCTCAAGAGCTAGAAGAAATAGCACCAGAACTTGTTATTACGCATGACAATGGTTTAAAATCTGTAGCTTACTCTAACTTAGTTGGTTATCTAATTGAGGCAGTTAAACATCTTAAGAAAGAAATTGAAGAATTAAAGGTAAATAAGTAATGGCTCTCCCATCGTCAGGAATCCTTAAAATTTCAGATATAGCTGCTGAGTTTGGAGGCTCTGCCCCACACGCTCTAAGTGAATATTATCGTGGCGGCAGTCTTGTTCCTAATGTTTCACAAAATAATGGTGTTCCAACTAGCGGTGCTATTAGCATTTCTGATTTTTATGGTGCAACAAACTATGTTCCTCTTTCCATATTAGGAAACACGACATGGGCAACAGGTAGCACAAGCTCCACAACATCTTCACAGAGTGTGTCAGTTCCTTCTGGAACAAAGTCTGTCGTTATAATGGGTGGAATTGGTACAAATGGATATAGACATACTCGTCACACTGGGGCGACATTTGGTGGCTCAGCACTTACTGAGGTTATATCTAGAAATAATTCGTTGGCTGAGTACACGTTTGACTCTGCAATTTATGTAGGCAACACATCTTTAACAGGAACGCAAACAGCAACAATGACTTATACTAACGCACAGCAAGTGTACGGGTCTGGTCATATTATTATATTTTTAAGCAAGCCATTTAATTCTTTTACTGCATCGGATACAGCAAGCACAAATACAACATCTAATCCTGCAACTCTTTCACTAAGTAGATTTGGAGAAGGCTTGCAGTTAGGAACAGGGACAGTCAGAGCTTTTGTTGGCATGACAAATTTTACATCAACAACCAGCGTACAACTTAGTAGTGGCTCAGATGCAAGGCGTTCAGCATATGGGTTTAATACAAGCACTGGCTCTTACAATGTTTCTAGCACTTTAACTACAAGTCTTAGTAATATACAAAATGATTTTGGTGAAACATTTGCTGCTGCAACTTTTGCCCCAACAAAATTTAATGAAGTCTAGTAAATAATATGGCATCTACAGAAACACAATTTTTTAGTTTAGACTTTCTTCCTGGTTTTCACAGAGAGTCAACTAAATATGCCGAAGAAGGCAAATGGTTTGACGGAAACCGTGTGCGTTTTCGTGAAGGCAAACCAGAAAATTTACGTGGTTATAACAAATTTACTGCAGATAATATTGAAGGTTTTGCTCGTGACATTCTTACATGGACAGATAATAATACTCGTCAATATGTAGCCTATGGTACTAACATACAATTATATGTAGTTCAAAACGAAGACCGAACAGACTCAACTCCTATTGCAACAACAACTAGTGTTTCTAATAATTTCATTACATCTACAGGAACAACTAGAGTTAAAGTAAATTTGGGATATTCACCAAGTCAAAATGTTAGCGCAGGAGACAGAATTGAATTTACTGGCGTAGATAATTTTTCAGGAACAAGTGTTAATGGAACTTTTGCAATTACATCTGTTAGCGCACAGGATGCTTTTTTTATTAATGCCAATGTTACTGCCACAGCTAATGCTAATAACGTAGGTGGGACTAATGGTAAAATAAATCTTTTAATACCAAATGAACCTGCTAATGATATTCAAGGATTGGGATATGGCGCAGGTGTGTGGAGTGGTCAACAAGCTTGGAACTCACCCGCCTCTTCTTCAGATATTGTTTTCCAAGGCGCACAGTGGTCGCTTGATACATTTGGTGAAGACCTATTAGCTTTACGCCGCAAAAGTAAAATTGCATTTCTAGATGTTTCTCAAAATAATTACACAATTGCTCGTGCAAGTATTGTAGGTACTGCACCATATGCAAATAGTTTTATTGTGTCACCTAATGATGGACATGTTGTTTGCTACGGGGCATCTGTTAGTGCTAACGACCCAACTGTTGTACCACTAAGGGTTGCTTGGTCTGACCAAAATAATTTTAGAGTATGGGAACCAACAGCCACTAATACTGCAGGCTCTGTTAACTTGACAGAAGGTTCTCGTATTATTGGTGCATTGCGTTCACGTAATACAATTAACATTTGGACTGACAAGGCTATGTACATTCAAGACTTTGTAGGAAGTCCTTTTATATTTAGATTTACTCAAGTGGGTTCTAACTGTGGTATGATTGGTCCACATGCGGCTGTTGATATTGATGGTGTATCTTACTGGATGGGAGATAATAACTTCTATATGTATGATGGTCGTGTTACTACTATGCCCTGTACAATACGCCGACATCTTTTTGATAGTTTTAATATGACACAGAAAGACAAAGTATATGCAGGTATCAATAGTGAGTTTAAAGAAATTATCTGGCTCTATCCAGAAAATAGTAGCTTAGAACCAAATGCTTATGTAATTTATAACTATGAAGAGCAAACATGGGTGTATGGTAATTTGTTTGAAAACGGTATTACTACTACATATGCAGACCGTAATGTTTATGATAATACTCTTTTAACAGGACGCACATCTGCTACAGGTGATATGCTTGTGTGGAACAATGAGCCTTCTGATATTTACACAGGCGATGGACAAACCTTGACATCATTTATTGAATCCTCAGAGTTTGACCTTGACAAGGGTAAGCAGTTAATGTTTGCAGATAAGTTAATTCCTGATTACACATTTAGCACGGGAGAACAAATTAAGTTTTCTGTTAAGACACGTAGGTATCCGTCAGATAACTTTCAAGAGAAAGGACCATTTACTATTGACGCTAATACTCAAAAAGTAAATATGCGTGCAAGAGGTAGGCAGTCTGTTGTTCGTGTATCTGCAGACGCTGCAGGCCAGTGGCGATGGGGTTCTGTAAGATTAGCAATGCAACCTGATGGTGAACGGTAATGGCTAGTTATCCTAAGTTTCCTATTACTAAACCTAATAGTACGGATGAATTACACACTGATATAAGTCGCTGGGCTAACGAACTTACACGTGAGCTAGATACAGAAGACCTGCGTAAGAATAGCGCACCGTCAACAAAGATATATGCTGTAGTTACTATTACTGATATTGGTAGGCCACAGCAAGGGGACGTAGCATTTGCTATTAGTGCTACAAAATTTAAAGGTTACACTGGCTCTGCATGGGTAGATTTCCATTAGGTAGCTGGTATATTTGATATAAATAAGGTATAATATTACAATGTATGAGGGTCTTGCAAACATATTACAGTTAAAGGGAATGGGCATGACAGAAGATGCTGTTGGCTTTCAGCGTGCTTTTCGTCTTAAAGATATGATTCCTATTGTGGCTGCACAGGCTATGCCTAAACAGACAATGATGCGGCCTGCTCCTATGCCACCACAAATGTCTTCTCCTGTGTATAGAGATGAAGGCGGCAAACTTGTTGATGGTGGCAAGGTAGACGGTGATGATTATGTTATTGATGCCTACACTGTGGCTGCACTTGGCAATGGGTCATCTGATGCAGGTGGTAAGCTTCTTGACCAGTCACTTCCGCAAGTACAAAATACTGATGGTAGTAAGGCAGGCATGATTCAAGAAGAGATTGGTGACGGTATGTCAGACAATGTGTCATATGAAGTAGATAACGGTGGTGACATTACAGAAGCACGTATTAGTCAAGACGAATATATTGTAGATGCAAATCAAGTTAAAGAGCTTGGTGATGGAGATGTGGAAGAAGGAGTCACACGGCTTGACAAGCTTAGAGAAGAAATAAGAAAACAAGCATACGGAACAAAAAAACAGCCTAATGAAATAAGTGCTGCAGAAACATTAGAAAAATTTATGGGAACATAATTATGATTGAACCTGATAAGAATATAATTTTTGAGCGAGTGCCTGTGGTTGTGGAAGATGACTACATTATAAAATTACAGCCTCACATTAGCGAGGAAGGCACACACATGATGTTTATTCATTGTGATGTCACCTCGAAGTGGACAAAATTAATCAAGGAAGATTTGAAATTTAAGTTCAAGAAACTAGCTAAGAAGATGAAAACGCCTTTGTACGCTAATTGCAAAGTAGACGATTACGAACATCAAAAGTTTCTGAAGATGTTTGATTTTAAACCTCAGTCTTTAGTGCAAAGCCCACAAAGTATGGACGTTTGCATTCTTTATAAACACAACGCACTAGGAGTACATTAATCATGGGTATTGATCCAGTAACAGCGGCTGTAGTTGGTGGTGGTGCGCTTCTTGGTGCAGCAAGTAAACCTAAAGCTCCAAAGGTTGCAGGCGGCGGTATTGACGAATTTTTAAAACCTTATCTAACACCAGGTTTGGATACTTTAAAATCACAATTTCAAGCAGGTCCACGAGTATTTGAAGGTGAGCGTGTAGCTGGTTTTGACCCTGCACAATTAGCTGCTCAATCATCACTTATTGCATTGGCTACAGGTCAACCTGATTATTATGATACTGCTGCAAGAAGCATTGAAGAAGCTATTGCTTTATCAAGACAAGCAGCTAGACCTATTACAGCAGCAGAGATAGCTGCTCAACGTGAGCTTCTTGAGCCTATGGCAGAAGCACAACGTCTTGCACAAACACAGGCATATGAAGGGGCAATTCGTGATATTGGTCTTGGTGCAGGAGGTGCGGGTGTTGGCGCACTTGAAGGCTCACGTGCAGATATTTTACGTGGTGGTGCAGCAGGTGAGCTTGCTCTTGGTATGGCAAATATTGAAGGTGGATTACAAGAACGGGCATTATCTCAAGCAGGGACTGAACGAGATAGAGCAGCACGGCTACCTAGTCAATTAGCAGCCCTTGCACAACAAGGACTTCAAGTTGGTCAAGAAGGTTTTACTGAACAAGCAGAGAGAGTTGGTTTTCAAGCTGGTGTGGGTGCAGAAAGAAGAGGATTAGAGCAACAACGTATTGGTGCAGAAATGGCTAAGTTTGCAGAGGCAGACCCATTTAAATATACGCAACAATATTTGCAGACTGCTTTTGGAACACCTACATTGCCAACCCAAATTTATCAACCACAGTCTACTGCTCAATCTATACTGGGTGGTATAACTGCAGTATCTGGTTTTATGAATCAAGGTGGTGCAATTAATTCTTTGGCTGAAGGTGGTAGTATTTTTAGTAAAGAAGAAGAAGACGAAATAAAAGAAATAGAAGATTTTTCTGATGAAGAATTTGGAACAGAGTATGGTAAAGAAAGAAGAAGAGCTGAAGCTACAGATAAATTTAAAAAGGGACTTAAAAGTTTAGCAAAAAATAGTGATGCTCTAGAACCTAAAAGTCAAATGCTTGGGTCACAGCAAGGTCGCTCTACACAAGTATCCATGCAACAAGATGCAAGAGCAAGAGCAAGACGTAGGCTTGGCATGTTTAATCAGGGCGGCAATGTTAAAACTGAGCCAGAAAAAGGATTTATAGGTAGAATAATGGACGGTGTTCGGTCTGGTTATCAAGCTATAAAAGATATTGACTATGACCCAGAGACAAAATCACTAGGTAAGTATGACCCATTTACAGGCTTTGATAGAACTGAAAGACTTCGTATTGGATTAGCAATGATAGGTCAAATGCCACAGCTAGGACAAGGACCACTGCAGGCAGCAGCCGCAGGTGCAAGTACAGCACTAGATACAATTACAACAGAACAATTAACTGAAGCAGAAATAGCTAGACAAGCAGCCGAAGATGCATTACCAGATAAGGCTACGGCTGCGGCTTTTAATACTATAGTTAGAAACGTAAAAACTCATCTTGGATATAATATAGACCCAGCCACAAATACATTTAAATTTCCTGGTCTTATAACTGCAAAGATGAAAAAAGAAGAATCAGAGTTAACGCAAAGGGCTTATGATGTTTTGGAAGCAACAGGAAGTATTTCTAAAGCACAGCAAGTTATTACAGATTTTATCCCTAAAGCTCATCCTATCGGTAGTGGTGCTAGCGGTGGTGCTAGCGGTGGTGCTGGCGGCGGTTCTGGCGTGACTGTCCCAAGAATACCACAATCAAGTAGCGGTGGAATTGGAAGTTATTTTAGAGCAATAAATCCTTTTGCTAGTGATGCAGACTAATAGAGGCAAAACATGGCGATAACACCTAGAAGCGGTGAGATGCAACGGCTATTAAAAACAATAGCTGAAAAAGATTTGGATGTTGAACAAACTTATCAATACTTAGATGAACAAGGAATTGATAGAGAAGAATTTTCAAACGCTTTTCTTACCCGCATAGATGAACTTGGAGGAGATATTACGCCCCCTGAATCGCCTAGCGTTTCAGAGGTTTTTGGTGCTGCCCAACAATTAAAAGAAGAAAGTCCAGTATTAGGTACTATAGTTGCGCCTGCTCTTGCACTAAAAGGTATTAAAGAAAATTTTAGTGGTGTAGATATACTAGGTTCGGTGCTGGGTCAAACAGGAGAAAATATTAGTCAAGTAGCTGGAGATATTGTTGAGGTTGGCGCACAAAAAGCGGCTGATATGTTTAATCTTGGCTACATGGTTGACCCAAAAGAAACACGCCAACGGTTTGAGAATGTATTTAAAAAAGCTGCAGATAGTGTAGAAGAAGAAGTAAAGCAAACAGAGTTAGGTCAAAAAGCATTAAGACAAACTAAAGAATTTTTTGACCCAGAACTAAATACTGGAGAAGAAATTGCTGCAGAAGTAGGTGAGTTTCTTGTACCACTTGTAGGTGCAACAAAACTTTTAAAAGTCGGAGAGGCTACAACAAAAGCAAAAAAACTTGCTAAAGCATATGGTGCTGCTGTTTCAGCCGATATGTTTTATAGAGATGAAGACGAACAATTCTTTCACGAAATTATTACAAACAACTTGAATCCTGACTTACAAGAGTCATTAGCTGCTTTTGCTTTAGACCCTGATGACACTGTTGCAGAAAGAAGATTAAAACAACTAGGTGATTCTCTTGCTTTTGAGGCTAGTGCTGGATTAGCATTAGCAACAGCATTGGGCATAGTGACTCGTGTTCCTCGTGGTGCTAGAAGACTAAAAGACCTTGGCAAAGATGGGATAGATAAGGCACGTATTTTATCTCCTTATATGGTAAGAGGGTTAAAAGCGGCTGCTGAAAATACTGTTGGTAAAAGAACTGCACTAAAAAAGAATAAAGTATTAACTCCTGTTGAGGCATCAAACAAGGCGGTGGCTACTGATGTTAAAGTAGAAAAGATTGCTCCTAAAGAATACAGGCAGCAAGGTATTATTAAAGAAACTATTGGTGCGTTAAATACAGGTATGGGTAGACTGTTTACATCTAAAACAGGATTACCCGACCCTATATTTAAGGCAGATGTAGAAAGACGGGGTGCGTTAACTAGTTCAGAAAAATTAATTAAATATGAAGTTGGTAAACTTAAACGACAATTAGATTCTGCTTCTAAAATAGTTGGTCGTAATGAGAAATTTAAATATTCAATAGATGAAACTCTTCAGGGAAAAGTTCCAAGTGAAAAAATTAACTATAAACAAGAACTTGTTAGGTTGATTGATAAATATTTAAAGGGAGATGTTTCAGGCGCAGAAACCGAGATTCTTCGTAGAGAGTTTCCAAAGTTATATGATACAGCTACTGAAGCAAGAAGAACTATTAATGCCAAGGAGCTTCAAATTAAAAAAGACCTTGGCATGAGAGAGGATGAATTTTTAACTTTAGGCATTGGAAAAGATAATGTTCCTTACTTAACACGTTCATTTGAATTTCACACAAATCCTAAATGGTCAAAACAAATTCAAAAAGTTTTAGAAGATAAAAACCTTAGAGATTATAAGGGGCGTATACCTTTTACCGACCATAATGTAGAGGTAATTCGTGTAGTACAAAATGCTAGGAATTATTTTAAAGATAGAAATCCACGCCTTACAGAAGATGAAATAGACGGTGCTATTGACGAGATGATGAAGCGTGCAGGTAAAGAAGATATTCTTGACACGTTTATAAACATTTTTAATAGTGGTGCAAGCCCTAATATGCAAAAAGTTTTAAAAGGAAGAAAAAATCTTGACCAGCCCATACTTGATTTGCTAGGAGAAATAAAAGACCCTGTAAGAAATTTTCAACAAACTTTAATTAATCAAACTAAACTTCAAGCTGAGTTAGATTATCTAAAAGAAATTAAAAGATTTGCTGAAGATAATATAGGAAAAGAAGTAAAGTTACCTGGACTTATTCCTGATTTTGTGCCTGTTTTGGGGGCTACGAGAACTACTACATTTGCACAAAGACCAACTGGTGCTGGTCGTGGTGCAGTTTCAACTAGGGTAGCTCCGCTTGCACAGGAAAGACTTGGAAGATTGGGGGGAAGGGGCGACCCACTTAACTTAGGAGAGCTTGCAACAACTCAAGAATTTAGTAAAATGCTAAATAATGGTATTGATGTATTTGGTATTGATAAACCATTTGGCAATGCTTTTGTAAGAGCATTACAAAATGTTACTGCATATGCACAAGCAAATGAAACAGTGTTTGACCACACTGCTCATCTGCAAAATATGGTAGGTATGACACAGGCTTTGGCTATGAATGGTACTCTTTTGCGACCTGCAGGTGTAGAGGCTGCAACAAAGTCTATACATAAAATAGCAATGGGTGCAGCAAAGGGTGACAAAGCATCATTAGAATACATGAAGAAACTTAAAGACCTTGGCGTTATAGATAGTAATGTAATTACAGAATCTATGAAAGCTAACTTAGATAATCTGGCTGAAGGTATGGAAAGTTTTACAACAAAAACATTAAAGTCTCCCATTAGAGGAGCAAGCAAGTTATACGGTGGTGTTGATGACTTTGGTAAAATGATTGCACATGAAGTTGAAATGAAGGCTTACAGAAAAGCTTTTCCAAATGCTACTGATGATGAAGTATTTGAATATGCGGCAGAGGTTGTTAGAAACACGATGCCTTCTTATTCAACGGCTATTCCTATTGTTAGGCTTCTTTCTCGTTTGCCTTTTGGTACATATGCCTCTTATCCTGCAGAAGTTTTAAGAACTCAAAAAAATATTGTTAGTATAGCACTTAAAGATATAGCACAAGGAACTGCTACAAATAATCCTAGATTAGTAGCCACAGGTGTGCGTAGAATATCAGCTTTAGCAGCAACAACTGTAGCAATCGGAGCAACTGTAAAACAAAACAATGATATGATGGGGATAACGCAAGATACAGAACGTGGTTTCCGTATGATGTCTCCAGACTTTCAAAAAACAACAACAAAGTTTTTTACACAACCACCAATTATTGATGAAAACAATAATTTTACGGCTCAGTTTGTAGATACAGGTTATCTTGAAGCAAACCAATATACAAAAAGTATTGTAAAAACTTTAAATAGTAGAGTGTTAATTGGTGATACACCCACACAAAGAGAGGTGGATGAGCTTTTTACAAATGCTGCATCTGAGTTCCTTGGACCATATTTTTCTGCTAAGTTTTTACCAGGAGCTTTTGCTAAAGCACTTATGGGATATGACCCTGATACTGGCAAACCAATTGGAAGGGGTATGTCAAAACTAGAAGATGCAGGCATAAGAACAAGAACAGTTCTAGAAACTTTAGTGCCTGCCACAATTAAACTTGAGGAAAAAATTCAAAGAGCAGATAAGTCCGAAGAGTTGCGTGGAGAAGGTTTTGGTCAAACAGCTTCAGGGTTTCCTATGAAAGCAGAAGACCTAAGATATTTAAGAAAGACTGGACTTAGAAGAGAGTCTCCTAATGTTGATAGTGGTATGGGTCTTTCTGTTTATCAAGACTTACAAGATTTAAATAATACTAAAAGTGCTTTTAATGATTACTTAAAAAATATTTCTGATAGGCGTTTAACAAACGAAGACATTCAAAATATTTATCAAAAAGCACATGAATATTATGGAATAGAACGTCAACGTCATGCAAATCTAAAAGATAAGATTGATGTGTTTGCAAATATGGATGTATATCGTTATAATAAAGATACTAAGAACTATGATTATGGCAAATTAGGATATGGGCGTACTTTATATGGAATAACAAGAGAGGGGCGTTATAATTTAGACAGAAGAGTTTTATCTGCTATAGCAGAACAAGGAGTATATTTACCAAGTGAACTAATAGATGACAAAAAAACAGTTTCTTTATTTAGAGATAGATTATTTGGTTCAGAAGTTTTACAAGGTATTAAACAAATTAGAACTATGTATGCTGGATTACCTTTACGTGAGGAAGAAAAATAATGCAAATAACAGCAAACTTTTCATTAGATGAAATGACTAAAAGTCAGACTGCATTACGCAAGGGTATTAACAATATGCCTGACCCAATACACTTGCACAACCTACGTAGCCTGTGTCATAATATACTACAGCCAGTGCGTGAGCATTTCGGCAGACCTGTAACTGTTAGCAGTGGTTTTCGCTCAGTTGAGTTGTGTCTTGCCATAGGCAGTAGCTCTGTAAGTCAACATGCCAAGGGAGAGGCCGCAGACTTTGAGGTAATTGGGATAGATAACAAAGAGGTCGCAGAATGGATTAGAGATAATTTAAACTTTGACCAGTTAATACTAGAGTTTTACAATGAAGGAGAGCCGCAGTCTGGCTGGATTCATTGTAGCTATACAGGCATAGACCAGTTTGGAATAGAACGTAATCGTAAGTCTGTGCTAAGATATGACGGTAAAAACTATATGAACGGATTTTAACATGATACAATTTTTAACACCTATAGCCAGCCTTGCAGGTAAATGGATGGAAGGCAGGCAACGCAAAACAGAACTCAAGAGTAAGCTTGAAGAAGCTAAACTACAGGGGCAGATTAAACATGCAGCCAATGATTCAGCATGGGAAGCTAAAGCTATGGATGCTTCAGCAGACTCATGGAAAGACGAGTTGTGGACGCTTTTTTTCGTTGGCTTGCTGTGTGCCTGCTTCTATCCTCCAGCGCAACCCTATATTGCAGACGGATTTAGATTCCTCAGAGAGGACTGCCCTGAGTGGTTATCTTGGGGTATCTTAGTATCAATCGGTGCAAGCTTTGGTGTTAAATCTATTGGGGCATTACGTAAATAAATGATACAAAATGAGAGAGAGAAATGGAACCTATATCAACTACGCTGGCAGGCATCGCCTTAGTTCAGAAGTCTGTGGAGTTTATCAAGTCTAATATCAGTACAGTTAATGATATTAAAGACATTGCTAGTGCTGTTGATGGCATGTTTTCTGGTGAGCAGCAGATACAACAGAAAAGATATGGTAATAAATCTATTATAGGACAAACAAAAGACGCTGCCTCTACTGTTATTGATGCTAAACTAGCTCAAGAACAAATGTATGAAATAAAAAAACTAATTAACTATAGGTTTGGTCATGGTACATGGGAGCAGATAGTAGCTGAAAGAGCAAAGCGTATACGAGAAGAGAAGGAAGCCATAGCCGAACAGAAACGTATAGCACGAAAAAAACAAAAGGATTTTGAAGATATGTTGTTTGTCGGCGGCTCTATCTTTATTGGTGTAGCTCTTTTCCTTGGTGTAGCTATTGGGATATTTACTTTAGGTTAAAGCAGTTTCCATCATTTCATCAATCATAGACTCAAAGGTGTACTTAGGTTCCCAGCCTAGTACATCTTTTGCTTTTTGTGGATTACCTAACAGTAACTCTACTTCTGCAGGGCGATAGAAGTCTGGATTAATTCTAACAACTGTGTTGTCGTATTCATCCATACCAACTTCATTCAAACCTGTATCACCTTCCCATTTGATTTTCATATCTACTGCAGCAAAGCACCTCTCAACAAGCTCACGCACAGAATGTAGCTCACCTGTAGCCAGCACATAGTCATCACCTTCTGGCTGTTGCATCATAAGATACATACCTTCTACATAGTCTTTAGCATGTCCCCAATCTCGTTTAGCATCTAAGTTTCCTAGCTCAATGTGTGGCTGTTTTTCCTTTGCAATATTTGCTACGCCCTGCACAATCTTCTGTGTGACAAACTCAGCACCTCGCCACGGTGACTCGTGGTTAAATAGAATGCCATTAGATGCGTGAATATTGTATGCCTCACGATAATTTTTTACAGTCCAGAAGGCAAACTGCTTGGCTACCCCGTAGGGGCTGCGTGGATAGAAGGGTGTAGTCTCTGATTGAGGTGTTTCTAAAACCTTCCCATATAGCTCTGAGGTGGACGCTTGATAGAATTTGGTATGGTCGGATAGGCCAAGTGTACGAATGCACTCTAAGAGCTTTAAAACCCCTATAGCGTCCACATTAGCGGTGTATTCTGGCACATCAAAAGACACACGCACGTGAGACTGTGCCGCAAGGTTATAAACCTCATCAAATAAGTTGGTATCAAACAATTGCATTAGGCTACCTGTATCAGTTAGGTCGCCATAGTGTAGCTTAAAGTTGGGGTTATCTACTAAGTGTGCAATACGTCTGGAGGGTTCTGATGATACACGCCGTTGTAGTCCATGTACATTATAGCCTTTATCAAGCAATAGTTCTGCTAGATATCCACCATCTTGTCCTGTAACGCCAGTGACAAGGGCTGTTTTTTCTCCAAGATTATTCATGTTCCAAGCATCTTATATAATGACCTAGTATTTTTGTATATTACTTTCGGGCATTGGTCATCGTAATATATTTGATGTCGTTTTACAACTCTATCTTGACAATGATAGGTACAACGCCTTACAAGCACACTCATTTGTCCATCCATAGGAGCTTGTGTAACCCCCTGAGTTGTAAGAAAACAAAGAACTTTTGCTATTGATATTAAGGTCATTTGTTAAATACCTCTGGATTATTTTCTGCTTGGTGAAAAGTACCTACTGTTATAGCTGCGGCAGCTAGTAGTATAATGTGAATAAATGCAGATAAGCCAAACATCCATAGGCTACCAAGCCATAGACCGAATGCAATACACCACATCCAAGCTAAAACCTGAAGTATCATGTGCCGTGTATTAACATCTGGTATATTCTTTAGTGGGCTGTGGTCGGCATCCATTACACCGTTCCAAGAATTATATATAAACTGTTTCATTCTTCTTCTCCTTCTTCTTCAAAATCTTCAGGCCAAGTAGACATAAACAGTTCATACATTTTTTCTTTGCCTATAATTTTCATGGCGGCACATATCTTTCCCTCAAGACCTGCTACGTCCTGTGGTCCATCGTCTTCTGCATTGTTGCCACGTACACGAGATAATAACTCAAGAGCCTTGAGTGCAGTTTGACCGTTGCCATTTGCTTTGGCTTGCTCGTACTGTTTCTCAAGCTCTGAGACAACATCTACATCTGTGCTGTATTCGTCTTCAAGTTCTTCAAGCCTGCGCTGGATGGCAGGTTCTTGTAGCAATCTGTATCCCTGATTGTGTGCAGACTTTTCACTATAGCCAGCAGAGATAGCAGACTGAGTAGCATTCTTGTTGATAAGATATGCTTGACAAAACTTTTCTTGACGCTCTTTAAGCTGCCCTGTCATCCATAAATTCCTCAAAAGTTTGAAACTCTTGATTGTAATACGACTGCTCAAAGACTTGATAAGCAAGAGTATTATTACCATAGAAGTCTATGTTTAGTGCTAGGTCTTTTCTTTCAAGCATCTTCTCAAGGTCTTGGGCAAGGGCAAGCAACTCGCCTGTTGTCCAGAACTTAAACCCACCAGTTTCTACATGCAAGTATTTTGGTTGTCCTGCTTCGTCTTTTGCTTCTTTATCTACAGCATCTTCTGGTACGCTACAATCAAATCCAAACAGGTGTAGGTTGCGATAGCCTAATGTTTCAAGCAGGCCGATGGCTCGTGTGGCAGAGGCAGTACCGCCAGAGATAAATACTGTGCCTGTAGGAATAGGAAGCTTGGTATTGATTACAAACTTATCTTCCCTGTCTGCGTCACGTACAGCATCTGTAAAGGCATGAAAGCCTTTTACATTATCTGTCTTAGACATAATGTAGTCTACTGCAGAGATGTCTGTCATGCTGGCAATTACAAATAGTGTGCTTGGGTCAACTTTTTTAAATAGGTCTTTTCGTTTTACTCCGTGTGTGCTTACACCGTCTACAGGCCGTGGGTCTAGAATGACACAGGCTGTAGGTTTAATACCTGCTTTAAGAAGACGGGGATATGAATGCTTGACACACCATACTTCGGCATCATATTTCTTTTGAACTTTCTTAATTTCTTTCATGTCAAGTTGACCGCCTGATACAATGATGGCGTGCTTGTTATTTGTTTTGTATTGCTTGACCCAATCAAAGTCATTAATCTTTTCTACGTTGTAGATAATGTTGTTATGGATGTCGTCCTGTGGCATTGAGTCTTTTGGTTTTACAATGATGGGGATACGCATGAACTCTTGTGGTAAATCTTTCTCTTTGGGAGAGATAACTACGCCAAGATGAACCTTGCCGCCAAACGCAGTTGGGTCATCTGATGGAAGAACATATTTATTAGTGTCCTTAATTTTTTCAAAGGTTCGTATGATTCCGTTGTAGTCAGGGTTGTCCAAAAACTCTTTGTCTTCATGTGAATAGTAGTCATCGAATACAATAACGGGTACGTCTTTCAAGAAAGTGTAATCGCTTTTAACTGTATCATATGAATGACCGCCATCAATATAAGCAAGGTCTACGTCATCGAATCTCTTAGATTTCATGGTGTCCTTGGTGTCACCGCAATTTAGATTGTAGGTAAACTTCTTATTGTTCTTTGCCATCTTGACAGCAAACTCTGCAAGTCTACGGGACACAGCCTCAGTAGGATTGTGCGCCTTGATGTTTAGTTCTACCTTATCTGTCTCCTCTGTGGCCTCTTCAAATAAATCAAAGCCACGATAGTGTACTGTATCTACATTTTCAAAAGCAGCAAGTGCCATCTCAATGGCTCGACCACCATTCCATGTGCCTGTCTCTACAATAGTAAAGGTGTTACGGTCTTCAGAGTAGAAGCGAACCAAATCTGCAAGCTGTTTGTAACGCTTTGGACCTACAATATCAGGAGATACTTCCTGTTTCTTTTGCCACTTACGACTACCTTTGTTATGTATAAAGTGTTCATTTAACATACAGTTTTCAAACATCTCTAGGCCACGCACTCCCTCTGACAAGTTGCGTATCTTTGAACCATGTGCTTCATATATCTTGAGCAGGCGGGTGTACACAAATGAATCAGTCCACTCACGATAGCTGAATACTTCGTTAGTGTCATATGCGCCACGTATATCTACGATGTGAGAGCAGGCGTTATGATATGCCATGTTCCATGCAGTAAATCCTGTTTCGCTGTAGTCAATGTCAATGCGACCAAGGTGAACCATGTCTACCTCGTCAAGCATAATCTTAGCTGCGTCTTCTGCAGTAAATCTTTTCTTTGTAACAGTGTCGGCATCAAGCCATGCCAACCATCCCTTGTATTCTTCTTCAATTAACTCAAAGGCAAGGTCTGAGTAGGCATATACTTTATTACAAAAACGTACTGCGTCCAGCCTGTAATTGTATGGTGCTTCCGCAAAGCGTCCGTTTTTATCTGCATTACGCTTAATAAAATCGTTGCGTGCTTCTACATCTTCTATGTGACGGTAGGTAATGAAGCTTGCCTGCGGCAGTCCGTCTGTTTCTTTTTTATAACCCTCAAGGTACACGTATAGTTTAAAGTCGGTCGGTTTCCATTTGCTTATGACAGACTCCAGCATAGGCAGTCCATATTCTTCTTCGTGTTTTTTAGGAAAGCTTGTTACAAAAGTATACATAATTATTCCTCTGAGTATAGGTTGTTAAATATTTGGTTAGTATCAAGAGTATAATCTAGGTCGCTCTTGCTGTAATGTATTTGTGCTGATGGCTTGAAGTCTGGCGCACCCTCACCTGTAACAAACCAGGCTGGATGCGTGACCCTAACCCTGTTGTTAGGTAGGGCAACAATGTTTCCTGTCCACTCACCTGCGTCCAGCAGGCAAAGCACGTGGCTTTGTTTGTGTTGTGCAGAGTCATCAGCTATCTCGCTATCTGTGTAGTCCACAGTGAATAGATACTTGGCGGGGTACATCTCCCCATCAATCTTTACAAGCCAAGGACAGGGGGTTGCTCTGTCGATTGTATACACAGAGTGTGTTCGTGATGCACAATCCCACGGCTGTGCTTGGTGCGTTGCCATTTGTTGAGGCCAATCTTCTACAGGGATGTCTCCCATCAAGCCTGTGATAGGCATCCTTGCCCACATTGCACCGCCATGCACCGTATCTTCTTCTTCGCCTTCGGCAGATATGCCTGTAAATATAATCTGAAAACTAAGGCATCTGTTGGGCATTGTCGTAACACCGACAGCCATGCCATGTAGAAACTCTCCGTGATATGCTTCGTGATTGTGCGTGAAGTCACGGCGTACCCAGCATTTAAAGTGGGGTATGTTGCTATGTAAGAACGCCACTACATATTCTCCAGTATAAGCTGAGTAGTTATTTCTTTTTCAGTGGCAAGCCATTCTTCTGTGTACGCTTCGTCAATAGGTCGCTTCGGTTTCCAGTCTTTAAACCACGGACCACCTGTCGTAAAGTGAGCATTCTTCGCCTCAACATGTTCGCTTGAGTGTCCGTCAAGCCAATTCCATTCTTCATGTATGTCTCCAATCTCGTCATCGTCAAGCCACCCAAAAGAGTGCAGCCAAGAACCTGTTTGCAGGTTGACCGCATCAACTGTTAGCTTTTTGTTGCTTGGGTGGGAGCAGTTGAACAGCATAAAGCTAGACCAGTTTTTTCTACGATAGCGGGTTTGTGCAACTCCGTCCATCTTTGCTCCTTCGGGTGGCTCATATTTGTGCTTGATACACTGAACAGCAAAGTCTGTTCGCTTACCGTAAACGCCAAAGATACCTTCGATGTCACCACGCACAAACATGTCAGCATCCATAAACAATGCCAGACCCTGATACTGGTTCAATGCAGGAACCAAGAAACGGGTAAATGTAAAGTCTGTACTAAATGGTTTGTTGTCGAAGACATCATATCGTTGTTTCGGGTCGTGTTCAAACACACGTGAAGCCCTGCGATACAAGCCAATGCGCCGAAGCTCTGGCTCAAGCAGGGGGATGATGTCGTATTTTGTATTGTATTTACGGATTGAGTGTTCCAGAACTTCGTAAGCTCTGCTGTCACGGTCATCATATCCAATATAAATAACTGGTCTTCTTTTCATAACTGCTCCAATATAAGGTGCGGTGGACATGAGAGAGAGAAAGGACTGAAGAACTCTGCCCACCGCTTATCTTATATTATATGAAAATTATGCAGCTAAGTCAAGAACTTTTTTATAGTCTTGTAATTCTGTTTGCTGCAGATACCAACAAGCCCTTTTAAACTTGCCGTTATTGTCACCAAAGTTTATATCATTATATAATGTATCTGCCTGTATTGCACCACGGCATTCATAATCGCCATTTTTACCTACCATTAACATGAACACATCTATGTTTTTGTTTTTAGAGTTTGACAATAGACAACCTGTTTGCCACGGCGTAGTCTTTACATCAATGCGGAGTCCGTTGTATTCTACATCTCCCATCTCTAGGCCAGAGGCAACACCTTTTGTGCCAAGAGTAAACAAGTCTGTGGGATATACATCAAGAAGTTTACATGCCGCAAGCTCTGATTCTGCACCCATGATGTCGGGTTCTATTCCAGATAGGTTTTGAGCCACAAGTTTTTGGTTTATAAGTTTACCTCTGTTTCCATAGTATCTGCTTTTTGCTATAAGAAGAGCAATCTTTTTTTCTAGCTCGTTTAAAATAATCTTTGTCATACTATTCTGCACCGTAATATTTATTTATTGTTTGAATCTTTTCATCGGCGGCGGCAATCTTTTCTACCTGTGTTTCAATGGCTTCGA
>VMHT01155708.1_pt1 | contig 19067 bp, 28 predicted proteins | sample 4693611 | NCBI WGS metagenome assembly VMHT01 (sample SAMN12280063, study PRJNA550983) | marine metagenome | isolation source: seawater sampled from same location over 5 years 0.02-0.2 micron viral filtrate | place: USA: collected off the coast of southern California halfway between the port... ...
GCTGCACGACAAGATGAGATTGATGCAAATAAACAAGCTGCGGAATCTATGTTGGGCGCTGGCGTAACTAATGTTGGTGGTTCTGGCACGGCAACACGAGAAGAGGCAGAACGAAAGATTAAGCTTCAAAATACTTTAGATACTTTAACCGCAGGTGCCGCTCGTCAAAATGAGATTGATGCCGCCGCGCCTGTTGCCCAACCCACTCAAGCCAACTCACTAACAGAAAGCTTGGCTAATTTTCTTACTCCTGGCGACATGATGGAGTATGTAAACGGTCAGTTGGTTTATGGACCAAAGCACCCCAAGGCAGGACAACCTGTTGCGGAGGGTGAGAAGAACTCGTTTGGTTTTACGGCTGGCATGGCTGACACAGCCCCTGGAGGTGGAATCATGGGTGCACTTTCTGGTGCCGTCTCTGGCGCAGTAGACGATGTAACCATGGGAATAAAGGCTGGGTTGTTTTCGACTCGTGAAAAAGGAATAGAGAATTTATTAGAGGCGGGGTACACGCAAGACGAAATTGATGCGTATTACGCTCGGACAGATGCAACTAAGCAGAGAATGAAGGACCAAGCAGCAGCGAACTACGCCAACCGTGGCGACGACAAAGACAGGGCTGCTGCTGTTATAGACGATCCGTGTCCTGAAGGTTACAAGCTTGATCCGATTACCAACCAGTGTGTTATGGATGACACAATAGACGTGTTGAATCCAGGTGGTCAGCAAGTTACGGACTTTGTGATGCCATCGGTTAATCCTGTGATTGGTCAAGCGGCCAACTACACTGGGGCCGTTGCACCTACGAACATGCCGATGCCGTTACAGCCTTACGCTCCAGGGACCTCGGGCAACTTACTTCAGTCCTCGGCCCCTGGACTAGCCCGCACTCGAGCGGGTGGGATCATGGGTCTTTAAGGACGGTGAACCTACAGGCACTACCGGAGGAAGCATTAAAAGAGATCTTAGCCTTAACCGAGGCGAAGAAGAATCTGGATCTCCGTGAAAAAGCGCATGAAAACTTCATGCCGTTTGTACATCATGTGTATGAAAACTTCATCGAGGGCAAGCACCATCGAGTAATCGCCAAGAAACTTGAGGCTGTTGCACGAGGAGAGCTCAAGCGGCTTATAATTAACATGCCACCTCGGCACTCCAAGTCTGAGTTTGCAAGCTACTTGATGCCTGCTTGGTTCTTGGGCCGTAATCCGAAGCTAAAGATCATACAAGCTACACACAACACGGAGCTTGCGGTGCGTTTTGGCCGTAAAGTAAGGGATTTAATTGATGACCCAGAGTACAAAACCATCTTTCCGAACACAAATCTCAAAGAAGACAACAAAGGCGCGGGCAAATGGGGCACGGACAAGGGTGCAGAATACTTTGCGGCGGGTGTTGGGGCTGCAATTACTGGCCGTGGTGCGGACTTGTTGGTCATTGACGACCCTCATTCGGAACAAGACGCACTAAGCGAGAGTGCTTTTGACAATGCCTACGAATGGTACACTTCTGGACCCCGTCAGCGTCTCCAACCTGGTGGCGCAATCATAATTGTTATGACGAGATGGGGAAAAAAGGACTTGACAGGCAGATTATTGGCCCAACAGGGCGGTGATTTGATGTCTGACAAGTGGGATGTGGTGGAATTTCCTGCGATTTTGCCCAGTGACAAGCCATTATGGCCTGAGTTCTGGGAAAAAGACGCATTATTGTCGATTAAGGCGTCCTTGCCTGCCAGTAAGTGGAACGCGCAGTGGCAACAAGAGCCTACATCCTCGGAATCTGCGATAATCAAGCGCGATTGGTGGAAGATGTGGGACAAACCCAAGATCCCCCCACTTAAATACATACTTCAGTCCTATGATACGGCGTTTTCCAAGAAACAAACGGCTGACTACTCTGCGATTACGACTTGGGGGGTGTTTGAGCCTGAAGAAGGGGGCGCGGACCACGTTGTTTTGTTGGATGCCCAGCGCGGAAGGTGGAATTTCCCTGAATTAAAGGAGGTTGCCTTTGAGGAATACGAGTATTGGGAGCCAGATATGGTGTTGGTGGAGGCAAAAGCGACAGGTACGCCACTTATTGACGAGTTGCGGCTTCGTGGTATTCCAGCATTGGGCTTCTCACCAGGCAAAGGAACTGATAAGATAACGCGAATGCACATGGTTGCACCGTTGTTTGAAGCGGGTATGGTATGGGCACCGGAAGACAAGTCTTTCGCTGATGATGTAATTGAGGAAGTAGTTTCGTTTCCTAATGGTGACAACGACGACTTTTGTGATAGTATGACATTAGCACTGATGCGTTTTCGCAGGGGCGGGTTTATTTCTCTGGCAGGAGAAGAGGACCTTGATGATGATTGGCGACCCAAGAAGAGGGAATATTACTGATGGCACTACCACCAAACATGGTTGCACCAGGTTTAGACCTTGATGATACAATGGGTCTCCCTGATGTAGAAATTTCAATTGACGCACCGATAGAGTTTCCTGGGGGAGCCGAGGTCATTGATGATGGGATGGGTGGAGCTTTGATACAGCCCATGGATCTGCAACAAGAGATGATGGCTCAAGAGGAATTGATTCCGTTTGACGCTAATTTAGCAGAGTTTTTGGACGATGGGGCCCTTGGGGAGTTATCTACCGAGTTGCGTGGACTTTACGACGAGGACCTAGAATCACGGTCCGAGTGGGAAGAAGCGTATGTCAAGGGCTTAGATTTACTTGGAATTAAGATGGACGAGCGCACAACTCCGTTTGAGGGTGCATCTGGAATCACGCATCCGCTGGTTGCGGAGAGCGTTACGCAATTCCAAGCGCAGGCGTATAAGGAGCTTTTGCCATCAGGTGGACCGGTTAAGACGGGTGTACTGGGGGCCAAGACTCCAGAGCGGGAGGCACAGGCTGGCCGCGTAAAAGACTTTATGAACTACCAGATTACGGAAGTTATGGAAGAGTACGATCCGGATATGGATCAACTCCTGTATTACCTCCCGTTGAGTGGTTCGACATTCAAGAAGGTATACTACGATCCGACTCGTCAACGTGCGGTATCTAAGTTTATACCGGCACAGGACTTGGTTGTTCCGTATTCGGCGTCTGATCTTACTACGGCCAATCGGGTAACGCATGTGTTACGGATGGACGAGAACGAGGTTCGCAAGATGCAGGTTGCGGGCATGTACCGCGATGTTGATCTAAAGAGTTCGGACGATATTGAGGAAGATCCTGTTCGCCAGAAGGTTAACGAGCTTGAGGGTTTGTCGAAGAACTACAGCGAGGATGTTCTTACGATTCTTGAGATCCACGCTGATTTGGACATCGAGGGGTTTGAGGACATAGACATGGCAACGGGGGAGCCTACTGGCATTCGTCTTCCGTACATTGTCACGATTGACCACACCTCGGGACAGATACTTTCTATCCGCAGAAACTATTCCATGGATGATCCGCTTCGTCGGAAGCGTCCGTACTTTGTGCACTATAAATTTACTCCAGGTCTGGGGTTCTATGGCTTTGGATTGATCCACATGATTGGTGGGCTCGGCAGAGCCGCTACAAGCCTCCTACGACAGCTAATCGACGCTGGAACCCTCGCGAACCTCCCTGCTGGCTTTAAGGCCCGTGGAGTGCGTGTACGCAACTCTGATGAGCCGCTACAGCCTGGGGAGTGGAGAGACATTGACGCGCCAGGTGGGAGCATCAGGGACGCTATTGTACCTTTGCCCTACAAGGAGCCTTCAGGTACATTGGCACAAATGCTTGGTGGATTGGTCAACGATGGGCGTAGGTTCATTGCATTAGCGGATCAATCTATTTCAGACATGGGGCAAGAGACTCCTGTAGGTACTACGGTTGCTATGTTGGAGCGCGGCATGAAGGTCATGTCTGCGATTCACAAACGGTTGCACTACGCTCAGAAGACTGAGTTCCGGTTACTGGCGCGTATCTTCGCCGAAAACCTACCACCGATGTATCCTTACGAAGTAATGGGTGCACCGCAGCAAGTTAAGGTTGAAGACTTTGACGCCAGGATCGACGTCCTCCCCGTCTCAGATCCGAACATCTTCTCGATGGCACAGCGCGTAACACTGGCCCAGACTCAACTTCAACTGGCCCAGTCCAATCCGCAAATGCACAATTTGCATGCGGCTTATCGTAGGATGTATCAGGCGTTAGAGGTGCAAAACATAGACGAGATATTGCCTCCGCCACCACCACCACCTCCGCCTCAAGATCCAGCCGTGGAGAATGGTTCGATGATCAATGGGCAGACTCCGCAGGCATCTCCTGAACAGGACCATGATGCACACATTCAAGCGCACTTATCTCTACTGGATCTATCTGTTCTACAGACTGCGCCACCTGTGTTAGCGGCTGTGTTTTCTCACATCTTCCAGCATATTAGCATGAAGGCTCGTGAGATGGTTGATGCAGAGATCCAAGCGTTGAGCGAAGAGAACATGATGCAGCAAGAAACGGCGATGCAACAACAGAACCAACAGCTACAGCTTATGGTGCAGGCAGGTGCGATTAATCCTGCGAGTGCCCAACAGATGGCGGCACAACAGATGCAACAGCAGGCTCCGCCACAACAGTTTACTCCAGAGCAGATTGAGGCTCGAGTTGCTCAGATTGAAGCTGAACTAACTAAAGAACTTGTACCGATGCTTTCTGCGAAGAGTGAGGCTGATGAGAAAGATCCATTGGTTGACATTCGCATGCAAGAGCTTGCGATTAAAGAGGCGGAGGCCGAGCACAAGCTGGCGCTTGACCAAGCCAAATTAGAACTTGAGGGCATGAAGATTGAGCAACGTGCCGTCACAGATGCTGCTCGATTGGAACTTCAAGAGCAGATTGCGGATGATCGGAGTGACGTGAACCGAGAACGCATTGACGTTCAGCGTCAAGCCGCAGAAAAGAAAGCTGATTAAGACGGGGGACAACTAAAAACTTTAGGGGCTTGTTTAGCCATGATCGATCCCGTTTCAGCTATTGCAACCGCAACAGCGGCCTACAAGGGTATTAAAAAGGCTTGTGAAGTAGGCAAAGAAATTTCTAGTTTTGCGGGTACGATTTCACAGTTTGCCAAAGCGTCGAGCGACATGGACTTCCTTGAGAAGCAAGCGGCAAACCCTTCGCTCTATCATAAGTTATTTTCTAACACTGAGGCTACGGCTTTAGAGATTTGGACTCAAAAGAAAAAGATGTCTGAGATGCGAGAAGACTTGCGTGAATACGTCAGTTTCGTGTATGGTCCATCAGCTTGGAAGGAGATTGTAACTTTGGAAGGAGAACAGAGAAAGCGCCAGAGGGAACTGGTTTACAAGAAAAAAGAGTTTATCGACAACTGCATTAACGCCGTAGTAATTACAGTATTGCTTGGTATTGGGTTGGGGATTCTTGGAGCAGTTTTGTATTTTATAGGTGCAAAACAAGGAAAGTGGTAATCGAAGAATACAAGAACAAATGGGTGGTTATAGACAAAAACAATAAAATAGTCATAATTACATCAAACAAAAAGATTGCGGCGAAAGCTGCGCTGGGTTGGAGAAGACAGAATGACAGAGTTCGACAAGGCAGATCTAAACAATAACTCAACCATTGAGCGCACCGAATGGAACTTACTTGCGCTCGAGGACCGTAGGCTTGAGATACACGACCAAGATTTAAAGCGTAATGCAGAACGTAGGTTTACGGGCTTTGCTTTGGCTGGCATGTTGATCTACCCGTTTATAATTTTGTTTGCTTCTGTTCTAGGCTTCGATCAGGCTGCAACCTTAATCACAGATATTGCAAGCGTGTATGTTATCGCTGCATCTGGCGTTGTTGCTGCTTACATGGGCTTCAATGCCTACTCTGCAAATGCAGATAAGAAGAAAGCGTCTATAAGCTACGATAGTAGGGAATTAGAGAAATGAGTATAATCTCTAGTCTTATTGGTCCCGTTTCAGGTATCTTAGATAAGTTTGTCGAGGACAAAGATCAAAAAGCGGTCTTAGCCCACGAGATAGCCACCATGAGTGACAAGTACGCCCAGCAAGCCCTGTTGGCCCAGTTAGAAATTAACAAGGCTGAAGCGGCTTCTGGTAGCTTGTTCAAGGGAGGATGGAGGCCAGCGGTAGGATGGACATGTGCAATTGCGTTTGGATATCACTTCGTGCTTCAACCCTTGTTAGTCTTCGTTTTAACCGCCTCGGGGGTAGATCTACCTGATTTACCTGAGTTTGATATGGGCACACTCCTTACAGTTTTGGGAGGCATGCTCGGAATTGGCGGGCTAAGAACTGTAGAAAAAGCAAAAGGATTAACAAAATGAAATGGTTTTCACGAGCTTATTGGTGGAATCTCTTGATGGGAGATTCTGAAGAAGAAAAAGAAACACCTGTTGCAGTTGTACCTTCTCCTGTAAAAAAGGCACCAACCAAACGTGGACGACCCAAAGGGTCTAGAAACAAACCTAAGACCCGCAAGAAAAAAAAGTAAAGTCTTATGGAAAATGACATTGAGATGAGCCAAACAGTAGGCTCAATAGGAACTAAAACAATCAACATTGGTACAGGGGGTGGTAGCGATGTTGAGGCTGGTATCGAGTTCATTTATCATATGCGTGAACATTTAGTCGATGTTACCGTAGCTACAGTTTATGGCCTTGTGGTGTTTGCAATTGTTCTGTGGTTGAAAAAGAAGTTCTCTAGTTGATGTGGGTACTGGTTTGGATGCAGTTAATATCGGGACAACCGGTAGATCATTTTCAGTTAGCTGTATATGAAACCAGTGTTGAATGCGAAAAGAATAGAAAACGTGCAGAGATTATGGTAACTCATAATGGAATTGCTGTAGCTTGTTTGGAGGTTAAGTTATGAAAATGTTGGTAAACCTATACTACAAAATTAAATACAAACTGTTTGGAGTTTTGTATCACAAGGGAAAAACAAAATGACATTTAAATTATCCAAGCGTAGTCTTGATAGACTGACCGGAGTGGATGAGCGCATGGTTGCTGTAGTTAAATCAGCAATTCATAAATCTAAAATAGACTTTGGCGTCATCTGCGGAATGAGAACTTCCAAAGAACAAGAGGAATTAGTTGCAAAGGGTGCATCTAAAACCATGAAGTCAAAACATCTTCTGGGCCACGCTGTAGATCTGATGGCATATATAGGTTCAAGGTCCTCTTGGGAATTAAACTTGTATGATGACATAGCAGACGCTATGGCTGAAGCAGCCCGTGAGGTAGACGTTCCTGTTCGTTGGGGCGCTGCATGGACAGTGCCAAATATTGCTTACTTTGATGGCACAATGGAAGATGCTATGAACAGTTACATCGACACAAGAAGAACTCAAAGCCGTAGACCTTTTATTGACGGCCCACATTTTGAACTTATGGTATAGGAGAAATGACATGAGTGCCCCTGAAAGATCATTACGGCCAAAGAGACGGCCAAAGAAAAAAATGTCTGATATTGATAAAGCGGTCATTGAAGCATTAAACTATGGACGGCCCCCTGGTGTTGCTTACTATGACTCTGAAGGAAAACTTAGATCTCCCGAGCAAGACTTCAAAGATGGTGGTCTTGTAGGGGATCAAGCTGAACTTGATTTAAATAAGAATAACAAAATTGACAAAGGAGATTTTGAAATGATGAACAAAAAATCCAAAGGCATGGCTATGGGCGGTAAGGTTAAGTCCAAAGGCATGGCTATGGGCGGCAAAGTTAAGTCCAAGGGTTACGCCATGGGCGGCAAAGTAAAAGCTAAAGGTATGGCGATGGGTGGTAAAGTTAAGTCCAAGGGTTATGCGATGGGTGGTAAGGTTAATTCCAAGGGACAAGCTATGGGTGGTGCAGGTTTCGGTGCGGCTCGGTCTTCAGGAAAACCTATCATAACCTATTAATGGCTTTTTTACAAAGTAACATCCCGCACTTTAAGTGCTGGGTGCGGCGTGAGTACACACATAATCACACTGCGTACCACGGAGAGTTTTTACATGCGATGGCGATTGGCGTCACCACCATGCCGAACAGATGCCTGAGTTTTCAGGTGATTTTCACTGGCTGCGAAGCGGACATCGAGGGTATACCCAATGTCCACGGCGGAGCAATGTGGGCTCGAATGCCCATTACAGCGTTGGTAGGGGATACTCCGTTTGAGGAGTGGCCCGAGCCTATGCCTGTTCATGCAGCACAACCTTGGGACTGTTCGTCTCGTACACATGCTGTATATCAGATGGATCGAACCACACCTTGTCCTTGGATAGCGAAGGTAGAAAGTGAGTTCTACCCTGCTAAATACTTGTTTACTGTGGACTATACAGATAGCGAGATTGCAGATGATCCTGCACAACACAAGCAAAGTCACGTTTTAGAACTGCTTGATGCCGGTCGATATACTGGTAACATTGTTGCTTTACCGAACAACAGGGTAAGAGTTACGCATCCTGCTTGGTTTAACACTGGAGAAGGCGCACCAGACTTCAGACCTTCTCAGCATATTCATTACTCAAAGTCTGATTTAGACTATACCCTCGATGTAAACAGGGTTTTTGATAATCTTTATAACGACAGTTCTGAAGAAGAGGTGGAGGATAATCTTTAATGGACCTTGTAGACTTCTCGACATATATGTATAAGCTACTACGAGAGCGCGAACAAGATATTGCAAGTGCTCTTGCTAATGATGTTGCCAAAGATTGGGAGCATTACAAACTCATGGTAGGTGAGATACGGGGCCTGGCCTACGCCCGTGAGGAAATAAAAGCCCTGCTGGAGAGAAACGCAGACGATGTCGAAGACCTTATATCTTCCTGATCACGTTGCGCAGAAAATGAACAAAGACAAAGAGAAGGCTTCGGCTGACTCGTCTGATGTACATAGCGCGTATGTTGACGCCACCGAGAAGGTTTTAGATCCTTCTTTACTAGATAAACCCCTTTTGGAACGACTGCCGCAGCCTACGGGCTGGCGTTTATTGGTGATGCCTTACAAAGGTGCATCCAAGACGCAGGGCGGTTTACATATCCCAGATGAGATTCGAGCTCGTGAGGCCGTGGCTACTGTTGTAGCTTACGTTTTAAAGCTTGGGCCTTTGGCATATAAAGACCCAGACAAGTTTGGACAGGACGCAGCACCTTGGTGCGCGGAAGGTCAGTGGGTTTGCATTGGTAGATATTCAGGATCACGTTTTAGAATTGATGGCGGGGAGGTTCGTATCATTAATGATGACGAAGTTATCGCTACTATTCTTGAGCCTGATGACATCAAGCAAGTTTAGGAGGAACAGATGGCTGAAGAAAAACTAGAGCAAGAAGTCCTTGAAGACGAGGGCGTCGAAGTTGAAGTTGAGGTTAAGGAGGAAGAGTCCTCTAAAACTGAGATACCAGTTGTTACGGAGGAGGTTAAAGAGGAGGAACCTGCACCCGTTGAAACCACAGAGGCTGAAACAACTGAAGATGAGTTAGAAACCTATAGCACCAAAGTCCAGAACAGGATTAAGAAGCTAACGGAGAAGTATCGCAAAGAAGAACGTGACCGTGAGGAAGCTGTTCGGATGGCGCAACAACTCTTAGGTGAAAACCAACAACTTAAAAACCGAATGCAGAATTTAGACAAAGGGTATCTAACCGAATATGGTACACGTTTGGATAGCGAAGTTATAAATGCAAAACGGTTGTACAAAGAGGCTTACGAGGCTGGTGACGCAGACAAAATGATGGAAGCCCAAGAGGCCATGTCAAAAATGTCTATTGAACAAGAGCGTTTGCGAATAGCAAAGCAGCGTTCAGAACAAGTTGAGGTTGAGCAGGGTCAAGCACAAGGCCAGCCTGCGCCACAACAAGCAGCACAGCAACAAGCTCCTGCTCCAAAACCGGATCCTAAAGCCGAGGCTTGGGCAGAAAAAAATGAATGGTTTGGCAGCGACGAGGTAATGACCTATGCTGCATTTGGTATTCATCGCAAACTGGTTGAAGAAGAAGGAATTGACCCGAGCGCAGAAGAATACTATACTGAAGTTGATCGCAGGATGCGTGTGGAATTTCCACACAAGTTTCAAGCGAAGAAATCGGGCGGAGCACAGGTCGCACCTGCTGGCGCTTCAGCTACCCGCAGTACAGCAAAAACAGGGCGCAGGTCGGTGAAACTGTCACCATCACAAATTGCGATGGCGAAACGTCTGAACGTACCGCTTGAAGAATATGCAAAATATGTGAAGGAGTAATGATATGACTGACAGAAAATCTCGTGAAAGCGAAACTCGCGAAACACAAACGCGCCGTAAACCATGGGCTCCGCCCAGCCGCCTTGAAGCACCTGAAGCCCCTGCGGGCTATGTGCATCGTTGGATTCGAGTTGCAATGCGTGGTGAAGAAGACAAGATGAACGTCAACACCAAGCTGCGCGAAGGATGGGAACCCGTTCGTAAGGACGAGTATCCAGACTATGAAGCTCCCACTATTGACGAAGGTCGATATGAAGGAGTTATCGGACAAGGTGGGCTGATGCTGTGTCGCATACCTGTAGAAACCGCCCAAGAACGATCCGCGTATTACGGGAACCGGACCCGCGAACAAATGGTAGCTGTTGATCAGGACCTAATGAAGGACCAACATCCTTCGATGCCTATTAGTAATAACAGGCAAAGTCGTGTATCTTTCGGAGGCTCACGAAGGGACTCCGAGTAACTTTTGAGGTGCTATTATGGCAAATTCTAACGGATCCTTTGGGCTACGCCCCATTGGGAAAATTGGTCAATCGACCAATTCTACCGGTATGACTGAGTATCGAATTGCATCCGACAACAGTAACCCAATCTTCCAAGGCATGGCGGTAATTCCGTTAGCTGCGGGCGTTATTGACGATCTACAAGCTGCGGCTGGTGGTAACGTCGCTATCGTGGGTGTGTTTGGCGGTTGTGAGTATGTCTCATCTACTACTGGTGAAACTATCTACTCTAACTACTGGCCTGGTTCTGGCGCGGATTCTAATTATCCGGTCAAAGCTTTTTTGTACGACGACCCAAATCAATTGTTCACGATTGCAACATCCAATGTTGTTGCAGGACAGAACACTGAAGCGGAAGTTCGTACATCTGTATTCGCAAACATTGCTTTTGCTACGGGTAACAGTGGTTCTACAACTACTGGTATTTCTTCTGCATCAGCGGATTTGAATACAGTCGCAACCACCAACACATTGGCATTAAGAATTATGGGCATCCAAGATGATCCAGACAATTCTGATTTCACTGCTGCTGGTATTCCACTAATCGTTCGTATAAACAACCACTTCAATGCGCCTACTGGTTCCATTGTAGCGGCAACTGTTTCTACGACCGGCGTATAAGGAGGGTATAGATTATGGCTATTTCTCGCGCACAACTAGCGAAAGAGCTAGAACCCGGCCTGAACGCTTTGTTTGGAATGGAGTATGATCGTTACGAGAACCAACATGCGGAAATATACACAACAGAATCTTCAGATCGTGCATTTGAAGAAGAAGTTATGTTGTCTGGATTTGGTGCGGCTCCTACTAAGTCAGAAGGTTCAGCCGTTAATTTTGACGATGCTAACGAAGCTTACACAGCTCGTTACAACCACGAAACCGTTGCGCTTGCATTCTCAATTACTGAGGAAGCAATCGAGGACAACTTGTATGACCGCCTCGGCAGTCGTTACACACGCGCCCTCGCACGTTCAATGGCCCACTCTAAGCAGGTTAAAGCTGCCGCTGTATTGAACAATGCGTTCACTGCGGGTGCTTCTGCTGGCGGAGACGGGGTTGCACTTTGTGACCTTTCACACCCGCTTACAAACGGTGGAACTTTGGCTAACGAACCATCAACTGCTGCTGATTTAAACGAAACATCTCTTGAAGATGCTTTGATTAACATCGCTGGTTTTGTTGATGAGCGTGGTCTAAAGGTTGCTCTTCGTGGCATGAAGTTGATGATCCCTCGTCAACTGCAATTCGTTGCAGAGCGTTTGATGGTTTCTAACCTTCGCCCTGGCACATCAGACAACGATACTAACGCAATGCGTTCAATGGGGATGTTACCTGAAGGCTATGCCGTCAATGACTTCCTTACTGATCCAGATGCGTTCTTTATCAAAACTGATGCGCCTCGTGGCTTTGTTCACTTTGAGCGGACTCCGCTTTCCACTAACATGGAAGCTGACTTCGACACAGGAAACATGCGCTTTAAAGCTCGTGAGCGTTATAGCTTTGGCTTTAGCGACCCACGTTGTGTGTTTGGTTCACCAGGCGCATAAGTTACCTAGATTTAACCTTTAGCCACCCTATCGGAAGAATCTATTTAAGTTGGAGGCGGTCTTCGGATCGCCTCTTTCTTTTTGTTTAAATATGATATATTGTTTTAGTATCCCTGACAGTTGCATTGGGCGACTGACTTAACCCTGACAGGAGATTCTCATGGGTAATTCTACATTTAGCGGACCAGTACGTTCGCAAAACGGCTTTCAAGTAATTTCTACAAATGCCACCACAGGCGCAGTTACAACTGTAGCAAGCACAGCTTCGACAGGTATTGTTACTAACAAGTATGTAAAGCACGTTGGCTTTGCTACGGGCGTTACAGTAAACACAACAGCGGGTGATAGTCCTGCAATTGGTGAGTTTACACAGCCAGCAAATACAATCATCACTGACATTAAAATATTTTGTGACACATCTCCCGTTATTGGAACAGGTGATATTGGGTACGAAGTTGGCACATCGTCTTCTGGCGCACAAATTGTTGCGGCTCAGACTGATGAAATCCTTGATGGTGGTACAACCGTTGTTGAGCATAACGTCACTGTGACCAGTCTGGTTCTTCAAACACAGGATGGCACAACAGCCCCAGCTTCTGTTCAGTATACAGATACCGCAAGAACTATTTACTGCAACATTACAAATACCGTTGATGCGACAACAGCAGGATCGTTCACATTCATCATTGAGTACGTTCAGATTGCGTAATTATTAATTTGGTGGGGTTAACTCCCCACCTATAATTTATAGGAGATTAATATGGCAGGCTCAGACGTAACCCCAGTCATCATCAGCGATGAGGTGGCTTTGGATGCAGACGGTATTTCCACTGCCGCCGCTGTTGGCAACAACGCGGCTTTAACAATTGGCGGTGCTTTGGCTGATAGTGGAAGTGTAACTAACGCTTCAGGTAGACAAGTAACAATTTTGTCTGCGGGAGATGATTCTTCAAAATCATTTACTGTTGTTGGTACTGACGTAAACGGTGCGGCTTTAACTGAATCGGTAACTGGCGCTGACACTGGAACAGCAACAAGTTCAGGTTATTTTAAAACAATTACAAGCATAACCGCAGTTGGCAACCCAGCGGGTAACGTATCTGCTGGAATTAACAACAATGCTTTAGGTGTTATTTTTGCAGGGCGCACTCGATTACAAGGGTTTTCTTTTGTATCTGGTGGATCAGCAGGCAAAGCTAACCTTAGAGACGGAGGTGCCACGGGTACAGAGCTCATACAGTTTCGCTCGATTGGTACAGACAGTCAATCAGACGGTGCCCGTGGGTTTCCTGATGAAGGCATTTTGTTTAAAGACGGCGCGTATGTTACCTTTATCGTAGGAACTATGGACCTAATGATGTTCTACCACGCTTAAAACTAGGACGGCGTACAATGGCTAAGATCGACAAGTCCAAAATGAAGTGCAACAGCCCCAAAAGACAAAAGTCTGGGGGCAAAAAGTTTGTTGTAAAAGCGTGTGCCAAGGGTAAAGAAAAGATAGTTCGTTTTGGCGATGCCAATATGACTATTAAGAAGTCCAACCCAAAACGCCGTAAGTCATTTCGTGCGAGGCATGGGTGCGATACAAAGAAACTGGACAAGCTTTCCGCTCGTTACTGGTCCTGTAGTAAATGGTGATGCAATGAAATTGGACATACATCAAACAGTTTCTTTTATTGTACTTGGTTTAGTTAGCTGGGGAGCGTTACAGCTTTACCAGATGAATGCCAATCTATCCTTGGTGACATACAAGGTTGAAGAGAACCACGCTATGATAAAACCTATGTGGCAAGACTTTTTAATACGGAAGGCGAAGTATGACGTTATCCCGATCACAGATGTCGAAACAAATATCCACGCCTCCAACAAGGAGACAAACTAATGCCCAAAGACGCTTGTTACAAGAAAGTCAAAGCCAGGTACAAGGTGTTCCCAAGCGCCTACGCCTCGGGAGCAATAGCAAAGTGTCGAAAGGTGGGCGCGTCAAATTGGGGAGAATCTTCTAAGAAGCGCAAACGGAAGGTTAAAAAGAAACTCCGTGAGGGAGGGTTTATTGCCTTTGGCTGTGGCGAGGTTGCAGAAAACAGACGCAAAGAAACAAGAACTTTCTGATGGCTGTTCGTAAAACAAAAAAAGGTGCGGCTCTCAAGCGTTGGTTCAAAGAGGACTGGGTCGATGTTAAAACGGGCAAGCCTTGTGGACGCAAGAAGGGGGAAAAAAGAGGTACTCCTTACTGCCGTCCGAGTAAGAGGGTGAGTTCAAAAACACCTAAGACATCGAAAGAAATGACAAAGTCAGAAAAACGTAGTAAGATACGCGAGAAGAATAAACTTGGTCAACCCGCTGGCAAGCCCCGTAGAGTGTCTGCCGCAAAGCGTAAAACGAGGAACTACTAATGACAACATCAGATTCAAGAGACTTTAATCTCGACGTTGGTGAGATCATCGAGGAAGCGTTTGAGCGGTGCGGCTTAGAGGTTCGTACAGGTTATGACGCTCGTACTGCTCGACGTTCTTTGAACCTGATGTTTGCAGAGTGGGCTAACCGTGGGCTTAACATGTGGACCGTGCAGCAAGGCACGATAACCTTAACTCAAGGTCAGGCAACGGAGACGTTGCTTGCGGATGTGGTTGATATCTTAGAGGTTGTGCTTCGCAGAGACGGCACAGATTATGATATGGATCGGATTAGTCGTGGTGATTATGCTACCTTGCCCAGTAAAACAACGCAGGGAAGGCCAAGCCAGTTTTGGTTTAATCGTCAGATTGCTCCTGTTATTAACCTTTGGGCAGTCCCTGAGAACTCTACAGATCAAATAGTTTACTACTACCTGCAACGGATTGATGATGCAGATACGCTGGTCAATACTACAGATATGCCATTTAGGTTTTATCCTTGTATGGTTGCAGGCTTGGCGTATTATCTTGCAATGAAACGAGCTCCCGAGCGTCTTCAACTTTTAAAGGTTGTTTACGAAGAGGAGTTCCAACGTGCCGCAGACGAGGACGAAGATCGAGTTCCGTTAAAGTTGCAGCCTAGCATTCAATATTTGAGGTTGTAATGGCGTTTGCATCTGGAAACAAAGCATGGGGAATATCAGATCGTTCTGGGTTTAGATACCGTTTGAAGGATATGAAGAAGGAGTGGACTGGTGCTTTAGTTGGTCCAGATGAGTTTGAGCCCAAGCACCCTCAGTTGTTTCCTATACGCATAGGTCCAGATCCACAGGCGTTACGCAACCCAAGACCCGAGCCCAACCTTCCAGAAGAAAGAAACATACAATACGGTTGGAACCCTGTTGGCGGTCCAACGGAAAATGGAATTAACCCCCCTAACAACCTGGTAGCTACTGGGTCGGTAGGAGAAGTGACGGTGACAACATGAGTTTTACATACACGCAGTTAAAGACAGCTATAGAAGACTACACTGAAAATAACGAAACGTCTTTTCTTACAAATCTTCCTTTGTTTATCCGTCTTACTGAGGAGCGTATTCTAAAGAACGTGCAACTTAATCTTTTTAAGAAAAACGTGTCTGGGTCTATGACATCTTCTAATCAGTATTTAGCAATGCCTTCTGACTTTCTAGCACCGTTTTCATTGTCGTTTACCAACAGTAGTAGCAACACTACCTTTGTAGAATACAAGGACACGGACTTTGTTCAAACGTATACTCCTAACGTAGCTACGACTGGAGCTCCCAGATACTATGCGGCTTATGACTTAGATAATTTTATCTTAGGACCTACGCCGAACAGCAGTTATGTTACAGAACTCCATTATTTTTACAGACCTCAAAGCCTAACACAAAGCACATACACTTTGACGTTAACAAGTGTGACAGGAACATTTACTGCCAGTGATACAATTACGGGTGGAACAAGTGGTGAAAGCAGTGACGTAGATTCTGTTCCAAGTTCAACGTCTATAGTTGTGGTTATACCAAGCAGTAACTACACCGTGGGCGAAACGGTAACCGCCAGCCCAAGTGGGGCAACGGGAGTGGTTTCGGCAATTGGGGCGGACACTACACTGACTTGGCTAAGTGAGAATGCCGAGATGGCATTACTCTTTGGTAGTTTAAGTGAGGCATACTTGTATATGAAGGGTGATCCTCAGATGATGCAGATGTACTCTCAGAGGTTTGCTGAATCAGTTGGTCGTTTAAAGAATCTAGGCGAAGCTCAAGAGGTTACGGATCAGTATCGCACTGGACAGATTATTCGTAAAAAGACGTAAGGAGATTAACGTATGAACAACATGTCTTTTCCGGTCACAATGTCTAATGACTTCAAGGTTGAAGTTGCTACGACCAATGGCCGAGGGTCTACGCCCGAAGAAGTTGCTCAACGCTGTGTGAATAAAATAGTTGGGATTTCTGAAAATGCACCTCCTGCAATTCGGGACCAAGCTAGAGAGTACCGGAACGCCTTGGAGAAGACTATCGCAATATATATGCGACAGGCTATCCAAAGCGATAGAACTACGGTATATAATGCAATTAAAGATGCTGGTCAGCTAGAGTTGGCCGAATATATAAGGAAAATGTAAATGGCTTTTAGTGGCAACTTCTTATGTACCTCGTTCAAAGTAGAACTGATGAAGGGGGTTCACAACTTCACCTCAAGTGGTGGCAACACATTTAACATCGCACTGTATGACAACAGTGCTAGTTTTACTGCGGCAACTACTGCATACACCTCGAGCAACGAGATCAGTGGTACTAACTACACTGCGAAGGGTCAGGCGTTAAACCCTGTAACTCCTGTGGCAAGCAGCACTACCGCTCTTGTAGACTTTGCGGATGAGGTGTTTTCAAACGTAACGATTTCATCAGTTCGAGGAGCGTTGATCTTTAACGACTCTGCCTCTGGTGATCCTTCGGTTTGCGTGTTGGATTTTGGCGCTGACAAAGCCGCCAGTTCTGGGGACTTTACGATTGTCTTTCCAACAGCGGATGCGTCTAACGCTATTATCCGGATAGCCTAATGTCTGACGCCATCGTTGCACTTCATGGGTGGAATAGCTCTACCAGAGGGTGGAACGAAGGCGCGTGGAACTCAGAGGTTGCGCTTCCTGGCGCTGCTGGATCTGTGGGTGCAACCACAGTTACTGCTGACTCAAACATATCGGTTACGGGGGTTGCAGGAACCAGTGCAGTTGGTTCTGTGTCTATCACGGGCGCTGCCAACATATCGGTTACGGGGGTTGCTGGCACAGGTGCCGTTGGTTCAACCACAGTTACTGCTGATTCAAACCTTTCGGTTACGGGGGTTGCTGGCACATCGGCTTTAGGAAGTTTCTTTACCACCAACACGATGGTAACGATGACAGCTTCGATCAACAGTGTAACCGTAACGGGCGCGGCCGACATATCGGTTACGGGGGTTGCAGGAACGGGCTCTGTTGGATCAGTTACAACATCTACTGATTCAGAAATATCGGTTACGGGGGTTGCAGGAACTGGTTCTGTTGGCTCTGTTACTATCACAGGTGCAGGCAACATATCGGTTACGGGAGTTGCGGGCACTGGAGAAATCGGTGAATTGCAACAACCATGGGGATTGATTATACCATCGCAAACACCAAACTTTACGGGGGTAACGCCCTCGCAAACACCAAACTTTACGGGGGTAACGCCCTCGCAAACACCGTCTTGGACGGACATTGCAGCATAGGATAGAAAAATGGCTAGTACATATGTAAATGACTTACGGTTAGAGGAAATTGGTTCCGGCGAACAGTCAGGAACCTGGGGTGATACCACTAACACAAACTTAGAACTGATTGCGGAGGCGTTTTCTTTTGGCACAGAAGCCATAACAACAAACGCTGACACGCACACAACTACAATTGCGGATGGGGCAACGGACCCTGGACGCTCAATGTTCTTGAAATACACAGGAACTTTGGACTCTGCTTGTACAATTACAATAGGGCCAAACACAGTCAGCAAGCTGTGGTTTATTGAGAACGGAACCTCTGGTTCCCAGAACATCATCATATCCCAAGGGTCTGGGGCCAACGTCACAATCCCAGCGGGACAAACCAAGGCGGTTTACTCAAACGGTGGTGGTTCTGGCGCGGCTATGGTTGATGCGTTTGCTACACTTAACGTGGTGGACTTGTTGGTTGATGACGATCTGACTGTTACGGATGATGTAGCAATTGGTGGTGCGTTGGCCGTGACGGGTGATTATTCTTCCACAACTTCTGGTACATCCAACCTACGCCTTGGCGTCAACGCAGGTAACTCAATAGCCTCTGGCGGTAACTATAATACTGTTGTGGGCGATGAGGCTGGCACTGCAATTACGACAGGCGATAATAATACTTTAATAGGTTATGTGGCAGGGGATGCAATTAGCACATCAAGTGGTAATACTGCTGTTGGATCGTTTGCTATGACCAGTATGACAGAGGGTGCTGATAACGTAGCAGTAGGAACAAGTGCTTTAGACATAGATACTCTTGGAAGTAAATCCGTTGCAGTAGGTAGAAATGCTTTAGGTGGACAAAACTTCACAACAGCTACAGATTCTTACAACGTAGCAGTTGGATATAATGCAGGAACATCAATCACCACTGGTGTAAACAACACCTTAATCGGTAGCCTAGCAGGTGATGCACTTACTACTGGAACTGATAATGATGCCATTGGTGTTTCCGCTTTAAGTTCAGATACGGCAGGAAATAGGTCTACTGCAATAGGAAGAGGAACTTTAAATGCTCAAAACTTTACAACATCTACGTCTGTTTATAATGTAGCTGTTGGTTATCTTGCAGGACTATCAGTCACCA
>VMHT01223506.1_pt1 | contig 19063 bp, 16 predicted proteins | sample 4693611 | NCBI WGS metagenome assembly VMHT01 (sample SAMN12280063, study PRJNA550983) | marine metagenome | isolation source: seawater sampled from same location over 5 years 0.02-0.2 micron viral filtrate | place: USA: collected off the coast of southern California halfway between the port... ...
TAACTTCCTGGATAAGTTCAGGCTTAATTTCTGGATCTGGATTGGCACAAGCAAAGATTATTGGGTTTTTGGCCATTGATTTTATCATTTCCGTACTAACCACATCTTTAGCAGACAATCCTAAAAAAACATCCGAGTCTTTAATAGCTTCTTTTAGAGTTCTAAATTTAGTTTCAGTAGCGTGCACAGATTTGAACTGATCAATGTTTTCTCTTCCTTTGTAAATAACACCTTTACTATCACACATGATCATATTTTCATTCTTGACACCTGAACTTTTAAATAAATTCGCACATGCTTGTGCAGATGCCCCAGCTCCATTGATAACAATTTTTACATCAGAAATTTTCTTTTTTGAAATATCTAGAGCATTTATAAGTGCAGCTGTTGTGATAATAGCAGTGCCATGTTGATCATCATGAAAAACAGGAATATCTAAAATTTCTTTTAATCTCTGTTCAATAATAAAACAATCTGGCGCAGCAATATCCTCAAGGTTAATACCACCAAATGTACCGCTAATATTTTTTATAGTTTCTATAATTGAATCAGAATCTTTACTGTTAATTTCAATATCGATTGAATCAATGTCCGCAAATCTTTTAAATAAAACTGATTTTCCTTCCATGACAGGCTTAGATGCAAGAGACCCTAAATTCCCTAAGCCTAAAATTGCAGATCCATTACTTATAACTGCAACTAGGTTTCCCTTACTTGTGTAATCATAAGCAAGTTCAGGACTTCTAGCTATTTCTCTCACAGGCGCAGCTACTCCTGGAGAATAGGCTAAAGAAAGATCTCTTTTGGTAGTCAGTGGTTTTGACGAAATAATCTCAATTTTGCCTGACTTCCCCTTTAAATGAAAATCAAGTGCTTCTTTATCAGTATAGTGATCAATTTCTGTTTTTTTTGGCATTTAATTAAATGAGTATGTAATATAAAAAATAATAATTCACTAAATATTTATGGCTTAATTAAGATTATATATGAACCTTCTTTCCTCAACATCCATATTTAGTTTTTTTACTTTAATCAGTAGAATTTTAGGTTATCTCAGGGATATTTTAATAGCGTTTTTTTTAGGAGCAACGATATTTGCTGATGCTTTTTTTGTAGCCTTTAGGCTACCCAATACGTTTAGACGACTATTTGCAGAAGGAACTTTCAATGCAGCATTTATTCCAAGTTATACTTCCGCAAGAATTGAGAGTAAAAAAAAAGGAAAAAAGTTTGCTGACGATATTCTTGGTTCCTTATTATTAATTTTGATACTAATAGTTACTGTTGTAGAAATTTTTACACCTTATTTAGTTTACTTAATAGCACCAGGGTTTATCGAAAATGATATAAAATTTAATCTTGCAGTAGAGTTAACAAGAATTACATTTCCTTTTTTATTATTTGTAAGTCTTTCATCTTTTTTTTCAGGTATTTTAAATTCCAACAATAAGTTTGCTGCTGCTGCAGCAGCACCAATTATTTTAAATATTATTTTAATTTTAACTTTAATTGTATCATATAAACTAAATTTTAACTTTGCCAAACAATTATCATACGGAGTTACGTTAGCTGGAATATTGCAATTAATTTTTCTATTTTTTGTTACTTTAAAATTTTATAGGCCGAACTTAAATCTAAAATTTTCAAAAGATAGTAAAGTTAAATTTTTTTTTAAAAAATTACTACCAAGTATTTGTTCATCAGGAGTTACGCAAAGTAATATTTTAGTTGGAACAATTATTGCTTCTTTTGAAACAGGGGCTGTTTCTTACTTATATTATGCAGATCGAATTTACCAAATTAATCTAGCAATAGCTGGAATAGCAGTAGGCACAGTTTCCCTGCCAGCACTTTCGAAAGCATTTAAAAACAAAAACTTGAAAAAATTATCAAACATTCAAAATAAGTCTTTTGAACTTTCTTTATTATTATCAATACCAGCAAGTCTTGGATTAATTTTAGCCTCGGAAGAAATAGTTAATGCCTTATTTGGATATGGTTCTTTTTCTAAAGAGGATGTCAAGTTAACTGCTATTGCTTTAAAATATTTTGGATATGGCGTGCCTGCTTTTGCATTAGTAAAAATATTATCAAATTTCTTTTTTGCTCGAGATAATACAAAGACTCCTTTTTATATTTCAATATTAATGGTTTTAATAAATATCTCTATAAGTGTTAGTTTGTTTGCAAGTATTGGATTTATAATCATTCCTATCGCTACTTCTATAGCGACATGGGTTGGTGTATTAATTTATATTTATCTTTTGAACCAAAAAAATTTTTTACTACTAAGCAATAAATTAATACCTAATTTTCTTAAAATTTTAGTATCTACAATAATAATGTCTTTTATTTTAGTTACGGTATTAAACAATTGTGCAGTTTATTTGGATTACGCCTATAAATTTAAAGCAATTTACTTGATATTGATTGTAGGTTTCGCAGGAACCATTTATTTGTTATCTTGTTATTTATTTGGAATATTAAAAACAAAAAGTTATAGAACAAACTAAATGAGTAATAAAAAATTAGTATTTTCTGGCGTTCAACCCACTGGTAATCTTCATTTAGGAAACTATCTAGGGGCGCTTAAAAATTTTGTAATATTACAAAAGGAAAAAAATTGTATATACTGCGTGGTTGACTTACATGCTATTACGACTTTTCAAAAACCTAAAGAACTTACAAATAATGTCCTTGAAACGACAGCCAGCTTTCTTGCTGCAGGCATTGATCCAGCCAAAAGTATAATTTTTAATCAATCTGCAGTTCCTGGTCATTCAGAATTAGCTTGGATACTTAACTGTGTATCTCGATTAGGCTGGTTAAATAGAATGACACAATTTAAAGATAAAGCTGGTTCAGATAAAGAAAAAGCTAGTGTTGGTTTATATATCTACCCAAATTTAATGGCAGCAGATATTCTTCTGTATAAAGCTACACATGTTCCAGTCGGAGCAGATCAAAAACAACATTTAGAACTAGCTAGAGATATTGCACAAAAATTTAATAAAGATTTTGAATGTGAAAATTTTTTTCCCCTTCCAGAACCACTAATATCTAAAAACATATCAAGAGTGATGAGCTTAAGAGATGGAACAAAAAAGATGAGCAAATCTGAAGAGTCAGATTATTCAAGAATTAACTTAAAAGACAGCGCAGATGACATAAGAAAAAAAATTAAAAAAGCTAAATCTGACTCCGATGCAATTCCTGATAATTTAAGATTACTTGAAAAAAAACCTGAAGCATTAAATTTATTGAGTATTTACTCTGAATTATCAAAAATTAAATTGGAAAATTTACTTAATGAAATGTCTGGAAAACAATATTCTTTTTTAAAAACAAAATTAACAGAAATTTTAATTGAAGAAATAACTCCAGTTGGAAAAGAAATTCAAAAATTATTGGATGAAAAAGCTCATTTAAAGGAGATTTTAAATAAAGGCAGTGAAAAAGCCAACATAATAGCTGAGGAAAACCTCAAAAATATACGTGATATAGTAGGACTGATATAATATAAGTTCTACATGATACAAACTGAAATTACACCCAATCCAGATTCTTTAAAATTTGTATCAGAAAAAACTATTTCAGCCTTAGGCACTGTAGAATTTCAAAAGAGTAAAATAAATGAAGTATCAAATCCATTTATTAAAGAGCTTTTAAAGTTTAATGGAGTTGAACTCATTTTACTTTCAAAAAATTTTTTATCTGTAAAAAAAACAAAGGACGTAACTTGGAATGAGCTTAAACCAATGGTTATTTCACATTTAAACGACTATTTTGAGAAAAATAAGGAACCAATATTAAAAAATGAGAAAATACAACCTGATCAGTCAAATAATAGCGACCAAACAGTTAACAAAATAATTGAAGTTTTAGATACCAAAATAAGACCAGCTGTGGCAAGAGATGGTGGGGATATAAAGTTTAAATCTTTTGAGAATGGGGTTGTAAAAGTTGAGTTGCAAGGAAGTTGTTCAGGATGCCCAAGTTCTCTAATGACTTTAAAACAAGGAGTTCAAAATCTTCTTAAACATTACGTTAAAGAAGTTAACTCTGTGGAAGCTATATAATTATGAAAAAAAAATTAAGTTATAGAGATAAATTACTAGAGCTGGCTTATATTTATAACGTTAGAGAAATTAAAGAATATATTAAAAATAGAAAAAATTTAACTACCGGTCAATTAGAGCTTATATTAAAAAAAAATAGTATTGTAATTCCAAAAGATTTTAAGACAAGCTTTGTCAAGGATAATTTAATCAAACCTTTTTCTAAATTTAAAAATAATATTAGTGAATTTAAAGAGGATCAAATTAGAACTAAAAATAAATTTTTAAAAAAAACGGAAAATTTCAAATACGATACTTTAAGAAAAACTTCATTTGTTTTTAAGAACTTATGGAGTAATTTGGGTAAAATTGGTTTCAATTTTTTAAATGTTATCCCTAAGGTTGGCACTACCTTCTACACATTTTTTACAAACAATCTGACCGAACTATTTAGTGGAATTTATAATCAACAAATTAATCCAAAAAATGCGAAAACAGTAATTATAGGATTTTTTATTATCACTGGCGCTACAATATTAGTAATAACAAATGTGACGAAGTTTGATGACAATCAGCAAGTAAGAGAAGTTGAAATAAAAAAAATAGAAATTAAAGACAAAACGAAAGAAAAAAAAGAAACGAAAACTCAAGTTAAAAAAGAAGAAAAAAAGCCTGATAATCTAGTAAAAAAAGAAGAAAAAAAGCCAGAGTTAAAAGTCAAAAGAAATAATGTTGCTGAAGTAATTTTACCAGATTTAAATTTAAAAACTGAAACAGTTTTAAATCTTTTTAAAGATGTTGATTATGATTTAAGCCAAGTAAGAAACAAAAAGCTTGTAAAACCAATTTATTTTACGCAGTTCCCAAAAGATTTAGATGAGTTACAGAACACCAGACTAAAAAAAGAAACATTTATAAAGATTGTTTTACCTCTCATCGTAGCAGAGAATGAAAAAATTCTTGCAGACAGAGAAAAATTAAAATTGATTTCAGTAAAAAAATTTACCACTGACCAAGAAAAACAGTGGTTAAGACAAAAGCTCTTAGAATATAAAGTTAAAAGAGGAAACATGGAAGAGCTGATGATTAGAATGGACATTATTCCAACTTCTATTGCGCTAGCACAGGCAGCAAAAGAAAGTGGATGGGGAACATCTAGATTTGCTCTGGAGGGAAATGCTATTTTTGGTCAATGGACCTGGAGCGGCCAAGGGATAGCACCTTTGGATAGAGCAAGTAATAAAAACCATAAAATTTTAAAATTTCCAATTTTAAGAGCATCTGTAAAAGCTTATCAAAATAATCTAAATACTCACAAAAGTTATTCAAAGTTCAGAGAAAAAAGAATGGCCATGAGAATAAATAAAAAAACTATTTCAGGTTTGAAATTAACAGAAACCTTAAAAAATTATGCCCAAACTGGATCAGAATATACAAAAATTTTAATTCAAATTATTAAACAAAACAGATTGACTGATTTTGAACCAGTAAGATTAGTTAATTCTGTAAAACAAGTAGAATTAACCTCTTAATTATTTATCGCTCAGTACAAATTGGATTCCAAGCCATCGCCAAAAACCACTCGAGTCTCTTAGTGAGCAATTGATTCGTCCTCTTTCGCCAACAAATTTTTCATCAATAATAATCTTAAGTACATTATTGGAAACAAATTTAATTTTAGATTGCCTCCATTTATTTGCCTCATTTGAATAACAACTAATTAATTGAAGATTTTTTATATTTTCATAAAATTCTATTTGTATCTTTGGAGGGTTATTGTTTTTTAGAATAAATTTATCTTCCGGTGTAATTTCTTTAAACTTAAAAGGTAGAGTTTTAGTAATAGAGGTGAATCTTTTTAATTCACCATATTTTTCATTAATTGGAAATCTAGGTAATTCATAAAAGTTTTTAGTTTCATCAATCACCCCCGAGTGTTGTCCAAAAGCATATTTAAATCCTAAAGATTTAATAATGTTCTTAAAATTTACACTGTATTCTCCAAAAGGATAAGAGAAGAAATCAGAATTCTCTCCCAGTTTTTCTTTAAAAATATTTATTGATTTTTGAATATCTGCTTGAATACTTTTATTATTTTCATCAACCAGATATTCATGAGTATGACTATGGTTACCTATTGTAACAAAGTCTTCTTTTTTTATTTCTTTTATTTGTTCCCAAGTCATATAATTAAAAGCCCCAACCTCTCTAGTGCTTACGAACAAAATAAATGGTATTTTTCTTTCTTTGAGAATAGGCCATGCATTTTGATAAAAAGATAAAAAGCCATCGTCAATAGTTAATAAAATTTTTCTTTGACTCTTATGTTCTCTTATCTCATTCTCAAAATTCTTAGGATTTATAAATTTAATATTGTTATTTTTTATAATTTCTAAATGACTTTTAAAATCTTGTATTTTTATATTTGTTGAAGGGTATTTATTTTCCTCAAAACGATGATACATTAGAGTTATTAGGCCATAATCTTCGATATTCTCATGTGTAGTGTCTGAATACAAATTGTTTTGAAAACACAATAAAGATATAAAGAATTTAATGATTAAAAATTTTTTAGTTATAAATTGCATAGGCAAAAATGATAAAATTGCTTTAAAAATTGATAATAATTTTTTTACATACGATTTTAATAGTAAAACTAAAAATAATGATCAATTAGTAATTAACATATTAAATCTATTAAAAAAACACAAAGTAAATTTAAACGGGGATTTCTCAATACTTGTCAACTCAGGTCCAGGAAGTTTTTCTTCTATACGTGTCTCTTTAGCAGTTGCAAAAGGAATAAAATTATCAAAAAATATTAAGATGTTTGGGTTTAAAAATACTGATTTACCTCAATTTAGCCTTGCAAATATTGAGGTTCTGATAAACAAAAATTTATTAGAAAAAAATTTGATAAAACCATTATATTCAAGTTAAACTAAAGTATTTTATGAATTCAATTGAAGAAAAATGCAAAGCAAAAGGCGTAAGACTGACAGACCAAAGAAAAGTAATTGCCCAAGTTATGTCGAGTTCAAAAGTAAAGTATGGAGCAAAAGACCACCCAGATGTTGACGAGCTGCATAAAAGAGTAAGTGAAATAGATAGTAAAATTAGTATTGCAACAGTGTATAGAACTGTAAAACTATTTGAAGAGTCAGGTATTGTAGAAAAACATGATTTTAAAGGCGGTAAAGCAAGATATGAGCAATCTCCGGACGAGCATCATGATCATCTTATAGATATTAACAGCGGAGAGATTATTGAGTTTGTTGATAAAGATATTGAAAAACTTCAAATAGAAGTAGCTAAAAAATTAGGCTATAAACTTGTTGACCATAAATTAGAACTATACGGTTCAAAAAATAAAAAATAATTTGTCAAAAAAAATATTTATCAAAACACTTGGCTGTCAAATGAATGAATACGATAGTAAACGTATTTTAGATTTAACAAAAAAGATAAATTATGTTTTAACTGATAACATAGGAGAAGCTAATTGTTATGTTTTAAATACTTGCCATATAAGAGAAAAAGCTACAGAAAAGGTTTATCATGATATCGGAAGAGTTAAAAAAGAATTCAGAGGCAAGAAAAAACCCATAGTTATAATAGCTGGATGTGTAGCTCAGGCCGAGGGAGATGTTTTGTTAAAAAAAGACAATTATATTGATGCTATAATCGGACCCCAATCTTACCATCAGATAAATAACACGATTTTAAATTTAGAAAAAAATTCAAAGCCAACCAATTTAACGGAATTTGATGTAATTGATAAATTTGATACATTAAACAACTTAAAAAATTCAGATAATAAAGTTTCATCATTTTTAACAATTCAAGAAGGATGTGATAAATTTTGTAAATTTTGTGTTGTTCCTTATACAAGAGGCGCTGAACACTCAAGATCAATTAATGAATTGGTAACAGAAGCAAAACAATTAGTAGATAATGGATCGAAAGAGATAACACTTCTAGGTCAAAATGTTAACGCATATAGTTATCAAAAAAAAAAACTTTCAGATTTGATTTTAGAAATTTCAAAAATTAAAGATTTAAAAAGAATAAGGTATACAACATCACATCCTAGAGATTTTACAGAGGACTTAATTCAAGTACACAAAGATTGTGAAAAATTAATGCCTTTAATTCATCTTCCTGTTCAAAGTGGATCTAATAAGATTTTAAAAAAAATGAACCGAAAACACACAAAAGAAGAATATTTAGATATAATTGAAAGATTAAAAAAAGCCGAGACAAATATTAAATTATCTAGCGATTTTATTATAGGTTACCCTGAAGAAACCCAGGATGATTTTGAGCAAACTATAGAACTAATGAAAAAAGTTAAGTTCATAAACTCATATTCATTTATATATAGCGCTAGGCCTGGCACACCAGCCTATGAATTAAAAAAAATTGATGAAAGTATTGCTAAAAAAAGATTAATTATTTTTCAAAATATATCAAAAAAAATAAAAAATGAATATAGAGAAAAACTATTAATGAAAATTATTCCTGTATTATTTGAAAATGAAACAAAAGAAGGAAATAAATATTTTGGTCGTGATGAACATTTTAACTCTATAATTGTTAAGAGTAACGAAAATTTAACTGGTAAAATAAAAAATATCAAAATTACTAAACTAAATCAGAGCACACTATTCGGTGAAGTGATTTCAAGTTTAAAACACAAAGATTTTGCTGCTTAATATATGTCTGAAATAAGCAAATTAGAGCAAAATTTAATTATCAAAAAAATTGATAAAGAAACAGCGAACATCCAAGTAACCAATAATGAAATGCTAATATCAATAGTTGGACAATTTGACCTAAATTTAAAACATTTATCAAAGCTCACTAATACTAACGTATTTTTTAGAGGCAACTCAATTACTTGTAAAGGAAACTCCGAGAATATTGCAATTTTTTGTGAAGCAATAAAGTTTTTGATTAATAAATATTTAGTGACGAACATTATTGAAAAAGAAGATATAATACTCTCTGTGAAAAAAAATATAGAGCTTGAACAGTCTAATGTTAAGTCTTTTAAACAGTTAATAAAGACGCCCAGAAAATCAGTTATTGCAAGATCTGAAAAGCAATCTGACTATATTAAAGCCCTTAAAGAAAATGATATTGTGATCTCTTTAGGACCAGCCGGAACTGGAAAAAGTTTTTTAGCTGTGTCCGTTGCAGTTACTTTATTAATGGAAAAAAAAATTGAAAGAGTAATCTTGTCCAGACCAGCAGTTGAAGCTGGAGAAAAACTAGGTTTTTTACCAGGAGACATGAAAGAAAAAGTAGATCCTTATTTAAGACCTTTATACGACGCTTTATATGAACTTTTCGGAGCCGACAAAATTGATAAAAAAATAGAGACCGGGGAAATTGAAATAGCTCCTTTAGCTTTTATGCGAGGGAGAACTTTAAAAAATTGTTTTGCAATTTTAGATGAAGCACAAAATGCTACGGAAACCCAAATTAAAATGTTTTTAACAAGAATAGGTGAAAACTCTAAATTAGTAGTAAACGGGGATCCTTCACAGGTGGATTTAATAAATAAAAATCATTCTGGATTGATTAAATCAAAAAATCTTTTGATGGACTTAAAAGAAATTAAAATAATTGAATTTGATCATAATGATGTTGTTAGACATCCACTGGTATCTAAAATTATTAGGGCTTATCAAACTAAAAGCACTGATGATAAAAGTTAATGTTGTAACTAGAAATGTAAGCTGGCTGCGATATATAAAAAGTCCCACTAATTATATTGATAGAAAAATCAAAAAATTAAATATCAAGAATAAAAAGTTTAAAAAAAAAGTCATTTTTTGCACATTGTTATTATCAAATAATAAAGAGATAAAAAATTTAAACAGAAAGTTTAGGAAAAAAAATAAATCAACTGATGTTTTATCTTTTCCTTTTAATAATAAAAAAAACTTTCAAAAAGAATTAAAAAGTAAAAAAGAGATATATTTAGGAGATATAATCATAAATTTAAATAAAGTTAATTCGAGAAATAATTTAAAAATTTTTAAATTAGAATTCGATAGACTATGGATACATGGACTTGTACATTTATTTGGATTTGATCACAAAAAAGAAAAGGATTTTAAAAAAATGGATAAAGTAGAAAGAGAATATATTAAATACGTTAAATAATGTTGGAAAAATATCTCAATAATCGTTTCCTAGTATTATATTTAACTCCATTCATTATCGGCTTATTAACAGTATTTTCTTTTCAGCCATTTAATATATCACCGATTAATTTTTTCATTTTACCAATTTTTTTTTTTCTTACAGTTTATATTAATAAGAAATCTAAAAGCACATTTAGAAAAAAACCATATAAAAAGAATTTATTTATATTTGGTACTCTATTTGGTTTTGGATTTTACCTAAGTGGTATTTCATGGATTGCCAATTCTTTAACTTTTGATGAAAATTTTAAATTTTTAATACCCTTTGCTCTTATAGGCATACCTCTATTTCTTGGTATTTTTGTAGGATTAGTAACATTAATCGCTGGTCCATTTCTAAATTATAATTTTTCCTCAATTTTAATTTTTTCAGGTTCTCTTGCATTTTCTGATTTTTTAAGATCAAAATTATTTACTGGCTTCCCTTGGAATTTATGGGCATATAGCATTTCCTGGTCACAAGAAATCCTTCAAATTTTAAATTTGATTGGCTTATTTGCCTTCAATTTAATTGTTATAACAATTTTCATCCTTCCTTCAATTTTGTTTTATAAATTTAATCCTCTTAAAAAAATGCTTATAATTTTATTTACATCAATTTTTATTTTAAGCTTATATATTTTTGGAAGCTATGAGATAAATAAAAATAGATTTTTTTTAAAGTCAATAAACGAAAAAATTAATGTAAAAATAATCTCTCCTAACTTTAAATTAGAATATGGCATAAACATCAATCAAATCGAACAAAAATTGAAAAAATTAATACGATATAGTGAACCCCAAAGTGGTAAAAAAACTTTTTTTATTTGGCCAGAAGGAGTTTTTAGCGGTTACAGTTTCAGTGATATTTCTATTTTTAAAGACTTGATTAAAAAAAATTTTAGTAAAAACCATTATATTGTTTTAGGTATAAATAAATTAGATGAAAACACCGGTTTATTTCATAATAGCATGCTTTTAGTAAATCATGAATTTGATTTAATAAAGCAATACAATAAGCGAAAGCTAGTTCCTTTTGGAGAGTTTTTACCTTTTGAAAATTCATTGAAAAAATTCGGATTAAAAAAAATAACTGAAGGTCATGGTTCTTTTCAAAAAGGAAATAAGAAAATTAATATTAAAATTGAACAATTGAATTTTTTACCCTTAATTTGTTACGAAGTAATATTTACGAGCATTGTTCAACAATCTGACCCTGACACAAATCTTATTATAAATATTTCAGAAGATGCTTGGTTTGGCAATACCATTGGACCGGAACAGCATTATGTTAAATCAATATTCAGAGCTATTGAAAATGGAACGTTCTTTTTAAGGTCAGCTAACAAAGGAATTAGTGCGATTATAGATAATAAAGGCTCGGCAATAAAACAATTAAATAGAAACGAAGCTGGTAATATAGAATTTGAAGTACCGTTGATAAAATCTAAAAATAATAAAAATGATTTGATCTTTTTTGTTCTTTTAATTACATATCTGCTTATCTTTAAATTTTATAAAAACAAAAAATATGAAAGATAATAAATTTTTATTTACTAGCGAATCTGTTTCAGAAGGCCATCCAGATAAAGTCTGTGACAGAATTTCTGATATGGTTGTTGACTCTTATTTATTAAAAGATCCAGTTTCTAGAGTTGCTTGTGAGACATTAACAACTACTAATAAAGTTGTTTTAGCAGGAGAGACAAGAGGACCCAAAATAAAAAAAGATGAGCTTATTACAAAGGTTAGAGACTGCATTAAAGATATTGGCTATGACCAAGACGGATTTAGCTGGAAAACCGCTGACATTGAAACTTTTTTACACGAACAATCGTCAGATATTGCAATGGGTGTTGATTCCAAAGATAACAAAGACGAAGGCGCAGGTGATCAAGGAATCATGTTTGGTTACGCTTGCAATGAAACAGATGAACTAATGCCCGCTCCAATACATTATTCGCATAAGATTTTACGATTAATGGCTGAAGATAGAAAAAGCGGAATACTTAATGGAATTGAACCTGACTCAAAAAGTCAAGTTACAATGCTTTATGAGCAAGATAAACCAGTTAAGGTTACTTCAGTTGTAATTTCAACACAACATTCAAAAGATTTAAATCAAGATAAAGTTAGAGACTTAATACTTCCATATATAAAAAAATCTATCCCAGAAAATTTTTTAACCGATTTAGATCCCAAAGAAATTTATATAAATCCAACTGGACAATTTATAATAGGCGGACCAGACGGTGATACTGGTTTGACAGGAAGAAAAATTATTGTCGACACATATGGTGGAGCAGCACCTCATGGTGGCGGGGCATTTTCTGGAAAAGATCCAACAAAAGTAGACAGATCAGCAGCTTATGCTTCAAGATACTTAGCAAAAAATATAGTTGCATCAGGTGTTTCCGATAAATGCTTAATACAATTAGCTTATGCAATTGGGGTATCGAAGCCTTTGTCAATTTTTATTAAATTAGGTAATGGTGATGAAGAAAAAGTAGAAAAGGTAAAGGAAATTATTGAAAGCAATTTTAATTTGTCTCCAAGAGGAATTAGAGAAATGTTAAAATTAAATAATCCTATATATGAAATAACTTCAGCTTATGGGCACTTTGGTAGAAAGCCTTCAAATAAGGGTGAATTTACTTGGGAAAAAACAGATAAAATTGATTTATTTAAATTGTAATCTTGAAAAAACCATAATTTTCTTCTAAAACCTAAGAAATTATTGAAATTTCAAAATGGGCACTTGCCCATTTTTTTTTAGGAGCAATAAAAATGTTAAATAGAGGCTTAGATAAACTAGAACTGTTAAGAATAGTAGAAGCTGTAGCAAACGAAAAATCTATTGATAAAGAACTTGTGATCGGATCAATGGAAAGTGCTATTCAAAAAGCAGCTCTTACTAAATTTGGTAATGATAACAATATTGAAGTTGTTATTGACAGAGAAAGTGGAGATATAAAGATTCAAAAAGTTTTGGATATAGTTGAAAAGGTTGAGGATTCAGCGAGAGAAATCACTTTGGATGAAGCTAAGAAAAACCAGCCTGAAAATAAAGAATTAAAAATAGGTGAAAAAGTTTTTGAAGAATTACCACAAATAGATTTTGGACGTATTGCAGCTCAAAGTGCCAAACAAGTAATTAGCAGTAGAGTGCGAGAAGCTGAGAAAAATAGACAATATGATGATTTTATTGATAAGCAGGGACAGATCTTAAGCGGAATTATAAAAAGGTTAGAGTATGGAAATGTCATTGTTGATCTAGGAAAAGCGGAAGGAGTTATAAAAAAAGATGAGCTAATCCCAAGAGAAATTTTAAAAACAGGAGATCGTGTTAAGGCATACTGCTATGAAGTTAAAAAAGAATTGAAAGGCCATCAAATATTTTTATCGAGAGCTCACCCGCAGTTTTTGGCAAAATTATTTTTTCAAGAGGTTCCTGAAATATATGAAGGAACAATAGAAATTAAATCTGTTGCAAGAGATCCAGGAAGTAGAGCAAAAATTTGTGTACACTCCCAAGACTCCTCAATAGATCCTGTTGGTGCCTGTGTTGGTATGAGAGGTAGTAGAGTTCAAACAATTGTGAACGAATTACATGGTGAAAAAATCGATATAATAAAATGGACGGAAGATCTTCCAACATTAATTTCTGAGTCACTGTCTCCAGCAGAAATACAAAGAGTTTTAATTGACCAAGAAAATAAGAGAATTGATATTATATTAACAGAAGAAAACTTAAGTAAAGCTATAGGTAGAAGAGGTCAAAATGTTCGTTTAGCATCCAAACTAACTAATTATGAAATTGATATTTTAACAGACAAAGAAGACTCTGAAAGAAGGCAAGCAGAATTTAAAGAGAGAACTGAAACTTTAATCAAGAATTTAGAAGTAGATGAAACCTTAGGTCAACTTTTAGTATCAGAAGGTTTTCCAAGTATAGAAGATATTTCTCAATCAACACCAGAAGATATTGCTAAAATTGAAGCTATAGATGAAGAAACAGCGAGTGAATTAATTAACAGATCTAAAGAAACTTTAATTAAAGAAAAAGAAGCAGTATCACTTAAGCTAAAAGAACTTGGTGTCGAAGAAGAGTTAATAAATCTTAAAGGAATTACTCAGGGAATGCTTGTAATACTTGGGCAAAAAAATATAAAAAAACTTAGTGATTTTGCTGATTTATCTTCTGATGAACTTATAGGTGGTTTTGATGAAATTAAGGGAAAAAAGATTAGAATTGATGGGTATTTAGAAGAATTTTCCCTATCAAGAAAAGAAGCAGACGAATTAATAATGTCAGCAAGAGAGATTGCGTACAAGTAATGTTATGGAAAAAGACAATAAAAAAAAGACTCTTACAATTTCATCTGATCTAAAAAGGAAAATTGACACTACATCAATAAGCACTGACGGAAAAAAATCTTTTGCTGTTAAAAAGAAAGAACCTTTTAGAGGCAGTAAAAACACTAACAGAGTAAATCAAAACTATAATTCACCAAAAAGCCCTGACCCTAAAAAGAAAAATTTTGCTAGGAAGTTTATAGAACAGCAGGCCACTAAAGCCTTTATAAAAAAAGACGATAAACCTACTGGAAAAAGTAAATTGAAACTAAAAGGCCCTATTGATAAAAGAGATTTTAAATTAACTGTTTCAAGAGCGTTAAATGTTGAGGAAATTGAAATTAAACAAAGAAGTTTAGCTTCAGTTAAAAGAGCTAGATTAAAAGAAAAGAAAGCTATTCCAGACGGTGAAAAGAAAGAATTTAAAAAAGTTTTACGTGATGTAAAAATCCCAGAACAAATAACTATTCAAGAGCTTTCGAATAGAATGGCAGAAAAATCTAACGATGTTATAAAATTTTTATTTAACATGAAAGTTGTAGCCACAATTAACCATGTTATCGACCAAGATACTGCTGAGTACATAGTAAAAGAATTTGGCCATACACCTATTTTTGAAGATAAACCAAATTTAGAAATAGGACGCAGGCAGGAAAAATTAGAGGGAGATGTTCAAACAAGACCTCCCGTTGTAACTATAATGGGTCATGTAGATCATGGTAAAACATCTTTATTAGACGCCTTAAGAAATAGCAATGTAGTTTCAGGAGAACACGGAGGGATCACACAACATATTGGAGCCTACCAAGTTAAGACCAGTAACAATAAATTAATCACTTTTATTGACACGCCAGGTCATGCAGCATTTACAGAAATGCGTGCGAGAGGTTCAAAGATAACAGATATAGTAATATTAGTTGTTGCTGCAGACGATGGAATAAAACCTCAAACAGTCGAAGCTATTAAACATGCTAAAGCAGCTAATGTCCCCATAATTGTTGCAATAAATAAATGTGATTTACCTGAAAAAAATATAAGCAAAATTAAAAATGAAATGATGCAATACGAATTAATAGCAGAGGACTTAAGTGGAGATACTCTTTTTGTTGAAGTTTCTGCCATTAAAAAATTAAATTTAGATAAACTTAAGGATAGCATTTTGCTCCAATCAGAAATATTAGACTTAAAAGCCTCTTTTTCTGACCAAGCTAGAGGAGTAGTAATAGAGTCTAAGATAGATAAAGGTAAAGGACCTGTTTCAACAATTTTAGTAAGCAATGGTAAACTTAAAAGAGGCGATTATTTTATTTGCGGTAATACTTGGGGGAAAGTTAGAGCAATGATTGACTACGATGGAAAAACAATAAATGAAGCACTTCCATCTATGCCTGTAGAAATTCTAGGAATGAATAGTTCCGCTTATGCCGGAGCAGAATTTTTAGTTACTAAGGACGAAAGTGAAGCTAAACAAATGGTAGAATTTAAACAAATAGATTCTGATAAAACTAAAGTCCTTGTAAAAGATAAAACTACTTTGTTTGAAGAAACTAAAAATAAAGACGAGCTTAATATTATTATAAAATCTGACGTACAAGGTTCTAGTGAGGCATTAAAAATGGCAATTAATAAAATTGAACATGAAGAAGTTGAAGCAAAAATTATTCTCTCTGATATAGGTATGATTAATGAAACAGATGTATCCTTAGCAAAAGCATCAAATGCAATTTTGATAGGATTTAATGTAAAACCAAATAGAGAGGCAAAAAAACTTGCAGAGGAACAAAAAGTAGATATTAAATATTTTAATATTATTTACGAAGCACTAGATTACGTTTCAAAATCTTTATCTGGGCTTTTAGAGCCAGATATTAAAGAAACAGTTTTAGGTAGTGCAGAAATTCAAAAAGTATTTAAAGTTTCGAATGCTGGAAAAATTGCAGGATCTAAAGTTCTAAGTGGAGAGATAAAAAGTAAATCAAAAGCAAGAATTATAAGGGACGGAGTTGTTGTATATTCTGGAGAAATTGTGACAATCTTTAGAGAAAAAAATCAAGTTAAAGAAGTTGGCACAGGTTTAGAATGTGGAATAAGCATTAAAGATTTTATAGACTTTAAAGAAAAAGATGTAATAGAATCCTATCTTTCGGAGGAAGTAGAAAGGTCGATATAACAATGAGTAATCAAACCTCAGAGCGAACATTTAGTCAAAGACAATTAAGAGTTGGAGAGTTGGTTAAGCAAAATCTTGGAGAGTTATTTATAAGAAATGAAGCTAAAATACCTTCTATAAACTCAAAATTGATAACAGTAACAGAAGTAAGGATGACACCAGATCTAAAAACAGCTAGGGTCTATGTTATTCCTTTAGGGGGGGTCGATACTAAACAAACAGTTAGGATCTTGACGGAATACTCACATCTTGTTAGAAAAGCGCTGTCAAAAAGGCTAGATATTAAGTTTCTTCCTAAACTCATTTTTGTAGAAGATAACTCATTTGAATATGCTGAAAAGATTGAAAGAATAATAAAGAAGAATAAAGAAGATGATAAAGAAAAAAAAAGATACAATTAAATCTCTAGCTATTCATGATAAAGATGTAGGTTCCACAGAGATACAAATAGGTTTACTTACTGATAAAATTTCAAAATTGGCTGAACATTTTAAAAGTGCAAAAAAGGACAAGCACTCCTCAGTAGGCATGTCTAAATCCGTAAATAAAAGAAAAAAATTACTCTCATACTTAAAAAAGAAAAAACCCGAGTCTTATCAAAAAGTTCTAAAACAATTAAATTTAAGGAAATAATGTTTAAAATTCACAAAGAAGAAATAGATATAAATGGAAAAAAATTAGTATTAGAAACAGGAAAAATTGCTAGACAAGCCGATGGAGCAATAATTGCTACTTGCGGTGAAACAGTTGTAATAGCTACAGTAGTTGGAGCTAAAAAACTTAGAGATGGGCAAGATTTCTTTCCATTATCTGTAAATTATCAAGAAAAATATTACGCTGCTGGAAAAATACCAGGTGGATATTTTAAAAGAGAGGCTAGACCAACTGAGTCTGAACAATTAATTTCAAGATTGATTGATAGACCTATACGACCATTATTTCCTTCAAGCTTTATGAACGAGGTACAGTTACTTCCGACAGTTTTATCTTATGATGGAGAGAACCAAGCTGACGTACTTTCTATAATAGCTTGCTCGGCTTCATTGGCAATTTCAGGATTACCATTTGGTGGGCCTATTGCTGCAAGTAGAGTTGGTTACAAAGACGGAAAATATTTATTAAATCCATCACCAGAAGAACTAAAAGAGTCAGAATTAGATTTAGTTGTAGCCGGAACAAAAGACGCAGTATTAATGGTAGAGTCGGAGACATCTGGACTTTCAGAAAAAGTAATGTTGGATGCTGTAAAATTTGGACATGAAAGTTTTGTACCAATCATAGAGTCAATAGAAAAACTAGCTAAAAAGGCTGGTAAGCCTAGATGGGAAGTGGAAGAAATAGATCATTCCGATATAAAAAAGAAAATTGCAAGTGTTGTTGAAGCAGATCTTAGAAAAGCTTTTAAAGAAATTGATAAACAGAAAAGGTCAACAGCGATTTCAGAAATAGAGAATAAATGTAAAGAAATGTTTGCAGAAGATGAAAATATATCTGAAAACCAAGTTATGGCCCAATTAAAATCTCTTGAAAAAGATATAGTTAGAACTGCGATTATAAAAGAAAAAAAAAGAATTGATGGAAGAGGTTTGGCAGATGTAAGACAAATAAAGTGTGAGGTTGGAGTATTGCCAAGAACTCATGGCTCAGCTTTGTTCACTAGAGGTGAAACACAAGCATTAGTAGTTACTACCTTAGGTATGTCTGATGACGAACAAAGAGTTGAAAGCTTAAGTGGAATGCAAAGAAGCAGATTTATGCTACATTACAATTTTCCGCCTTTTTCTGTTGGTGAATGTGGAAGAATAGGAACAGGGAGAAGAGAAGTAGGTCACGGTAAATTAGCATGGAGAGCAATCAACTCGTCATTACCAAAAGGTGAAGACTTTCCATACACATTAAGAGTAGTATCTGAAATTACAGAGTCCAATGGCTCTTCATCAATGGCAACAGTTTGTGGAACCTCTTTAGCTTTAATGGATGCAGGTGTTCCAATAAAAGAACCAGTTGCTGGTATAGCGATGGGATTAATTAAAGAAGGAGATGACTTTTCAGTATTATCAGACATTCTTGGTGACGAAGATCATCTAGGAGATATGGATTTTAAAGTAGCTGGTACAAAAAATGGTATTACTTCACTTCAAATGGATATTAAGATTACAAGTATTACTAAGGAAATCATGGAGATAGCATTGAATCAGGCTTCAGGAGGCAGAAAACATATAATTGAAGTAATGACTGAAGCCTTACCAGAAGCTCGAACAAAATTCTCCAAACATGCCCCTCAA
>VMHT01091147.1_pt1 | contig 19053 bp, 9 predicted proteins | sample 4693611 | NCBI WGS metagenome assembly VMHT01 (sample SAMN12280063, study PRJNA550983) | marine metagenome | isolation source: seawater sampled from same location over 5 years 0.02-0.2 micron viral filtrate | place: USA: collected off the coast of southern California halfway between the port... ...
AAAAACGTGACGAATATCTACAATTAAACATCTCTGGAAATATAGAGAAAGACCAATTTTGCTCAAAAAAGGTAGAAGAGTTAATCATAACAGACTTTTGCCAGCTTCAAAATACATATCATGATAAAGGGAAATTAGTTATGCCTAGTTTAAAACCATCATGTAGTCAAGATTGTACAAATATGTTAACAAATGAATTAAACCGAACACAGTGGAGGAACTGGTGTTATCAATTATCAAGTGGAACAATTAAAGGAACTTGTTCCAGAACATCATGTAAATGTGATACAGCTGAAAATATTGGTGTTGCTGGTGAAATGTGCGAATTGACATGTCCTTCAGGTACAGAAAATGGTCAAGAAATAGCTTGCTCTGGTAGAAATGGTAATTGTTTTGCTGCTGATTATAATCAAATATCAGCAGATACTACCAAACAAATTGCTCAAAAAGAATTCAGGCCTGAAAATAATATCACAATGCAACAGACAATTAAAGATAATTATAAGCCATTGTGGTTAGCAGGACCTAATCCTAGTGCCACTGGTATATGTCAATGTACATTGGGTAGTGGTGACAGTTGTTCTATACCATGTGATAATTGTAATAATGGTACATATGGTGTTGGAATGGCATCTCAATATGGTATTTGTGATGCTTATTATGGTCTTTGTCGTTCATTGCCTCCTTTTATGAGATTAAATGTCAAGAAACAAACGGATGTCGTTATGTCATATAACTCGACGAATTTTAATGGAATGCAGTGGTCTAATCCTGACGATTTTCTTTATGAAGATGATAGTGTTTTATTAGATGCGGCAATTATGGATGAATATGATTTGCAAGGTAGTTCTTATGGGATATTGAGTGTAGATGATGGTCAGTTGGGATTTCAACAACAACAAATGTTTCTTGATGTTCTTGATATATTTCCTAGATTATGTACACAAAATGGTGTTTGGTTAGAGGCGCCGGGTTTTACATGGGAAGGTAGTACAAAATATCTTTCAAATCAAAAAAAAATTCAGAATAGTGGATTAAGTATGCTTTATGGTCAGAGCTATGACATATCAACTTATAAAATAAAATCATGGGGACCATGTAATAGAATAGATATGAACGATGAATGGTTTATATGTTTTGAAAATGGTCGTTTACATGCAATGGGCACTAATGGTCAAGCTATGGCTCTTTTTTCAATGGGTCAATATGCATCAATACCATTATCTGGCATATCATTTGTTAAGGCATCCTCGAATACTGTTTATGCGTTTGGAGGTAGTAGTAGTTATTCAAATTCGAATTCTGAAGCGTTGTCAAACACTTTGTATAAAATAACTTTACGAAAAAGACGCTGGGAAAATAATTTTGTTGTATTGGCTCATTGGGAAATTGTACCAACTATTGGCAATATACCAGTCAAACAAAAAGATGCATCAATTGTGTATCTGTATAATGAATTATATTTATTGTCAATAGTCAATAATGAACCTTCGATATATGTATTACCATTTACATTGGATGGTTCTGCTGCAAAATGGACATTATATGGTAAAGTTCCAATTCAAGGGAATATGACAACAATAGCACCAGATAATAGCAGAACTCGAGGGAATAGAATATATCTTTATATTGATGATATAGTTCTACTTTTTTCAAAAGAATTAGGATTTGTCACAATAAAATCATATCCTCCAAAAAAATCACTCTACATACAATCGCCTGGATTTATGAGTGAGGAGCAATTAAATTGTAGATTTGAAATCAAGAATATTTCAAACGTATATAATTTGGAATTTGGACAAAATGTGTTGGTTAGTCATACGAAACAACCATTGAATGTATTTGTATATTTGGAAGAATGGTTAAATTTAGACACAAAAATATCACGGAATATATATAAACAATTTCTACAATCGATAGAATGGAGAGTTAATAAAGAAATAGTACCAAGAGATGTGATACAACAAATACAACTTCCAAAAGCCATAAATATGGTTGAAAAAATATACATGCAACAAGGAAGATGGAAATTGACATCGATGTTATTCCATACATCTGAAATGTATAAGAGTTTATCAAGAAATGATTTACGATTTATTAATCCATCTGTTGGAATAATACCGAGTGAAATATTCCTCGATATTATCAAAAAAAATGACGCGTCATTGCTTTTAGATGTAACTTCATTTGTATCTGCGTTACCAGCTAATATTGACGGTAAAACAGTCATTAGTGTCAATGTCGAAGGTCAAAAATATTCAAAGGATATCATCATAATGGGTCATCGACGAGAATTCATACAAGCAAATATTCAATATCCATATATAGAGGAGCTATTATTTCAGAATGGTGTCATAGAAATAGTTATAGTTAATTGGTCGGATAATGCATTCGTATTAGAATTAAGACGTCAAGGAGATAAAAATGCTGAAATTAAATGGGTAGAAACTCAAAATATAAAAACTTTCCATGTTGTCGTTCATATTGAAGAATGGATGTATAACAGTGCCAGTGATACTCTTTTCACTGTTAACGACTTAGCACCTGGATACTCAGATTGGCAAGCATTATTCAACATGTTTGTATCAATACATCCGGAATCAACTGCTAGAATGAAAACACAAACTAATAATTTTTTGCAATATTATGGTTCACATTGTTCAGCTACATCAGACCAACAATGTCCAGGTATATTGATAAATACACATATGGCATGCTCTGGTCATGGTCGATGTAATTCAGTATGTAATTGTGAATGTGAATTAGCACCATCTATATTACAGAATAATGCCAATGCATATCAAGAACTATCACATTGGCAAAATTCGCCGTATAGAGGTGAAGGATGTCAAATAACATGTCCTGGTTTTGATGGATATGATATTAATTCCATATGTTCTGGTAATCCAAACAAATGTGGACGAGATGGTAAATGTGCATGTGACCCAGGTGAAACAGGTGATGCGTGTCAGTTTCGTTGTCCTTCTGTTAAAATAGATGGCAAATTCGTGACATGTGCTGGTAATGGTGGATGTAGTACAAAATCTATTGAAATGAATTCAACCATTTTTACAAGGGATATATATAAAAATCGCGTCTCTGCTATTAATCGTAATAGTTATATTTCAGCACTTTCGAAGCATTATAATCCTTGTCAAGAATTCAATTATTATCCAGTCAAAGGCGATTTAATAGATGTCATACCTTTTAAACATCAAAGTGGATTAATTCAATCATTTGTTGATTTAAAACAAGCAAAATATTTCTGTGATAAAATAAACATCAATTATTATCCAGATTTAAGCAATTACGAGACACATTTATTACCTCAACAGAAATGCATTGGTATAAAGAAAATTGGAAATCAATATCAACCTATGGAATATCAAATGAATAATCTATATTATCAGCCGGATGGTACCAGTAATCTTGTCAAGTTATTTGCATGTACATTTTCAGATTGTGAACTCTCTCGACATATCGATGATAAAAAAACTATGTCTAATATTGATTTTTATTTGGACCCGCCAAAATTTGAATTTCATGGTATCTATAAACATGGCTTTTCATCAGGTACTATAACTTTCTCAATTAATGCGCAAAAAATATCTTTGGACATTGAATGGGATTTGAAAAATATAAAAATTGATATTATTGAAGAATATACACTTATCAAACATACGGTGCTTCAAACCAGTGGTTCTTATAAGAGATTTGTTTTATTGATTGATGGAAATTCGGTCAGAGTTAGATTATATAAAATGATGGAATATGATGATAACTCACAGTCACAAAGTTGGTTGGTACCCATTTATGGTAAGAAATATAGAATATCAGATAAAGTCAAGACAGGTTATGCTTTTAATGTACCGTCAGATGATACAGGTATAGATACTCCAATACTAATTTTGGAACAAGCTGAATATGCATGTGATATTCAAGAAGATTGTTCAGGTATTATACAGTGGGAGGCGATAACTAGAGGGACATTGTTTTCTCTATATACGTACAAAAATGTTGTTGGTTCGTCAATATTATATCCAATCAGTGACGAAATAGGGAAACAAAACGATTTTATATATTTGCATAAAATGTCTATGTTTTATAAAGGTAAAAATGAGGCTGATTTAACATCTACTTGTGCAGTTATTAAAGCTAGACAAGCTAGCTATCCAATGGTTAACTATTCAACCACTTATAATATTCCAGTCACTGATATTAATTTTACTTCAGTGGTTGAGCCACAAACAAAAGCTGTCGAAATTGGAAATGGGATTTGGACCAATTGTTGGGAAAAACAGGATGGTGGAGTAAATATTAAGGATTGTTATCAAACATGTCGCTCGAAAAGTTGGCATGGATTCGCTTGGTCAAATGTCACCAATACTTGTCTTTGTTATAGAATTAACAAAAATAATATTAAACTTAATAAGTATACGGATAGTCTTCACTCTACAGATTCGAAGAGTGTCTATAATCCTTGTGATGTTTCGAATCAGAATACTCCAAAAACATCGTGGATTTATATTAATCAATAAAATAAATATATAACACTTCAATTCGGAGCATGACTCTATTCTAAAATATTTGCGAGCAAAATTCTATTCTAAAAAAATAAATATTAAAAAAATAATTATAACATTTATTCTAAACAAAACATATAACATTAAATATAAACAATAAGTATTAAGATGTCTTTAAAAACTATCAAATCATGGCAAAAATGTCCCAAATCTGCCTCCACACGGATTCTAAACACTCTGAGCACATTTAAATGTAATTCGTGTAATAAAAATTGCACACCTCAGAAAAATGAGAAAAATGCTGTTCTTTGTATGGATAATGGAACGGCGACATTTTTTTGCATTTCATGTTGGGATGAAGAAGATTGGGAATGTCAAAACTGTGGTTCCATTCCAGATGATAGTCAGGTTATTGGATGTGAAACTTGTGGTCAATGGTTTCATCAAGATTGTCCCTATCATATAGATACTAAAGATAATTATCATTGTGATTCTTGTCAGACTTCAAATGTATCAATATTAAAAGAAACAATTTTTGATAAATCTGCGGCGCTTAAAATTTCAATTAAACGTACAAATGAATGGATAAAAAAATGTGAGGAACTTGAAAATGATAAAGTATCATTGGAAGGTAAATTCAATGCCATTGTAGAAAAGCATACTGGCAAAATAAATGAATTTGAAAAAAAAATGAACAATATCAAGAAAGCACATTTTGCGGTTACGAATGGGTTAAAAGAAGAAATAAAAAATGTGCGCAGTTCTCATAACGAGTTGTGCGCAAGCAAGAATTTGTACAAAAAAGAAGTGAAAAAATTGATGAAGGAAAACAAGAAAGTCATCGGTCAGAAGAGAAAATTAACAGATGACAATCGCTTTTTAAGTGAAGAGATTCGTAAAAAAATAGTTGAAAACGATTCTTTAAAGTCTCATTCTGCGAAATATGCAAGTCAAACACATGATTATTTGCGCATGGTTGAAACAATGAACCACTTTATTAAGCGCCAGAAAATGGAGTGGTCCTATTCACCACCTGTGCGTCTTCACGCAAATGATGACAATTTGTGGAAATTATATCAGTGTAAAGTTAGAAAAGTAAATGGTAAAGATGTCTTTGGTGCTGATAAAATTGTTCGTTCAAATACTATTGAACCATTATTAGTACATTCGCTTAAAGAAATATTACAAATAGCATCGAAAATACATGCAAATAAAAATTAATTATTTTGACTATTTTTATATTTATTTTGGCTATTTTTCTATTAATGTTGATAATTGTTCTTTGAGGTATATTTGGCTCAATCCATCTGTAATATATGCTCTGAACTCGATATCTTCGCCGTCTGTACCTTTTAGATATATTTTTTCTTTATCTTTTGTGTCGTCGTATCTGGTGATTATAGGTAGTGATTTTTCTGACAATTTTAGTTTATTTGCTATTTTTTTTGCTTTTCGACTTGCCTTTTTATCATTTAAACACCAATACCCTGACCCCGTGTAACCCTTTACTCTGTTGGGTCTGTATAAAATACCGTTTTTTTGAACAAGTAAGTAACCGAACACTATATCGTCATAATCCGAGCTTGGACTCAAATAATCTACAAGTGAAAAAAAGTAATAACCCCAATTTTCCGATACTTTAATTCTGTATTCTGCTTTTGAACTGCTTTCAAATGTATGATATGAAGAATATTGCATGAACGATTTGATTCGAATTCCATTATATACTCATAAAAATTAGAACATTTAATATGCACGTTATATTCTAATATTTGTACAAAATTCACATTATTTAATCATATTTGTATATAAAAGTTGAAAATCAAAAAATACCAAAAAAAATGTACACCCCTGGCGATTTAATAATTTTTAAGATTACAGACAAGGAATTTTACGGTGAGATAGTAGGAATCTCCGATGATAATAAAGTGGAAGTCTCTCGCCTAAAAAAAACCATCAAACAAGAGGGTCGCATATGGGAATTTGTGGACGACGATAAATGGTCTGCAATTGATATGAAATTCATCACAAAGCATGTTCATGTTCCACCCGGTTCTAATGGACATGTGGTTTCTAAAGCTTGGAAATCAATAGGTTTTCTTGCAGGCGGCGATGGAATGACATTTTGCCGCATAGAAGATGAAGATTCAACGACCATGCCAGTCATGGCTTATGAAATTGATTCCGAAGATGAAGATGGTTCACCATCGACAAATCCATCAATGCATGGGTATGAGTCTGATGGATTTGTGGTACCGGATGATGAAGGTGAACAATTTGAATTTGCTGACCCATCAATATTAAATGAAGAAGATGCCGAATGGGTAGAACAAACCCATCGAGCAGTTCGTGAATTTGATAATTGGTCTCCAAAAGATAAAGCAGGCAAGGCAATAAAAAAATATATAGAGAAGATGGATAAAAAAGCATCTATTCAAACTGACAATCAACGTTTTTCAAAAGGAAAGTCATCTATTTCAACATCTAAACCTCCGCTTAAACGTAAACGTGGGAGAGACGAATAATTCTAGGTATAAAGTCATTCAAATATATAAAATGATGATATTGTATTATTTTTTTATAAGCGTTTTATTTATTGTTAATATGTTTTGTGTGTTGTTTTCAAATAAAGTAGTGATGATAATCTCGTCAAGTATATTATATTTGTATTCATTCTTTAGTATTTATAAAGTATCACACGGTATGAAAAAAAAGAATGAAATAACATTTATACCAGAATCAAAAATTACAATACTTGGCATAGAATTAGACGAAATCAAATTGAATGAACTAGACGAAAAGAAAAGCACCTATTAACAAGTGCTTCGCATAATATTAAATAAAGCAAAATATATATATTCTACCCATAAAAGCTTCTCATTTCTGCATAACCCATCTGATGACCATTTTCCGGATTAACAAACATTTGTTTTACAGCCTCCTCTACACCCTTTTCAGCCCAAACTTTAGCCATTTCAAAATTATTGTTGTCCATACCTTTGACACACGATGATAAAAATTTTGCATCACCATCGTTAACACCTTCTGTTTTCAAACGTTCTTGTAATTTCATTTGCACATCTTTTCTCATTTGCACTTCCTTTGTTTTACTTTTCATATCATCAAATTCCTCAGGATTTTCAACATTACAATTATTCATATCTGTATTCATTACGATATTAAAAATAAACATTCTGACCAATTTAAATACACATATGAGCACCATATTTTTACAGCACCTAAAATTTCCAAACAATCCTAATTATGTTAGGAATATTCTGATATGTTATGGAAATTTTATAAAACATTGTAAAACCTGGAATGTCCTACTCAGATATACAAACTTTCAAAAGTCGTTTCTGGAAGCATGTCTGGGAACTTGACCCTGAAAGCCTTAGTGATTTGCTAAAAGAAGGAAATCCGGTCGGACATGTCAATTTTAAGTTCCGTGTACCCAGTAATCATGGGTATGATTTCATACCTGCGTACGAAGGAATGTATGACGAAAAAACACACCGTGACCAAAATGTAGCGATAGATGATTACTTGGAATGTCATGACAAAACTGCTGTGGAGATTCTTTGGCCTATGCTGTTAAGAATTGGAACGAGTGGCCTCGTACTTCCAAGTGGTGCAAGAATAGACCATGATAACTATACAGCTGTCACCGAAACGTTAGTAGTGCTCTGGCGGAACGGCGCTTGGGATAAGCTCTGGCGGAACGGCGCTTGGGATAATTATCGCAAAAGTTGGAATGATTATCTCAAAAGTTGGAAGTGGAATGATTGGAATGATAAGGTATTCGTCAACGTTAAAGAGCTTAGTGGGCTTGCACTAATCAATATTTCGGGACATCCCGATACAGAACAAGAGCTATTGATAGAAGAATGGTTTAAATTATCGTGTTCGGTTGGACCAGTACATTATAAACTCATGCTTTTGCTTCATCCCAGACATTTCAATCGTTTATTGAATACTTTTCCGCTCAAAAATATGGACGACCTTTTTGATTGGTGCATATCAGACGTGGACATCACAAAAAAGTTATGGAAGTCCCGTTTAGTCAATTTGGATGTTAATAAATGGCCAACTATCAATGATTTCGACGACATTTCGGTGGAGGAGTTGAAGGCAATGTACGAGGGTCATCCGCTAATTGTCGCTTTGGAACAAGATGAAGCACCTGCAAAAAAAAAGCAAAAAGTAATACAATTACATTAGAAATTGGACAATCCTAAATTTGTAGAAATAATGTTTCGAATTTGCCGGTACAGTTTCGAATTTTCCGGTACATGTCATTCAATGAAGCACTTTTAAATACACATATACTACTCATATATTTACAAACTATTTACTATATTCACTGAAATGACATATTCTCCGATGCGTTTCAGTAAAGCCCCCCCTAAAAAAAATTTTGTAGTAAGTATTGTCAATGATAATACCCTTCATATTAAGACAAATAAGATGTCAAGCACTGATTTAAATTTCATCAAGAAAAAATGCGGCATAATTGATAAACGCAAATCGTTTCATCTTCCAAAAAGTTCTTTTCAAATACTAAAAACTTTTGAGAATAAATATACTTTCGAGCACATACCCATATATGTCCAACGACTTTCTCACAAAAGCCACACTGCAACATTTGACTCGAATAGAATCCCTTCAAAATTATGGGACTCACTTTTCCCATACCAAAAGACAGGAGTAGAAATGTCTATAAATAAGTACGGCGGACGATGTTTACTAGCGGACGACATGGGACTAGGCAAGACCCGCCAAGCGCTCTCATTCATCGGTCATTATCTACCAATGACAACACTTATCGTATGTCCATCATACTTACGCTACCATTGGCAACATGCCTTAAAGGAATGGCTAGACAAAGAGTCACAATTAGTAAAAAAAGGCAAAGAAACATTAACGGAAGAAATCTGCATAGTATCCTATGACATGTTACATACATTAAACATCGACCCAAGCATATTCAATATGATAATCTGTGACGAATCCCATTACGTAAAATCTCGCAAAACCAAAAGAACAAAAGCCCTAACACCATTAGTACGCTCTGCTCAAAAGGTTTTACTAATGACAGGAACACCTGCATTAAATCGACCAATCGAATTATTTCCACAGCTATTAATGTTACGTCCAATATACATCAAAAACTACACATCCTATGCCAAACGCTATTGCAATGGCAAAACAACACCTTTTGGATATGATGACCGCGGTTCTTCAAACGTCCATGAATTAAATTGGCTTTTAAATCGCGGATACATGGTAAGACGTTTAAAACGAGACGTCTTAACACAACTTCCTTCAAAAAGTCGCCACACAGTGTGGTTGGAGATAAAACAGCGCGAATTAGTTGATGTTAATGAAGATTTTAAAATTTGGCGCGAATTAAACAATACTATTTACAAGTGTCCTTCTGGTTCTGAATCGCAACGATTACTCATATTTGAAAGAAAAAAAATAATTTCTCAATTATTTCGAAATACTGCTATAGCAAAATGTAATGCTATAACAAATTGGGTAATAAACGCTCTGACAGAAGGTCGTTCTTTCATATTTTTTGGATATCATCGAGTTGTATTGGATGCAGTTGAAGAAGCTGTAAGAAATGCAGATATATCATATATGCGTATAGATGGCTCAACACCTGCGCATATTCGTCAAGAAAATGTTGATAATTTCCAAAATGATTCGAGTATACGCATAGCTATTCTATCATTAATGGCAGCTGGGACAGGTGTAACACTGACTCGTGTTTCAGAATGTGTGTTTGGTGAATTGTATTGGGTACCTGGTGTAATGATACAAGCGGAAGACCGTGTTCATCGTATATCTCAAGAAAGTAGAGTTGATATCAAATATCTTTTGGGAACAGACACAATCGACACTTATGTTCATCCATCACTTTGTAAAAAATTATCAACATTAGACAATGTAGTGGATGCAAGACAGGATAGAACATTTAAAGGTGTGACTACTACACATGTTCATGCTCAAGAGGAATCGATGATAGATATATTATCACGATTGTTATAATTGTTTTTTTAATTCACTTATGTTAATTATATTTTTTATCAAATATTTGTATTTAAGTATGTAATATACATTACGTCATACAATTGTAACATGTATGTAAAGAGCATTATAATCTATATTATTTTCATTAATTCCATCCAAACTCAAGGACAAACCTGGCAAATTTCGAATCAATGCAAAGAGGGCCAATCATATATCGATAACAGTTGTCGAAATTGTACAGTTGGAAAATATTCAACCAATAATATTCGTTCAACATGTGAATATTGTACAGCTGGAAAATTTAATGATATTGAAGGTGCAAGTGTTTGTAAAACATGTATGGCTGGGTATTATAGTGTGAGTGGTTCAGAGACATGTTCACGATGTAATTTTGGACAATTTCAACCGTCTACTTCTTCTTCTTCATGTTTACAATGTGCTCCTGGTAAATTCACAGCAGAAATGCAAAGTGTATCTTGTAAGGAATGTCCAAAGGGATACTACCAAACAACGTCTGGTTCGAATACATGTTCTGTTTGTCCAGAAGGTTTCACACAGACATCATTAGGTTCTGAATTTTGTACTGAATGTAGAATTGGAACATTTTGGGTTGGTCATAGCACCTGTCAAAATTGTCCTCATGGATATTATCAACAAGAGAGTGCGCGTTCGAATTGCTTAAGATGTCCGTCTGGATATTCTAATGATTATGAGCAGAGTAGTTTTTGTCGTAAATGTCCACAAAAGCCAGAGGATGGTAAGATTTGTATAGGATGGGGTATTCAAAATAATGCATCGTTTTGGACCGAATGTTCTATTGGTAATTATTCGAATGATTTAGTATGTTTGGAATGTCCAGTCGGGTATCGTTCTGCACGTCATCGAACATCACGTGGATTTGATTCTTGTGTTCAATGTGATATTGGAAAAGGACCTGCTATTGAATTGTCGTCTAATTCTGAATTTATATCAGTATGTGAAAGATGTACACCTGGTAGATATGAAAAAAATAGAATGTGTGTCGATTGTGTTGCTGGTAAATATGGGTTATATTATAACGCTACATCATGTATTGATTGTGAAAGTGGTCTTTACAAAAATAGTTCTGGTATACGTGAGTGTTCTTCATGTCCTGCTGGTTGGTCGTCAAATGGTACTACTGGTTCTATTAATTGCACTGAATGTTCATTGGGTAAAATGTCACACATTCGTCAATCAATATGTACCGATTCATGTCCTAATATTTCATTTGTTACTACATCGCCTAAAATTTGTAGTACATGTCAACCGGGTCAATATTACAAAAATAATACATGTGTAGCATGTCCTGCAGGATATTTCAAAACAGATTCTCCAAAATGTCAACAGTGTCCAACGGGTTATGTCAATAATTCAGATGCGACTGTTTGTTTTTTATGTGACGAAGGTAGCGTACCGCAAAATAGCTCGTCATGTGTTGGTTGTCCATCTGGCTTTTTCGCATCGAAATACGTTGAAGATGGTGTTTCTGGATGTATTTTGTGTCAAGTTGGTAGATATCAATCGGAAACAAATACGATGAGATGTTCAATGTGTAGCATTGGTCAATATCAAGACGAGTTTGGTTCCATACAATGTAAAGAATGTTTGAACGGGACATTCTCTGCCACAGAAGGCGCATCAGTATGTGTCGATTGTCCACTAGGTACTATCAGTGGAAATGGTAGTTCTTCATGTCAACAATGTAGCTCTGGAAAAGGTATTGTTTATGGAATTTGTGGATATGGTAAAGAATGTAAAGAATGTCCACAAGGTACAGAAGATGTCATGGGTGTCTGTCAACCTTGTCAAGTCGGTAAGTCACGTTACGGGCATTGCTCTATCTGTGGTATCAATAATCTTAAATGTAGCTGGTGTCCATCTGGACGTTATCAAGATGAATTAGGCAAAAAAAGTTGTAAAAGTTGCCCATCATCAACTGGTATAGGTAGTGAGAAATGTTGTACAACTTTCGAATGTGCAACATGTGATAAGGGGAAATTCTTTTCAGAATTCAAGCAGAGTTGTGTCCTATGTCCAATTGGTCAATTTGGCTATGGAGGTTCAAGTATTTGTGAAAAATGTCCAACAGGTTATCATAGTGTTGAAAACAGAATCGAATGTCTAGAATGTCCATCTGGGTTTGTTGTGTCCGATACTTCGTGTTCAGCTTGTCAAAAGGGACATTATCAACATGATAATATATGTAAGGCTTGTCCAAGGGGATATTATCAAAATAAAACAGGCGTTACAAATTGCAAAAGTTGTGAAACATTTGAAATGACAACATCAACCGGTTCAATAGAAAAATCAAGCTGTAAAGAATGTTCTTCACAATATGTCATTGTAGTTAAAGGCTCATGTGATGTATGTCCATTTGGCCATTATTATGATGAAACATATGGAACTCATACCATAGATAACTGTAAGATATGTCCATCCGGATGGGAAACATCAAGTACAAAAACATGCAAAAAATGCCTCAAAAACTATTACAGTGAAAACACAGGTCAATGCAAAATATGCCCACAAGGATTTTCAACAGAAAACGAGGGTTCATCTATATGCTCCCATTGTCAGGGTACCGAATGTAGTGGTTCATGTCCATATGGCCAATATAAAGAAATTGGAAGTAACTGCAAGAAATGCCCATCCGGTTACGTTTCATTAGGTGGATATCAAAGAACATGCTCAATGTGTTCTGTTGGTAGATATCAACACAATATTGGTCAACAGATATGTATAGAGTGTCCACCTGGTAAATATTCTGAAAAAGGCGGCAATGATATCTGTCATTCATGTCCAACAGGTCAATATCAACATTTATCACAACAAGGTGGTTGCTTAGATTGTGCGATTGGACAATATACTCAAACAGTTGGTCAGACTGAATGTCAGACATGTATCCAAGGTAAATATACAAATACAATTCGAACAAATAGCTCAAATTTTTGTATAGATTGTCCAAAAGGTTGGCTTGGAATAGTCGATGGCACTTGCGCACAATGTCCAGAAGGCACCTGGCAAAATGAAACAGGAAAAATCGTCTGTAATATTTGCAACACCACCGGTTTACCTTTATCACCACCACAATCAATATCATCAGAGCAATGCTTTGATGGTTCTGGTTTAGTGACATATGTTTTTGATATGGATGATGATAGTAAAGAAGCTCAAACTTATGAAACTGGTTGTGAAATACGTCCAAATATGGTATTATATTGTCCTAGTTGTACATGTAATAATGATGCAAGAAATGGTTATTGGGATGGACCAGTTTGTGACGAATGTCGTCGTGGTTTTGCCGGTGGAAGAGTAGGAAAGTGTTTGATTAAATGTCCTGGTTATGATGGTATACATGATTCAACTATGTGTGGTGGACTCGGTAAATGTTGGTATGGTAAATATGGCTCTGGTGAATGTTTATGTGGTGGTAAAAATATGTTGGATGTATCCAGTCAAAATATAGTGGTAGATGTCAAAACTTGTCCAGTCGGACGCAAATGTCCTGGTTATGGTCCCGACATTATGAAAACGACCCAATACAAACCATTCTATTATTTATTAGAATATCGTGAGTATTCTGTATTTGTACTACAGCTCAATCAATATACACCAAGACGTGGTCATATGTGGTTTCAAAGATATTCTCCCCAAAATATTTATGAAAATGTCTGTTCATCTTGTGTTGGTAAATATGATTCGACAGAATATACACGTGTAGGATATTTTAACTCTAAAGATGAATATAAAATGTTCGACATAGATTTACAAGTTAAAAATGGTTTTCATGGTGAAAATTGTCAATATGAATGTGCAACATGTCTAAATAATGGTCGTTGTTTGAATACGCCACATCCATTTTATTATAGTTATGAATATGAATCTGTCAGGCCAGAGTTATATCATCCAGTTTTCATTCCAAAAACACAGTGTATATGTTCTGCAAGTATTTTTGATTCTGATGCAATGTGTTGTCCGTATGGTTTTGAACCATATGTCTATTTTGGAAAACGAAATGTTGTGCCTTATTTTGAATTTAGTGCTTTACCATTAATCACTGAAGTAAATGATAATGTACGTGAATATTGGTTAGATGATGATTTATGGCTTCAAAACAAATATCCAAAATACAAGGAACCATATGACGGTCAAATGTTTGTATCAAATATTAATAAAAAATATCAAAATGGTGATAATTTAGGAATCATTTCAGTCGATTATAAAAAGTTTGGCCCATATAATAAGCATACATTTTACGGTACAGAAAAGGAATTATGTCGAGCATGTCCTGGACTTTTTGGCAAGGGAGTAGTCTCACGTTCTACTAAAATAACAACAGAAGAAGAAGCTGAACAATATTGGTGGGACAGTTCAGCAGCAGGAAGAAAATGTAATAATTTAGGAGTCTGTGATTTCTATGGTCAGAGAAACGAGAAAAATGTATTATTCATGGGTGAATACAAAAAAACATCATCAAATGTCAAATATAAGATTCATCGAAATTTTTCCACTTGTAATAGACAGGTATACAAATTGAAAAGCAACTTCACACTAAATAATTGTATAGAATATGCTAATACAGAAAATGCCAAATCATTTGCATATTCAACAAATTTCATTTTCAGTGATAAAACCAGAGTTGATTTGACCAATGCATTCACAATTAAACCGGAAGAATCTGGTCAACAAAAAGGTTCATATGGTTATGTTGAAAAAAATAATAAATACTATTCTCTAACATCAAAAGATGGCGAGACATGGCCTACACCAGACTCAAACGGAGATATGATATTCCACCCATGGTCAGAAGGGGAATGTCTTCTATTCGATACATTATGTACGGAAACTGAGATTATCAATAATGCTCGTTTCAACTTATATAGATTGGATAGAACCGGACAGGGTAGTGATAGATTACAGACATCGACATTTAATAGACTAGATACATGTTTCACTTACGATGACGGCACATTTAAGACAAAAATAGGCAATTTTGTGACACAAAGCTACAAAAATGGCCAAGACCCATTCCTCGGTGAAAATTGTCCAAAGGGTCATTTCTGTACACAAACTGGTACAGGTGATGACATAGTAGGATATAAAGAAGCATGTCCTCCTGGATATTTTCAACCATTCTTTGGAATTACTCGTGAAAATTCCAATGTACAGTGTAGTATAGAAACAGAAAAAAAAGACAGTTGTCAAGAAAATTTAAGTACAAAAAAACCAAATGATTACGTAGATAAACGCTGTCAAAGATGTAAAAGAAATGAATATTCACCAGAAGGGGCATCTGAATGTTATGCTTGTCCAGCAGGTCGTGTTAAAAAAATATCAGGAAATGTCCAATTAAATTCATTACAAATTCATAACATACCAAAAGATAGCACTAGTGGTCAACCATGGTATTACATTACAGATGAGACAGGTATTGAAAGTTCAGATTGCGCACTTGTACCAAATGGTATTATTCATGTCCCAAGTGCAGATAAATACATGTCAAATGATAATTTACAATTTATTTCCGTAATATCATGTCCATTTGGATATTCTTCCAGACCAGGAACTTATGTCATTCAAGGACATGAACAAGTCACCAATGCACTAAGTTCACAAGCATCTGTCATTAAAGAGCCTTTTGGGTCATTCGATTCACAATTTGGTACTCAATTACAAAAAGATTTAGTGGCGGAATATTGCTTTCATTGTCCTGGTTCGTCGATGACTGGTCCAGGTACTATGTCATGTACCACTTGTTTTGGAGACCAATTGAATGACGCAATGAAAAATATAATTAAAAAGCTAACAGAAAAATCATATATACCTTTGAACAATTTTGGTATTCCAAATTCAAATGAAAACTTTACACCCACTGGGACATTGAGGTATTGTTCTGAATTCACTGAACAATACATGGTGATATCGTGTAATTGGGGTTATGCTAATCCAAATCTACAACCAACATGTATTGAATATGGAAACACACTTTCAAGTCCATGGAATTCATATGCAGTGCAAGCGTGTGAGATTGGAAAGAAACTTCGACGTTTACCAACATCTTATGAAACAGATATTGGTGTTTGGAAATCTTGGGGTACGACGACAGTATATCTTAATAATTGTGAACAATTCATTTGGGATTTTGGTCCGAGAATGAATGGTGCTACAGGTGAAACATCGTCCTGTCTCGCTGGACTCAATGGACTAAATTGTAATAATTATGGTAACTATTGGCAACAACTTTCTTGTATAATGGGACAAGATATTCGCAATGCACAAGATATTTACAAAAATATTCAAATTGAAGAATTGGTATCTGGTACAAAATATCTAACAGGTGGTTCGGAATCGATTGAAGTTATGGTATTACAAGATTCAACTATTGCAGATGCGATGTTGTATTGTAATGTAGCTTTACCAAATTGGGAATTCATACAAAAAAATCAAAATGGTCGACGTTTCAAATGTGTACTTGGTGGTGGCACCGAAGAAACGTGGAACAATCTTGGAGAAATATATACACAGGGTGTACGCAAAATATCTGGTAGCTTTGGTTGGACGTCTGAATATCCTCTATGTAACACATGCATATCTGGAGAATATAGAGATACACTATCAAGAAAATGCGTTGAATGTCCAGCAGGTTTTCAATCTGCTGATATTAAGGGTGATATGATTGGCGAATCTATATATTGTACCAAATGTCAAATAGGAAGGTTTTCAAATATTAAGGCGCTCATATGTAGCGAGTGTTCGGCAGGAATGTATCAAGATGAAGAACAAAAGTCATACTGCTTATCATGTCCAAGGGGATATTACTCACAAAGTAATCCAATCAAATGTGAGGAATGTCCTGGTGGTAAGTATAATGACAAAGAAGGAAGTGTGGCTGGAACGACACCCCCTCCATGTGTAAAATGTCCTAGTGGTAGAATATCTTTGACAACGGCAGCTTCTTCCATTAGTAGTTGTCAATCTTGTGAAAGTGGTAAAGTACCAAATTACGAAGCAACTCCTCCTAAATGTGAAAGTTGTAAGATTGGTAAATTTATAAATCAAAATATTGAATGTGAAGATTGTCCTGAAGGTTATTCACAGCATATAGGTGGTCTGGTTTTTTGTAATAAGTGTGGACGTGGTAAATATGCCACTGGTACCGGTTCATTTACTTGTAAAAGTTGTCCTATAGGATGGCAATCAGAGTATAATGGTGAGCTTGTCGTCGAACAAGTTTTACATAATAAATGTATTAAATGTTTGCCTGGATACCAGTGTGTTATTGAAGGTAGGAAACGTTTCGGCAGTGATAATGCAAAATGTCAACCTGGGTCGAGTTCGTCTGTTAAGGTAATTAGAGGTAACTTTGCTTATTATGAACAAAAGGAATTTCATGGGGAATGTGAACCATGTGACAAAGGGATGTTTTCTGCAAAAGTTGGTGCAGAAAACTGTATATTGTGTCCAGATGGATGGACGACATTTGATTTTACTGGTTCTGATTATTGTAAAGTGTGTGACACAGGATGGTCGCCACTTGGTCCATCAGGAGAATGTGCTCTATGTAAAGCTGGAAATCAATATAATTCTTATTACCGCACATGCACTATATGTCCGGTAGGATGGGAGGGTAAGGGGGAGGGTAAGGATGCCTGGTGTTATCCCTGTAAAAAACAGGAATATTCGGATGTGACAGGAATTACTGATTGTAAATGGTGTCCAAAGGGATATGATACAAGGGACGAAACTGGTTCAGTATCGTGCAAATCGTGTAAACCGGGAAAATACAGAACTAGCGCTAGGGCCAATGATTGGTGGTCATGCCCTTCTGGATGGTATGCACAAGGTTACGGTAATACACATTGCAACTTATGTCCATTAGGCACATGGACAAGAGACCAAAGAGGTTGGGACAAATGTCAGTACACAATCGTCATTGGTAATTCAAGAGTCAAGTACTACCCATAATCATCAAGAGTGTGTAAGTAAATCGCCTGGTTCTAGTCTATAAATGTGATTTAAAGAGAAATGAATTTTCGTTTTTTACTTTCTACATATCCCTGTCTCTCCTTTTCTTGTTGTATCCACAATGAAACTCGTTTATCTTTTATGTCCGCCTCTTTATATTCATGCCATTGATAAGTATCTTGTCGACGTTCAGTCCAGACACATTTATCTTCTACAAGAACCATATCTATCATTCTAGGTCTTTCTCCTCGTACCATATACATTACACCACATGCGTTGCAAAGAGATGATGTTCCACATGGACCAGGCCTCCATGCACTAGAAAGATAAACACCACAACGAGTACATGGTAATTTATGCCTCGACATTGTCAATGATTTTTTATCACATGATTTGGAGTTGTAGTACGCCTGGACGATTTTTCCAACGATTGCGTCTAATTGCATATTAAACATTATACTTAATAAAAAATATGGTAAGATATAAATAAAATATGTTTAACTTA